>Ga0116227_10012498_pt1 | contig 13783 bp, 7 predicted proteins | sample S1TSphgellanicum_FD_89693 | JGI IMG/M metagenome (GOLD analysis project Ga0116227, IMG submission 89693) | Host-associated microbial communities from peat moss isolated from Minnesota, USA - S1T2_Fb - Sphagnum magellanicum MG | ecosystem: Host-associated > Plants > Peat moss > Unclassified...
ATCGACATCGTATGGAGCCTCGTTCACTGGTGCGCGAGCTGCGCTTCGGATTCGAATTCGATCCCGCCCGCCGCCGGCCTTATCGGCGGAGCCGCAGGCGCGGCCGGAGGCCTAGCCGGTTTAAGTGGGCTCGGCGGAGGCTCGGGCTCGGGCACTGCCGGAGCGGCTGACGGCGGCGCGGGAGCCGGGGCCGGTGCGGGCGACGGCTCAGGCGGCGCCGGCGGCGCGGCTGGCGGCACCGGTTCCGGCAGCTCCACGACGACAACGTATCCGCCGGGAACGACTGCGGACGGCTCGACGACCACAATAAACCCGGACGAATCGACGCCACCGAACGGCTCGACGACGACCACAACGAATCCGGATGGATCGATCACGACGACCTACCCACCCGGAACGACGAACGCGGAGGGGGTCGGGATCACCTCCCAGACGATTGGACCGGACGGTACGGTAACGAACAACTGGGCCGACGGATCTACAACCACGAACTATCCGAACGGCTACTCGCACACGACATTTCCACCAGGAACCACGGAATCAAATGGGGTGGGTATCTCATCTGCAGACTCCACGCCGGACGGGACGATTACGGAGAACTGGAGCGACGGTGGATCGACGACAACCTACCCCGACGGAACCTCGTACGAAACGTATCCGCCCGGCACGATGGAGGATGGGCGAGGCCTTTCGTCATCGTCCGACAACGCAAACGGAACGTTCACGGAGTACTTCACCGACGGCGGGTCGACCACGTACAATGACGACGGGACGCTGAATTCGACAACACCGCCTACGAACGGATCCGCTCCGGACGGCAGCGGGGACGGCAGCGATCCAAGTGACGCCGCTAAGGATCCGACCACGCGGAGCGGCGGTTCGTTCGCGAACGAGTCGAACGGCGGTTCCGAACCCGGCGATCCTCCGGACGGCGACTCATCGCCGAAGGACGACCCGTTTGAGTCACCCGAGGCACAACCGCAGCCGATGAGTGCGGACGGTCCGCAAGTGGACGACGAGAATTCGCCGGGCGACAACACGACCGAAACCGACTACGTCAATCCGGACGGATCGCCGATGGGATCGCAGCCCCCGGGTCACAGTGGGGTAACGCACCCGAGAGTAACGCACCCGCACAAGCCCGGCGACCCGTAACGCAGCGCCCGTGAAGTTCGCGCGTCAGCGCACGCGCCGAACGACGTGCGGCGCGAGGGTGCGGTCGGATGGATATCCCTCCGAAGCGCACGTTACCGCGCCCTCCGCGATCACCACTTGCGCGTATGCCGGCGTGCCGTTTGGTTGCAGCACGCGCACGAATCCGGCATTCGGGTTCGATGCGATCAAATAGTACAGCGAGAGATCGAGGCCGCCGCCCACGCCGCTGAGACTACCCTGCGTAAGGTCCGGCGTCACGAGCGTGATCGTCGGCTGCAACCCCGCCATCAGGAGATCGCCCTGTCCGTCCGGGACCGAGAAGACCGTGCCCGGTATCGTCCATGTGCCGTCGACGTCGTGCTGCCATGCGTAGTAGAGCGTGATTCCCGGCGGCGGCGCATCGGAGACGGCTGCCGTAAAGACCTGCGTCGTGCTGCCCGCACCGAATTGCACGCAGCTTCCGCCTCCCGGCGTGAGCGTAACGGTCGCCGTGTAGGCGCCGGGGACCGGCGTCGCCGTCGGCCGCGGCGTCGGCGTAAGCGTCGGCGCGGCGGTCGGCGTCGGAGATGGCGCCGGAGTCGGTGACCCCACGGGCGTCGGCGTCGGCGTCGGACTCGGGGACGGCGACGCAGATTCAACGCCAGTGGGCGTGGGCGTCGCCGTCGGTAGCACGGTCTGCGCCGGGTAGATCGAGAGCAACCCCGTGGTACCGGAGACGATGATCCCGAGGACGTGCGTCAGACCGGGGCCCTGAACCACCGCTTGACCCGTGCTGGAAACCGTAACGGTGAAATTCGCGACCGACGTTGTAAGCTCACCGTCGCCGGAGACCGCTTGCGTCGCGATCGTCGCGGGATACTGGCCCGCCGGAAACGAGGCCGGCGGCAGCTGGAGCGTTACGGTCGTCCAGGTGACGTTTCCCGCGGACGTATTCGATAGTTCGACTTGCGTGAGCGGTGGCGGGAGCGGCGAGCTCGTCGCATCGGCGCGACGCACCGACGAGATCGCAGAAACGGCCGCCGCATTCACCGCGAGCGTGGCATCCGCGCCGGTTGCGACCGTTATGGCGATACACGAACTCGACGAACTCGCGAACGCTCCGAGCGAGATCGTCCCGGATACTCCCCCTGCCGCTGGAATCGCGGTCGTCTGCGCCTGCGTCGATGGATAGACGCATCCCCTCGCCACGGCCGCCGAAAGCACGGTCGGCGAACTCGGCGTCGTGCCCGAGGAACCTCCGCAGGCGACGAGCGAGCCGCACGTGAGAAACGAAGCGACGAAGACGGCAGCACGCAAATATGCCGCACGTTTGAGAACGAGCATCCGAAACCACACCTTAGCGACGAGTTACGCGCTAATGGTATGGGCGCGAGCACGGGGAGCCTATTAGGGAAACCCCCCCAATACGATCCTAGACTCCGCGCGCACCCGCATCGGAGAGAGACGGCGCCACCCGCGGCGCGCCCGGCGGCGGGACGGCACTGTCGGTCGTTCTCGACGGTGTGGCTGCGAGCGCAACGTACACGACGGGCACGAGTAGCAGCGTGAGCAACAGCGAGCTCGAGAGGCCGCCGATCACGACGGTGCCGAGCGATGCTTCCGCCTGCGCGCCGGGGTCGAGCACGAACGCGAGTGGGATCATGCCGGCGATCATCGCGGCCGTCGTCATCATGATCGGGCGAAAACGTTCGCGTGCGGCTTCCTTGATCGCATCGATGCGGCCGAGCCCTTCACGTTGACGCATGTCGGCGAAGTCGACGAGCAAGATACCGTTCTTCGTCACGAGTCCGATCAACAACACGGATCCGATCAGCGAGAACAGGTTGAGCGTCTGGTGCGTGAGTGCGAGCGAGCCGAGTGCGCCGACCACCGCGACCGGCACGGCGAACATGATGATGAACGGCGTGCGATAGCTGTTGTAGAGCGCGACCATCAAGAGATACACGAGCACGGTCGAGAGCGCGAGCGCGAGCGACATGCCGCTCACGGTCGAGGCCACTTCCTGTTCGTTGCCGCCGGCCGACGGCGCGACCGTCACGGTCGACGGCAAGTGGAGCGCGTTCAAGCGACGCTGGAAATCGCGTTGCACGTTCGAAAGCAACGCTCCGGGCGCGAGGTTCGCGCCCACGTAGACGACGTTCGCGCGATTGATGCGCATGATGATCGGCGGCGCGGGCGTCTGCACCAGTCGCGCGATGTCGCCGACGTGGATGATCGAGCCGTTCGAGGCGCGCACGGGAATCGTCGCGATCTCGGAGAGCGACTGTTGATCTTGTAGTGGATAGGTAACGATCACGTCCTTGAGGCCGTCTTCGCCCGTGAACTGCGTCGCGAGATCGCCGCCGAACGACGCTTCGACCGCGGTCGACGCGGTGCCGATACTCGCGTTGAGCGCACGCGCGCGATCGCGATTGAACTCGACGTCGAACTGCGGCGCGTCGGCGACCGCCGACGTCGTGACGTCGACCGTACCCGGGGTCGCGGCGAGCGCCGCGGTCACCTTGGCTGCGTAGGGTTCCGGATCGCCGTTGACGCTCGAGATGACCTCGTCGAGCGGCTGCGCGTTCCCGCCGGAAATATCGGTTGCCGGAACGGCGACGACCGACGCACCGGGCACGACCTTCTGCGCGCGACTCTGTATCTCGGAGGCCCAATACGCGGTCGTGTGCGCGCGCTTGTCGTTGAGGTAGACGTCGATCTGGCCGACGGCGGCGTTTTGAATGAAGCCGGAAATCTGGCCGAGATACGCACCCGCGGTCGACGACTCGGCACGGAGATCGGAGACGCCGTCGACGACCTTCTCAACGGCAAGCGTATTGCGGCGCGTCGTATCGAGCGGCGTGCCGCTCGGCGCCGTGATCGTTACGTAGAGTTCGCCGCGGTCGACGGGCGGGATGTATTCGAAGCCGACGAGGCCGAGCGGGATCAGCGAGAACGCGAGGATCAGCGAGACGACGGAAATCGCGACGACGATGCGTGCGTTCGCGAGACCCCACGCGAGCGCGCGCGCGACGTACCATTCACGCAGCCGTTCGAATTGGCGCGTGAACGCTTCGATCACGCCCCACGGGCGCCAGCGCGAGTAGAGCGCCCAACGTCCGGCGAGCGTCGGCGTAATCGTGAACGAGACGAAGAGCGATGTGAGCGTCGCGACCGTGACCACGAGCCCGAACTCGCGCAGAAACAGTCCGACCGATCCGGGCAGAAACGAAATCGGCAAGAACACGACCACGTCGACGAGCGTGATGACGAGTGCGGCCACGCCGATCTCGCTGCGTCCGTTGATCGCCGCTTCCGTGGGCGTCTCGCCCATATTGAAGTGACGCTCGACGTTCTCGAGCACCACGATCGAATCGTCGACGAGGATACCGATGATGAGCGTCATCGCGAGCAACGACACGGTGTCGAGCGTGAAGTTCGCGACCTTCATCGCCGCGAGCGTCACGAGCAGCGACGACGGAATCGCGATCATCACGACGATCGCGTTGCGCCACGAGCGCAGGAAGAACAGCATCACGATGCCCGTGAAGAGAATCGCCTCGATCAGGGTCCGGATCACGCCCGTGAGCTGTTGTTCCGTATAGGTCGACTGCACGTTGAGCACGTCGAACGTCACGTCGGGATACGTGCTGCGGAGTTCCGGCAGCGCGGCGAGCACGCGGTTCGACGTTTGGACCTCGCTGACGTCCGCCGACTTCTGGATGTCGAGCACGACGCACGGAATGCCGTTCGAGTACGAGAACACGCGCTGCGTCTCGTACCCGTCCACGACGTCCGCGACGTCGCCGATGCGGAAGAGACGCTCCGAGGTGGACCACACGTCGGTCGACGTCGCCGCACTCGTGCTCCCGCCGCTCAGCAACAGGTTCGCTACGGTTCCGGCGTCTTGAATATCGCCGCGGACGTCGAGGTTCGTCTCACGATTCGGCGAGTACAAGATGCCGCCCGGAGCGCGCACGTTGTTGTTCGTGACCGTGCTGACGATGTCGGTCAGCGTGAATCCCGACGAGTTGAGTTTCTTCGGGCTCACGTTGATCTGAATCGACGGCGTCACCGAGCCGTTCGTCTGAACGAACGACACGCCGGGCACCTGTTCGAGCGCCGGGACGATCTTGTTGATCGCAAGCGACGAGAGGTCGCCGGAGGAGAGCGTATTCGAACGCAGCACGAGCGACGTCACGACGGCTTCACTCGGGTTGTAAAGCGAAATCTGCGGTGCTTGGACGTCGTTCGGAATCGAGCGCTGCGCGTTCTGCACGCGGCCCTGCGTCTGCACGAGGTCGTTGTTCTGATCCGATCCGAGCGTGAAGACCGCGACGACCGACGCTTGCCCCGGTTGGATGGACGTTTCCAAGTGATCGAGATCCGGTGCGCCCGCGATCTGATCTTCGAGTGGCCGTACGATCGCGTCGCGCATCTGCGTGGTGGACGCGCCGGGGTAGCTGATGAGCACCTGCACCGAGGGCGTCGCGGTGCTCGGGAACTGCTGTTGCACGAGCGACGTGGCCGAGATGCAGCCCGCGAGAATCACGAGCGCGAGGAAGACCGTGACGAGCGTGGGACGCGCGACGAAAAGGCGAGTCAACCACATGTTAGTATGTCTCCGATGCTAGGGCTGGACGAAGCGACGGGCGCGATTCGTTCTCGGGGGGCTCCGCCGTTTTCGGACCGGGCGCGATCCAGCAGAACATGATCGGCACGATCAGGAGCGTGAGGAAGAGCGAGCTCGTGAGGCCGCCGATCACGACCGTTCCGAGCGAGCGTTTTGCCGCGGACCCGGGATCGAGCGCGAGCGCGAGCGGCAGCATGCCGGAGATCATCGAGACGGTCGTCATCACGATCGGGCGAAAACGCTCGCGCGCGGCTTCCTGAATCGCCTCGAATTTCTGCATGCCCGCACCGACTTTGATCTCGGCAAAGTCGACCAGCAGAATGCCGTTCTTGCTGACGAGTCCGACGAGCATCACGACGCCGATCAACGAATAGAGGTTGAGCGTCTGGCCCGTGATCGCGAGCGCGCCGAACGCGCCGACGGCGGCGACCGGCACGGCGAACATGATCACGAGCGGCGCGCGATACGCATTGTAGAGCGCGATCATCAAGAGATAGACGAGCGAGAACGAGAGGATCAGCGAGATGCCGAGGCCGCTGACCGTCTGCGCGAGGTTGGCCTGCGTACCGCCGGCACCCGTCCCGACGATGACCGTATTCGGGAGGTGGAGCGCGGCCACGCGTTTTTGGAACGCCTTCTGAACGTTCGAGATCGCCGCGCCCTGCTCGACGTTCGCGCCGATATGGATCACGGTCTGGCGATTGTTTCGCGTGATCAACACTTGTGAGGGATCGCTGACGAACGTCGCGATATCGGAGAGGTGCACGATCGAACCGTTGCTGGTCCGGATCGCGATGTTGCGCAGGTTCGCCTCGCTCGACGCGTAGCTCTGCGGGTAGAGCACCTGCACGTACTTCGTGCCGTTGATCGTGTCGAATTGCGTCGCGAGCGTTCCGCCGAACGCGGCGCGCACGGCCTGCGCCGCGAGACCGATGTTGATGTTGAGCACGCGCGCGCGATCGCGATTGAACTCGACGTCGAATTGCGGCGCGAGTGTCGAAGCCGAACTATTGACGTTCGTCGCGCCGGGCGTCGCCTCGAGCGCGGCGAGGATCTGCTGCGCGTACGCGTCGGGCTCGCCGCGCGTCGTCGCCACGGTCACGTCGATCGGCTGCGAATTCCCGCCACGCGTGCCCGTCGCCGGAACGGCGACGACCTTCGCGTCGGGCACGAGCTTTTGCGCCATGCCCGTCATGCGCTTCGCGACCTGATCGGTCGAGTGTTTGCGGTCGGTCCGCAGGATGATGCGAATCTGCCCCGTCGAGCCGATGTTGATGCTGCCGCCGAAGCCCTGTTGCGAGGCTCCCGTCGTGGAGATGATCTGCTGCACGTCGTCGATCTGCAAGTACGCATCGGTCAACTTGCGTATCGCGGCATCCGTCGTGGCCAGCGGCGTTCCCGTGGGATACTGAACCGTCGCGAAGATTTGGCCGCGATCGACCGACGGGATGAAGTCGAAGCCGACGTAGCCGAGCGGAATCAAGGCGACCGCGCCGACCGTCAAGAGTACGGCCGCGACGACGATCGGAATCGAGAAACGGATGGCGGCCGGCAGGACGCGCTCGCTGTAGAATTCTCGCAAGCGTGCGAACCACGCGGTAAACGCGCGAATCGGCGCGGGCGGCTTCCAACGCGAGAGCAGCGACCAGTTGCCCGCGAGCGCGGGCGTGATCGTAAACGAAACGACGAGCGACGTCAGCGTCGCGATCGTAACGACCACGCCGAATTCGCCGAGAAAGCGGCCCGTCTGGCCCGGCAAGAACGCGATCGGCAAGAACACGACCACGTCGACGAGCGTGATCACGATCGCGGCCGGACCGATTTCCGCGCGACCGAGGATCGCCGCCGTCTTCGGCGCTTCGCCATCTTCGAAGTGGCGCTCCACGTTCTCGAGCACGACGATCGAATCGTCGACCAGGATGCCGATGATCAGCGTCATCGCGAGCAACGACACCGTATCGATCGTGAAGCCCGTCAACTTCATCGCGAAGAGCGTCACGAAGAGCGACGTCGGGATCGCGATCATGACGACGATCGCGTTGCGCCACGACTTCAAGAAAAAGATCATCGCTATCCCGGTGAACGCGATGCCCTCGACCAGCGTCTGCAGCACGCCGTAGAGCTCCGCCTTCGTTTCCGTCGCCTGCACGTTGAGTACTTTGAACGCGATGTCGGGATACTTCGCTTCGATCCCCGGTAACGCGGCGAGCACCGCCTCGGACGATTGGACTTCGCTCGCGCCCGTCGCTTTCTGTACGTTGAGCGAGATCGCGGCGGCACCGTTGACGTACGAGTACACGCGCTTCGGTTCGTACGAATCGAAGACGGTCGCCACGTCGCCGATACGCGGGAGATATGCCGACGTGGAGAACGGCTCCGTGGTCTCGCTCGCCGCACCCGTCGATGCGGAGCCGTCGCCCGTCGCACTCGAACTCACGACGGATGCGGATCCAAAATTGCTCGTGGTCGTCGTGGTCGTCGTGCCGGTCACGACGCCGGGCAGCGCCGTCGGCGCGACGAGCGGCGGAATCGTCGGCGTGACGGAGACGATCGAGATCGTCGAACTCGTCGATGCGATCGTCGCGACCGGTTGCGGGGTGATCAGCGCTTGCGGGCTCGTCGCGCCCGGCGCACTCTGCCCCGTCGATTCGGTCGACGACGATGCGACCGTCGCGGCGCTCGTCGTCGTGCTCGCATTCGCGCTCGACGTCGGCTGCGGTGAGGCGACCGTCGTCGACCCGGTCGACGACGTCGCGGCGGACGTCGACGTCGCAGACGGTGCCGCGGAACCTGACGTACTCCCGGAGCTCGAGCCCGTCGACGAAACGCCGCTCGAAACGGTCGTCGCCGCAGCACTGCCGCCGCCGACCGACGACTCCGTCGAAGCCGACGTCGTCCCCGCCGAACTGAGCACGAGCGCCTGGTTCGTGGAACCGGACGTGTTGCCGTACTTCACGGTCAGCGCGCCCGAGGGCGACGTCGCACCCTGCAACACGGACGTATTGCCGGTGAGCAGCGTGTCCGCAATTTCGGGCGCCGTTTGCACGTCGCCGCGCACGTCGAGCGACGTCTCGCGATTATCCGAGTACGCGATGCCGCCGGGCGAGCGCGCGTTGTTCGCTTGGATCGCGCTGACCACGTCCGTCGGAACGAAGCCGCGGCTCGCGAGTTTCTGCGGATCGAGCGTGACCTCGAGTGCCGGCGTCACCGATCCGTTCGCGGTCACGCTCGACACGCCGTCGACCTGCTCGAGGTCGGGCACGACGTTGTTCGTGACGATCGCGGAAAGCGCCGATTGATTCAGCGATTGCGAGGTGACCGAGAGCGTGACGATCGTCGCTTGCGCGGGATCGAACGAGCGCGTGGCGGGCGCCGGAAGATCTTGCGGCAGCGCCGCCTTGACCGTCTGCAACCGATCCTGTACCTCGGTGAGATCGGTCGTCTGATCGGAATCGAGCGTGAACGTCGCGGAGATCGACGCCTGGTTCTGCTGAATCGAGGTGGTGATGTGATCGAGATCGGGCGCGCCCGCGATCGCATCCTCGACGGGACGCACGACCGAGTCGCGCAATTCCGATGGCGACGCGCCCGGATACGAGACGCTGACGTTGATCGTCGGAAAATCGATGTTCGGAAACTGCTGCTGCACGAGCGTCGCGAGCGCGAAGCAACCGGCGAGCGTAATCAGCGTGATCAAAACGAACACGAGCGGCGGCCGGTTGACGAAGAGCGCAGTGATCCGCTGCATCAGTTTTGGGCGATCGATTGTCCGTCGGCTAAGCCGAGTTGCCCGTTGGAGACGACCGTCTGCCCCGCCTTGAGGCCGGTCACGATCGACGTGGTGCCGTCGCTCCCGATCTCGCGCACCTTCACGGTCTTCGCGACGACGTCGACCAGCTCGTCGTCGGCGATCATGACCGACGTGTGCGTGTCGTCGAGAAACGCCGTGGTCGGAATGCCGACGCCCGACACCGCGGGCAAGTTGATCGTCGCGGAAACGGGGAGGCCCGCTTGGAGTTTGTCGCCGGGATTCTGAAGCAGCACTTGCACGGTGAAGTTGGTCGAGCCCGGCGTCACCTGGCCGAGCACCGCGACGACGTGGCCCGTAAACGTTTCGTTGCCCGCGCCGCCGACCGTCAAATCGACGCCGGCGCCGACCGGAATCGCGAACGTATCCTCGCTCGAGGCATTGAGATCCGCGTAGACCTGGTTGAGCTGCTGGATCGTGAAGATCGTGCGCGAGCCCGGATACTCACCCGGATTGAGATTGCGATTCGTCACGACGCCGTCGACCGGCGAGACGATCGTCGCCTTCGAGATCGACGACTCGTATTGTGCGATCTGCCCGCGCGCCTGCTCGATCGCGGCGCGAGCCGCCTGCGCGTCGGCGATCGCCGATGCGACGGTTGCCGCCTGCAGACCCGAACTCGCGGTACCGTTGACCGATTGATTCGTGATCGCCGTCGAGAGGTTCGCCTCCGCGGTGCGTACGCTCGCACCGTCGTTGACCACCGTGGTCTGCTGTTGATCGACGGTTTGTTGCGCGATGTAGCCTTCGGCCAAGAGCTGGCGGTCGCGAACGAGATTCAGTTGATCGTTCGCGAGCGTCTGCTTCGCTTGCGTCAGCGTCGCCGACGCCGATTTGACCTGATCGTTGCCCGTACCGATGTTGAGTTGCGCGGTGTATTTCGTCTGCGCGACCTTGGCATCGTCCGACTCGGCCGTTCGGATATCGGAATCCAGGACGCCCTTCGCCTGCGCGAGTTGCGCTTCCAGATCGGTCGTGTCGAGGACGGCCAGGACCTGGCCCTTCTTCACCTGGTCGCCTTGCAGCACGTTGACGGCGTCCGTCGGCTCCGAAAGCGAACTCGTGATCGCGACGTTCTGGAACGGCGCGATGATGCCCGAGATGGCCGAGGTCCCCCGAACGGTCGTCTGACGGGCCTCCGCGGTCGGCACCGCGTTGGGTGCGGCCGCGGGACGCGTGTGCTTCGCCTTCTGGGCGCACCCCGATGCGAGCAAAGCCGCCACGATGACGACCGGAAGGAACCGCATGTATGAACTCCGCTCTTGTCTTAGGACGACGAGCCTTGCTGTTGCTCGCGCTCCTTACGCATCTCGTCCAGCTTTGCGTGGAACTTGATGCGCTGGTCCGGCGTGAGTACCGTTTCGATCTTCGTATAACCCGCCTTGTAGTTCGTACGACGGGTCTCCGGATCGGTCACGCCCTCGTTTTGCTTTCTGACGTCGCTCATGATGTCGCGGATTTTGCCCTTCTGATCGTCGCTCAGCCCGAGACTCATCAGAGCCTGGGCCATTATGCGACGGCCGCCGCCCTGCGGGCCGCCCGGCGGCGGGCCGCCCTGGGCTTGAGCGAGAGCGGGCGGCGTGAGGCCGGCGGAGACGCCGGCGACGGCGGCGACGCCACTCGAGAGGGTGAAGGCCGCGAAGGCCGCGGCGATGCGAAGGGTCGTTCCGGTAGCGCGTTCGATGTTCACGGAGAGCTCCAAAGGGAGAGATGGCAGCAGTTCTCGAGCCTCGTTCGTAGGCTCGAACATTCCGACTATCGTGGTCGATCCTGGGAGAGTCTTTGGAACACCCTGAGTGCCCGCCCAGGGTCACCCCGGCAACGGCACGCGTCCTCACGGGACCGCCTAGCCTGGGATCGCCCTCAGCATCATTTAAGCGCTCCTTTATCTCGACGCGTATCCAGCGGCCCTGAAATCGCGTTTAAGAGTACATGAGCAACACGAACATCTTCAAGAGCACGCTGACGGCGCTGGCGGCCTCCGCAGCTCTCGTCACGCTTGCGGTTCCCGCGGCCGCTCAGCCGGCCGCACCGCCGAGCTACGCCGTTCAAGGCGAAGAGCAGATTCAAGGCACGATCCGGTCGATCGACGGCAAGTACGCGATCTCGGTTCGCGATCGCCGCGGGTTCGTCGACAACGTCGCGCTTCACGACGGGACGATCATCAACCCGACGGGTCTGCGGCTCGCGCCGGGTCAACGCGTCACGATCTTCGGCCGCGCCGACGGCAACGTGTTCGCGGCGAACGAGATCGACACGCCGTATCAGACGGTCTTGGTTCCGGGCTATCCGTACTACCCGTACGGCTACTACCCGTATGGGCCGCGCTACGGATTCGGCCTTCGGTTCGGCTTCCGCGGCTGATACTTAGAGAGCCCGCGAGTGCGGGCTCGGGTTACGACCAGCGATTGAAGAGATCGTTCGGAATTCCGAACTGATCGAGCGCCTTACCCACCGTGTGGTTCACGATGTCGTCGACGCTCTTCGGCTTGGCGTACATCGCGGGGATCGGCGGCATGACCACGGCACCGATCTCGGCGAGTTGCGTGAGCGTTCGCAGGTGCCCGAGATGGAGCGGCGTCTCGCGTACCACGAGCACGACCTTGCGGCGCTCCTTGAGGCACACGTCCGCCGCGCGAACGAGCAGGTTGCCGTTGAGCGAGTACGCAATCGCCGATGCGCTCTTCATCGAACACGGAATCACGAGCATGCCGTCGGTGAGAAACGAACCCGATGAAATCGCGGCGGCGAGATCGTCGTCACGATACACCACGTGCGCGAGCGATTCGAAATCGGCTGCGACGTGGTCGGTCTCGAGTTCGATCGTCTTGCGCGCCTGCCCGCTGAGGACGAGATGGATTTCGACTTCGGCGGCGCGGAGCGCACGCAGCGCCGCGAAGGCATAAGCACTTCCGCTCGCCCCGCTGACACCGACCACGATCTTACGCATGCGGTGAGCGTTCAAGCACGCGCGGCGGGGTCCCGCATTGCGCCCCGCGAACCATACGATCTTCGATGCCGGATTCTCTCATCGTCGAGATAGACGCCGCCGCGCGGCGTCTCGTCGCCTTCATCGGCGACCTCGCCCGCTACGCGGCGACGCGCGACGATGCTCTCGCACGGCGAGCGCTCTGTTCGCCCTTCTCGGGCGTGCCAAACGTGGACGCGCGTGCACTCTGCGTCGCGGCGCGTACCGGCGTTCTCGAGGCGATCGCGCGAGAGCGTATTCCGCTGGCTCACGAGAGCGCGCAGGCCGCACGTCGCTTCGCGCGCGCGCTCGACGAGCTCGAGCGCGCATATCGCGCGCAGGGCGCGACGGCACGCGAGCACGTCGCGACCGTCGCCCTCGCATTCGAACTCGACGCGCGCCTCGACGGCGTGGAGCGCGCTGCGCTTGCGGCGTGCGAAGCCGTCGCGATCGGCATCGACGAACGACGACCGGCCGGCGTCGCGTGGGATGCGGGCGCCCTCGTACGCGAGCTCGAGTCGCTCGCGCGGCACGCCGTTTCTCCGCACGACGAACCGCAGCGCGAACCGCTCTCGGCGCGTGCGCCCGAAGCGCCGCGTGTCGTGAAGCGACGGCGCGGCCATTTCAGCGCGTCGTCGCTCGGCTTGTTCGCCGAATGCGAACGTCGCTGGTACTATCGCTACGTCTGCTTGGCCGTGGAGGATCGCGGATCGTCCGCATCGTTCTACGGCACGGCTTTCCATTGGGCGCTCGAACGATTTCATGAAGAGATCCCGCGCGCCGACGCGGCGCCGCTCGAGGTGCTCGAACGAAAACTCGAAGCATACCTCGGCACCGCGTTCGAGCGCTTTCGCGGCGGCTTCGAAACGAACGTCGAATTCGAATTGCAACGCCGCCGTGCGAAGCGCACCGCACGGCGCTACCTCGCATGGTTCGTCGAGCGCGCGCGCACGCACCCGTTCTCGGTGATCGGCACGGAGACGAGCGTCGAGCTCGAACTCGACGGCTACAGCTTCATCGGCTACATCGACCGGCTCGACCGCGACGATGCGACGTCCGCCATCACGGTCGTCGATTACAAGACGGGGAGCATCGCCGAGAGTGCCGACGATTATCGTGGGAAGGTCGCGCGGTTTCTCGACTTTCAGTTACCGTTCTACTATTGGGCGCGCACGAACGCGGGCGATCGCGTCACGCGTCTCTCGCTCATTCCGCTCAAGGACGCGTCGCTCGACGTGCG
>Ga0116227_10012500_pt1 | contig 13781 bp, 16 predicted proteins | sample S1TSphgellanicum_FD_89693 | JGI IMG/M metagenome (GOLD analysis project Ga0116227, IMG submission 89693) | Host-associated microbial communities from peat moss isolated from Minnesota, USA - S1T2_Fb - Sphagnum magellanicum MG | ecosystem: Host-associated > Plants > Peat moss > Unclassified...
GATTACATGTCGCGGATGCGGCGATGACGTTCCAGCGTGGTCAGGATGCCGCGCAAAGTGCGGACTTCGAGGTGGTTCCACGCCGGTTTCGTGAACATTGTGCGCAACGTGCGGCGAGTCACGGCGGCGCGGATTTCGGGCTCGAAATAGCCAAGCGGTTCCAGCATGCCGGTCAACTGATCGAACATGCCGTCAAATTCGGCCTGCGGGGCAGGGGGCAGCAGGTCTTCCAGCGGCGGCTGCACCAGATCGGCGTGCTTCGACCATTCATAGGCGCACAGGATGACGGCCTGGGCCAGATTGAGCGAGGCGAATTCGGGATTGATCGGCACGGTGATGATCGTGCGCGCCAGGGCGACATCGTCGGTATCCAGCCCCGACCGTTCCGGCCCGAACACGATCGCGCTCTGCGCCGGGGCGGTGACGATCTCGCGCGCTGCGACTTCGGGAGTGATCACCGGTTTGGACACGCCGCGTTTGCGCACGGTGGTGGCATGGACATGCGCGCAATCGGCCACCGCTTCGCCCAGTGTGGCAAAGACTTCGGCCTGTTCCAGCACCACGTCGGCGCCGGCGGCGGCAGGCCCGGCCGAGGGGTTGGGCCAGCCGTCGCGCGGGGCGACCAGGCGCAGCCGGGTCAGGCCGAAATTCAGCATGGCGCGTGCCGCCTTGCCGATGTTTTCGCCCAACTGGGGCCGCACCAGCACGATGATGGGCTGTTGTACGGTCACGGTTTTGCCACTTCGCGCACGGTGCTGGCAAATTCCTCGAAATCGCGCGCCTCGGTAAAGTCGCGATAGACGCTGGCAAAGCGGATATAGGCCACGCTGTCGACCTGGCGCAGGCCGTCCATCACCAACTCGCCGATCTGCTTGGTCGCCACTTCGCTCTCGCCAAGGGTTTCGATCTGGCGCTGGATGCCGGTGATCAACTGATCCAGCCGTTCCGGATCGAGCGGACGTTTGCGGCAGGCGAGGCGCACCGATTGTTCGATCTTGTCGCGATTGAACAATTCGCGGCGATCATCGGACTTTACCACCATGATCTCGCGCAGTTGCACGCGTTCAAAGGTGGTAAAGCGCGCGCCGCATCCTTCGCACTGCCGGCGCCGGCGGATCGAGGTGTTGTCCTCGCTCGGCCGGCTGTCCTTTACCTGGCTGTTGTCATGGGCACAGAACGGGCAGCGCAAACCGTTACAGCTCCGGGTAAATGGGGTACGCGCCGCACAGTTCGGCGACGCGATCACGCACGCGCTGTTCGACCTGGCCATCGCCTTCATCGCCGTTGCGCGCCAGACCTTCGACCACTTCGGCAATCAGTTGCCCGACAATGCGGAATTCCTCTTCGCGGAACCCGCGCGTCGTTGCCGCCGGGGTGCCGAGCCGGATGCCCGAGGTGACGAACGGCGAACGCTTGTCGAACGGCACGCCGTTCTTGTTGGCGGTCAGCCAGGCGCGATCGAGACCCTTTTCCGCCGCCTTGCCGGTGACGTCCTTGGGCGAAAGGTCGGCCAGCATCAGGTGGTTGTCGGTCCCGCCCGACACGATGGCGATGCCGTTGTCCTGCAGGCTTTGCGCCAGTGCCTTGGCATTGGCGACGACCTGATGGGCATAAGCCTGGAATTCCGGGCGCAACGCTTCGCCGAACGCGACGGCCTTGGCGGCGATGACATGCACCAGCGGGCCGCCTTGCAGGCCGGGAAACACCGCCGAGTTGAACTTCTTGGCCAAGCCCTCGTCATTGGTCAGGATCACCCCCGAACGCGGGCCGCGCAGCGACTTGTGCGTGGTGGTGGTCACGACATGGGCATGCGGGATCGGCGACGGGTGCGCGCCGCCGGCGACAAGACCGGAAATGTGCGACATGTCGACCAGCAGATAGGCGCCCACTTCGTCGGCAATCGCGCGGAATGCCGCCCAGTCCCAGAACCGCGAATAGGCGGTGCCGCCGGCGATGATCAGCTTTGGCTTGTGCTCGCGCGCCAGCGCCGCAACATTGTCCATGTCGATCAGGTGATCGTCGGGACGCACGCCATAGGGGATCGGGTGGAACCACTTGCCGCTCATGTTGACCGGCGAGCCATGCGTCAGGTGCCCGCCCGAATTGAGATCGAGGCCCATGAAGCTGTCGCCCGGCTGCAACAGCGCCAGGAACACCGCCTGGTTCATCTGGCTGCCCGAATTGGGCTGCACATTGGCAAAGTCACACCCGAACAGCGCCTTGGCGCGTTCGATCGCGAGGTTTTCGACGATGTCGGCATATTCGCAGCCGCCGTAATAGCGCTTGCCCGGATAGCCCTCGGCATATTTGTTGGTAAAGATCGATCCGGTCGCTTCGAGCACGGCCAGGCTGGTGATGTTTTCCGACGCGATCAGTTCGATCTTGGTCTGCTGGCGGTGCAGTTCCTTGCGGATCGCCGCATGGATTTCGGGATCGGCGCTTTCGAGATGTTCGACAAAGAAGCCCGGTTTGCGAATGTCCGGCACAGTCGTCTTGGCAGCGGTCATCTTCTAGGGCTCCTCTATAGTCGTGTCAGAGTGTCGGGTTGGAGAGCTTGGCAACGCGTGGCCCATGGCGCCCGCCGGCGAATTCGCCGGCCAGAAACGCCTGCAGGCAGGCCTTGGCCTGATCGATGCCGATCAGGCGCGCGCCCATCGCAATCACGTTGGCATCGTTGTGCTCGCGCGCCAGGGTTGCCGAATACGGGTCGGAAACGAGCGCGCAGCGGCATGCCGGTTCACGATTGACCGCAATCGAAATGCCGATGCCCGATCCGCACAGCGCAACGCCGCGTTCGACCGCGCCACCGGCGACGGCCCCGGCCAGTTTATAGCCGAAATCGGGGTAATCGACGCGTTCCTCGTCATAAGGGCCAAGGTCGACGACATCGTGTCCCCATTCGGCCAATGCCGCAGACAACGCGTCCTTGAGCGTAAAGGCGGCATGATCAGAGGCAATGGCGATGCGCAACGGCTGTGGACCTGACTGAAGGTTGACGGGGATTCGGTATGGCGCGCCCATAATCCCATCTGCGCTTGGGCACCACATAATTTGCCTTTATGGTCATTATCAGGCCATGATGGCCCGGCAGCGGCAAGGAGAGGGCGGGTGTTGGCAGTCAGGGCACGGAAAACGGCGGAATGATGGTTCGTCACCTGCCGGCACTGGCTGCGCTGCTGCTGGCCATGATCCTGACCGTGGTCGGCACGACGACCCCCTGGCCCACACCGGCGGGCCGTCCGGCGGGCGAATTTTCCGCCAGTCGCGCGATGGCAGACGTGCGCGTGATCGGCACCCGGCCGCATCCGGCCGGCTCGCCCGCCGATGGCGAGTTGCGCGACTGGCTGGCCGGGCGGCTGTCGGGGCTGGGCATGACGGTGCGGGTCGATCAGTTTGCCGCCGATCAGGCGCATATCGCGCGCAATATCGATTGGGGTGCGCCGGCCGACCGGCCGCATACGCTGGTCAATCTGATCGCGGTGCTGCCGGGGCGCGATCGATCGCTGCCGGCGGTCGCGCTGATGGCGCACCATGACAGCGTGGCGTCCTCGCCCGGCGCCGCCGATGACGGCGCCGGGCTGGCCGCGATTCTGGAAACCGTGCGCGCAGTGGCAAGCGGGCCGCGACCGGCGCGCGACCTGGTGGTGATTTTCACCGATGGCGAGGAAATCGGGCTGGACGGGGCGCGCCGTTTCTTTCGCGGGATGCCGCAGCCGGCCGATCCGATGCGCGATCATATCGGCGCGCTGATCAATCTTGAGGCGCGCGGCGGCGGCGGCCGGGCGACGCTGTTTCAGACCGCGACTCACAACGGCGAGGCTGTGGCGCTGGCGGCGCGTGCGATTCACCATCCGGGCGGATCGTCGCTGGCGGTGTTTCTTTATCGCGTGCTGCCCAACGACACCGACCTGACCGAGGCGCTGCAATGGGACAACGATGGCAGCGCTGCGGCGTACAACTATGCGTTCATCGGGCGGCCGGGATTGTATCATTCGCCGAAGGCGACCCCGGATCGCCTTGATCGCGGGTCGTTGCAGGACATCGGCGGGCAAGTGCTCGACCTGACGCGCGCGCTGCTGGCGGCGCCGGCTTTGCCGCGTCCGGCCCCCGATCTGGTGTTTTTCGATGCGTTCGGCTTTGCCATGGTGACGATGCCGATCTGGACCGGCTGGGTTCTGCTGGCGCTGGCAGCGGTTGCGATCGGCGCGGTGTGGCAACAGCGCGGGCGGGGGCGTGGCCATGGGCGGGCAGCATTGGGTGGGGCCGGGCGGATGCTCGGGCTGGCCGGGTTGACCACCCTGTTGGTGATGGGTGCCAATCTCGTTTCGTTTCACGTCGGCGGGCCGAACTATTACGACCGGCTGGCGGCGACACCGTGGCTTGAGGCCATGGCGACGGCCAGCGCGGTGACGGCGTTCTTTGTCGTTGTCGGGCGCTGGCGGCCGGGGCGCGCGGCGCTGGCAGGGGCGTTCGTCCCGCTGTGGCTGGGCGCGGTGGTGTTGCAGGCGCTGGCGCCGGTCGCGGCCTATGTGCTTGCATTGCCGGTGCTGCTGGCGGCAGTGACCGCGCTGCTGCCCACCGATCGTTGGGGCATGCCGGTGGCGGTACTGACCGCCGGTGTGGTGATCGGCTATCAGTTCATGCTGGGGCACGAAATGTTGCAGGCGGTGGGCAGCGACCTGCCGCTGGTGGTCACGCTGCCGCTGGTGCTGGCGACGCTCGCGATCCTGCCGCTGTGGCATCCGTTGTCACGCCGATCGCGGCGCGTGGTGGTGCTGATCAGCGGGATCGCGGCCCTGATGATCGCGCTGGGCATCCGCGCCACGCCGATCGCCGACACGATCCCGCCCTATAGCCGGACAACCCGGCCGGTCTCTTGAGCTTGGGTCGTATTGGAAAGGCCCCGCTCATCCAGAGCTTCCCATGACGATGTGAATGGCGACCGGCGCTGATCGAGAATGCCGTCTAAGTCGCGACCGCCGCGTCCCGCGCCAGCGCGGCAAAGCGTGCGGCGGCCAAGAAATCGGCACGGCGACGGGCGCGGCGGGCTTCGGCCTCTTGTTCCTTGCCCCACAGTTCGGCCTGCCACAGCTCTTCGAGATTGGCGGCGTCCCACAATGCAGCGAGCGGCGCATCGGGCTCGACTGCGGCAAGACCAACAATCAGCGATGCGGACAGGCTTGTCAGCGTGTGCAGGGCCGCGAGCGTAAAGGCATCGTGCCGGTCAAGTTCCGCGCGCAGAATGGCCAGCGTCTCGGCCGGTTGTGGGCGGTGCATCACCCCGGCTACACGGACAAAGCGCACGCCAAAGCGCGCTTCGGCCGCAGCGACGATCGGTTCCCATTCGGCCTGTTGGCGCACGGCGAATGGTTCGTCGGGACAGGCGCGATAGCACAAAGTGTCGGTTTGCGCGAAGCCGGCCAGAGTGGCGCGGGTTTCGGCCGGGGCGTGGGCGATCACGTCGATCGCATAGTCGGCCAGATCGCGGAACACAAAGCGGGCCGGATCGATGTCCTCGCCCTGGTCGGCCCATTCGGCCACCATCGCTTCGGCCAGGGCCCGGTTCGGCACGATTTGCGCGCGCCCGCCCTGAGTCCTGATCGCGCGCCCGTCCAACAGCACGCGAAAGCCGTCGGGCGCCTCGCCAAGCGTGGCTTCGCGGTAGAAACGTTTCATCGTGTGCGCTTCCAGTGTCTTGCCAGCGCAAATGGCACCAGGAAAAATTCGACCGCCCCGACCACCATCAGCACACCGCCGACCGGCGCCGGAAACCGGGCCAGCGCGGGTTGGCTGCCGGTCATGATCACCACGCCCAGCAACGCGATCAGCGCGCCGGCCAGACGTGCCACCTGCAACAGCGCGAACCGGGGCAGCGCGGGGTCGCCGCTCATGATTCCACGCCCTTCAGGATATGGTGCAATTCCGCGGTCGATGTCGCAACCGCTTCAGCGCCGGCAGCGAACAGGTCGTCGGGAAGGTGATAGCCCCAGTCGACCCCGATCGCGCGCACCCCGGCGTTGACCGCCATTTCCATGTCATAGGCGGTGTCGCCAATCATCACGGTCCGCGCACGATCCGCGCCGGTTGCATCGAGGCATGCCTCGATCATCGCCGGATCGGGCTTTGACGGATGGCGGTCGGCGGTCTGCAACGTGACGAAATGGCCGGCAAGGCCGTGGCGGTCCAGGCAATGGGCAAGGCCACGGTCGCTCTTTCCGGTGGCAATGCCCAGCAGCCAGCCTGCTGCATCAAGCTCGGCGATCAGCGCGGCGATCCCGTCATACAGCGGTTCCTCGACCATGCCGGCGGCGCGGCGTGTGCGGAATGCGTCCTTGTAGGCCTGAACCAGGCTGGCGCCGGTTTCGCCATCGACGGCGGGGCACAGTTGGCGGATCGCCTCACCCAGCGACAGGCCGACAATGCGGCGGATCGCGGCGCGCGGCGGCGTGGGCAGGGCGTGGGCGGCAAAGGCGGCCTCCATCGCCAGTGCAATATCGGCCTGGCTGTCGACCAGCGTGCCGTCGCAATCGAAGATGGCCAGCCACGGCGACATCAGCGCGCCAGCGCCCGCATCAACGCGGCGATCGCGCCCGCGCCGCTGGCCTCAAGCCCCGCTGTGACCCGCTCGCGCTCTTCCACACGCTTGTTCTGGGACAGCTTAAACGTCGGGCGCCAGGCGATGACGTCCATTTCAAACCCGACAATCGCCTCGGTCAGCCGCGACATCGTTGCCGGGGCCACTTTGTCCATCGTCCAGGGCGCCCCGTCCAGTCGCGCTTCGTTGTGCGCGGACAGCACGGCCAGCAGGTCGATCAGACCGTCATGGTCGAGCCGGCGCACCGTGCCTTCGCATTCGAGCGCGCAATAGTTCCACGTCGGCACCTGATCGGCATCCTGATACCAGCGCGGCGACACATAACCGTCAGGCCCGTTGACAACGATCAACGCCTGTCCGGACTCGAGATGCCGGGTCAGCGCATTGCCGCGCGCCAGGTGAAACCCGACGCGCCCGGCATCGCGCAAATAGAGCGGGGTATGCGCGACACGCGGGCCGTCGGGCGTGGTCAGGAATACCATGCCGAACCCGACCTCGGCGATCAGGCTGGCATAAAGCCGCGCCGTCTCGTCATCGGGCGCTTTGTGGCGAAAGGCGGGGTTGGGATGCATCGCGGCCGGTGATCAGCGGGTGCCCCTGGGCGGCCGCGCCGGTGCGCGGGCCGGGCCGCGTGCCGGTTTGCCATCCGGTTTTGCGCCCGGCCTGCCCACAGCTTTCGGACCCGGTTTTGCACCGGTTCTTACCGGGGTTTTCCCGGACTTGACCCCAGGTTTATCCACAAACTTGCCCACAAGCTTGTCGGCCGGTTTGCGCACCGGCCGGCGCACCGGCTTTTCGCCGGCAGCGTCATCGCCGCGCTTGCGCCGTTCGCCTTTGCGGTGGCGCCGCACATCGCGCGAATGGGCGCGCGCGGCGCGCTTTTCGGCCACGCGCGGGTCTTTGGCAGGGGCTGCCAGCAACAGGGCGTCGCCTTCTGCCTCGGTAAAGCCGAGCTGTTCCAGCCCCATGGCGAAATGGTCGGGCAGCGGCGCGGTGACGTCGAGCGCGTCGCCTTCGGGATGCGGAATGACCAGGCGGCGGGCGTGAAGGTGCAGTTTGCGGCTGATCGTTCCGGTCAGGAATGCGGCCTGTCCGCCATATTTGCCGTCACCCACGATCGGGTGGCCGATTGCTGCCATATGCACGCGCAACTGGTGCGTGCGGCCGGTCAGCGGTTGCAGTTCGAGCCAGGCGGCGCTGTTGCCGGCGCGGTCGATCACGCGATACCGGGTGCGCGCCGTCTGGCCGGCACCGGATTCATCGACCATCATCTTTTCGCCGCCGGTGCCCGGTTGTTTGGACAACGGCAGCTCGATCAGCCCGTCATGGACCTCGGGCACGCCGACAACCAGCGCCCAATAGATCTTGCGCGCCGAACGCCCGGCGAAATGCCGCGAAAAATAGGCGGCGCTGCCCGGCGTGCGCGCGATCAGCAGCACGCCCGAGGTATCCTTGTCGAGCCGGTGGACCAGGCGCGGTCGCGGGCCATTGTCCGCGGCATAGGCGTCGAGCAGACCGTCGACATGGACATGCGTGCCGCTGCCCCCTTGCGTGGCGAGGCCCGGCGGTTTGTTGAGCACGATCGCGGCGCGATCCTGGGTCAGCACCATCGCTTCGGCCTGGGCCACTTGTTCGTCGGTCAGCGGCGTGCGCACGCGGGCGCCGCCCGGTCCTGGGGGCAGGGCGCCGCCCGGCGGCACGCGCAGCGTCTGGCCGGCGGCGAGCCGCGTGTCGACTTCGGCGCGTTTGCCGTCGACGCGGATCTGCCCGGTGCGCGCCCAGCGCGACACGGTGGCAAAGCCGACTTCGCTCAGATGCCGCTTGAACCAGCGGTCGAGCCGAACGCCTTCGTCATCGTGACCGACGACAAACTGTCGCACGGCGTCGGCGGCGGTGGTCTTTGGCGCTTTCATGCCGCCACCCGCATCATCGCGAGGCCGGCAAACAGCGCGCCGAACCCGACCAGCAAGGACACGCCGACATAGAGTGCGGCCAGACCCGGTTGGCCGCGTTGAACGAACATCCCGAATTCCAGCGCGAACGAGGAAAACGTGGTGTAGCCCCCCAGCACGCCGACCCCGAGCAGCAGGCGCCAGCTTTCGCCGGCGGAAACCCGCGCCAGCCAGCCGATGAGTATGCCCATCAGCAGCGAGCCAACGACATTCACGGTCAAGGTTGCCCAGGGGAAAGCGCTGGCGGCGACCGGGCCGATCGCGATCGACCAGACGCGCCCGGTGGCAAAGCGCAGCCAGGACCCGACGGCGCCGCCGCCAGCCACCAGCAACGAGGCCGTATTGAAGGAAGGAGGTGATTGCATGGCGCCGTCCATAGAGCATGACGCGCAAAAGTGGTAACCGGTTTTACGTGCGACAGGTTTCCGTTGTGGCCGGTTTGTCGATTTGAGGCATAACACACTGATTTTCAAATATATCTTCTCGTCCTGACCCTGCCATGGGATGTGCGCAACGCTCGGCGGGCCAGTGTATAAGCCCAGTCAGGCTGGGGTGGGCATGCATCCTTCGATGGGCCAGGGGCGAGCGGATCTCGATGATATTGCTGTGAGAACTTGCAAAATACACTGCTGTTTTAATCATATTCGGTACCCGCAAGGCCGCTTCCGGTGCTTGCGTGGCCCAATGCAAAGTGATAATGGGCCCCCATTCTGAGCCGATCCCCGTCGGGAATCGGCCATTTTTGTTTTTCAGTATCGGGTGTTCCCCCGCCTTTGTCCGCGTCATCAACTCTGTGGGCGGCAGACGGGGTTCTGGCCTGTCATATTCGTGAGGTGTAGTTTTTTATGCAGATTCTCGTCCGCGACAACAACGTCGACCAGGCTCTTCGCGCGCTCAAGAAGAAGCTGCAGCGTGAAGGCGTCTATCGCGAGATGAAGCTGCGCCGTCACTATGAAAAGCCGTCGGAAAAGCGTGCCCGCGAAAAGGCGGCGGCGGTTCGCCGTGCGCGCAAGCTGGAACGCAAGCGCGTCGAACGCGACGGCGGGAAGTAGGATTCAGGCGCGGGAAGGTCAAACCTTCCCGTATCTACCCCCTTGCGAGCCGGCCCGTGCTGGGCCAAGAGGGCGCCGTCATCGCGGCGCCCTTTCGCTTGTCCGGTCGGCTGAAATCGATCCGGCGAATCGGTGTCGCCTCCTGATGCTATTTTAAAGGGCCCATCATGACGGAAATTACCCGCGTTCCCCTGCAGCCGATTGCCAAAGGTGCGCTCGGCAAGTTGTGGCTCGGCGTCGTTGTTGCCGTCGCGCTGGGTGGGGCGGTGGCTTATGAGACCCGGCAAAAGGGGCTTGAGGTCGATACTGTCAAGGCCGGGACCGGCGCTTCGCCGACGCAAACCGACTATGTGCTGGTCAACTATGTCGGGCATCTGGCCAATGGAAAGGAATTCGACCGTGGCGAACATGTGCCGATCCCGGTCCAGGGCGTGATCCCCGGCTTTTCCAAGGCGCTGCAGCAGATGCAGAAGGGTGGCAAGTACCACGTCTACATCCCGGCGCGGCTGGCCTATGGTCCAAAGGAACAGCGCAACCAGCAGACCGGTGAAGTTACCATTCCGGCCAACAGCGACTTGCTGTTCGACATCGACCTGGTCGATTACAAGAGCGCGGCCGAAGTCATGCGTCAGCAGATGATCATGCAACAGATGCAACAACAGATGCAGGGTGCAGCCGGCGGCGCGCCCGCAGGCGCCGCCCCCGGTGGTGCAGAGGTTGCGCCTTCTGCACATTGATCAAAGGCCCGGCCGCGTGCGCGCGGCCGGGATGAATTCCCAATCAGAAAGGCAACGGGCATGTCAGTCGCCCCCGCAGACGTGGCCAAGATCGCCGCGCTCGCCCGCATCAAGGTCACCCCGGCCGAACTGGACGCAATGGTGCCCGAATTGAACGGGATTCTCGCCTGGGTCGACCAACTGGGTGAAGTCGATGTGACCGGAGTCGAACCGATGACCGCGGTCATTCCCAACCAGTTGCGCCTGCGCGCCGATGTGGTCGGCGCCGATCCGCTGACCGGCGGCAATGTTCGCGACAAAGTGCTGGCCAATGCCCCGGCGGCCGAACACGGCTTTTTCGGTGTGCCCAAGGTGATCGAATAAAATGACCGACCTGACCAATCTGGGTATCGCCGCGATCCGCGACGGCGTGGCCAAAGGCGATTTCACCGCGACTGAAGTGGCAACCGCGTTCAACGCGGCGGTGGCCGAAGCCAATCCGGCGCTCAACGCATTCATCGTCACGACCCCCGACCATGCGCTGGCGGCGGCGGAACGCGTCGATGCGGCGCGCGCGCAGGGACAGCCGCTTGGGCCGCTGGCGGGCGTGCCGATCGGCATGAAGGACCTGTTTGCCACGCAGGGCGTGCCGACGACGGCGGCCAGCCACATTCTCGAAGGGTTTGTGCCGCAGTACGAATCGACCGTATCGCAGAAACTGTGGGATGCCGGCGCGGGCATGCTGGGCAAGCTCAATCTCGACCAGTTCGCGATGGGATCGTCCAATGAAACCAGCGCGTTCGGCAATGTGATCTCGCCCTGGCGCGCCAAAGGACCCGATGGGACCGGCGACAATGCCCCACGCGCGCCCGGCGGATCGTCGGGCGGATCGTCGGCGGCGGTGTCGGCGCACATCGTCGCGGCGGCCACCGGCACCGACACCGGCGGCTCGATTCGCCAGCCGGCGGCCTTTACCGGGATTGCCGGGATCAAGCCGACGTATGGCCGGTGCAGCCGCTGGGGCATTGTTGCGTTTGCCTCATCGCTCGATCAGGCGGGCCCGATGGCACGCGATGTGACCGATTGCGCGATCATGCTCGAAGCGATGGCCGGGTTCGATGCCAAGGATTCGACCAGCCTCGATCTGCCCGTGCCGGCATGGAGCGCCGGACTGACCGATGACCTGAAAGGCCTGAAAGTCGGCATCCCGCGCGAATACCGGCTCGACGGGTTGAATGCCGATGTCGCCAAAAGCTGGGACGACGGCATTGCCTGGTTGAAGGATGCAGGCGCCGAAGTGGTCGATATCAGCCTGCCGCACACCAAATATGCGCTGCCGGCCTATTACATCATCGCGCCGGCAGAAGCGTCGTCGAATCTCGCCCGCTATGACGGGGTACGCTATGGTCTGCGCGATCTGCCCGATGGCGCCGGATTGCAGGAGATGTACGCAGCGACCCGCGCCGCCGGGTTCGGGCCAGAGGTCAAGCGTCGCATCCTGATCGGGACATATGTGCTGTCGGCCGGATTCTATGACGCCTATTACACCCAGGCGCAAAAGGTCCGCACGCTGATCGCGCGCGATTTCGAAAACGCGTTCCAGCAGGTGGACGTTATCCTGACCCCGACCGCGCCGACATCGGCGTTTGCGCTGGGTGAAAAGAGCGCCGATCCGCTGGAAATGTATCTGAATGACGTGTTCTCGGTGCCGGCGTCGCTTGCCGGGCTGCCGGCGATGTCGGTGCCGGCCGGGCTTGATCGGTCGGGCCTGCCGCTGGGGCTGCACCTGATCGGGCGGCCGTTTGACGAACAGGGCGTGCTGAACGCCGGCCTCGCCATCGAGCGCCGTGCCGGGTTCACCGCGCGCCCGGAAAAGTGGTGGTAACATGAGCAGCTATCGTATCCAGGGCGCCACCGGCGAATGGGAAGTGGTGATCGGGCTGGAAGTCCATGCCCAGATCAGCACGCAGGCAAAGCTGTTTTCGGGCGCGGCGACCGCGTTCGGTGCGGAACCCAACACCCAGGTCAGCCTGGTCGACGCGGCGATGCCGGGCATGCTGCCGGTGGTCAACGGCGAATGCATCCGCCAGGCGGTGCGCACCGGGCTGGCGATCAACGCGGTGATCAATCCGTGGTCGCGGTTCGATCGCAAGAATTATTTCTATGCGGACCTGCCGCAGGGTTATCAGATCAGCCAGTTGTACCATCCGCTGGTCGGTGAAGGCGCGATCGAGATCATTCCCGACGACAAGAAACCGGACGAGACCAAACGGATCGGGGTGGAACGCATCCACGTCGAACAGGACGCGGGCAAGCTGATGCACGATCAGCACCCGACGATGAGCTATGTCGATCTCAACCGTTCGGGCGTCGCCCTGATGGAAATCGTCAGCCGTCCCGACATGACCAGCCCGGCCGAAGCGGGTGCCTATCTGACCAAGCTGCGCACGATCCTGCGCTATGTCGGATCGTGCGACGGCAACATGGACCAGGGTTCGATGCGCGCCGACGTCAACGTCTCGGTGCGCCGCGCCGGCGAACCGCTCGGCACCCGGACCGAGACCAAGAACGTCAATTCGGTGCGCTTTGTCATGGCGGCGATCGAATACGAGGCCAATCGCCAGGTCGACGTGCTCGAAGCCGGGGGCAAGATCGTGCAGGAAACCCGCCTGTTCGACCCCGATACCGGCACGACGCGGTCGATGCGCAGCAAGGAAGACGCGCACGACTATCGCTATTTCCCCGATCCAGACCTGCTGCCGCTGGTGCTCGACGACGCGTTCATCGCCGAATGCCGGGCGTCGTTGCCCGAACTGCCCGATGCCAAGCGCACGCGGTATGAAACGGCGCTGGGCCTGTCGGCATACAACGCCGGGGTGCTGACTGCCGATGCCGAAACCGCGCGCTGGTTCGAACGACTGGTGGCCGACAGCGCGCGCCGCCAGGGCAAATCGGAAAGCGATGTCGCGCGCGCGGCGTCGAACTGGCTGACCAGCGAGTTGTTCGGCGCGCTCAACAAGCTGGGCCGGACGCTGTTGGACAGCCCGGTCACGCCCGAGGCGGGTGCCGAATTGCTGGCGCTGGTCGGCGATGGCACGATTTCCGGCTCGATCGCCAAGCAGGTGCTGGAAAAGATGCTCGAGACCGGCGACACGCCCGGCGCGATCGTCGACCGCGAAGGGTTGAAGCAGACCAGCGACACCGGCGCGATCGAGACCGCCGTCGACGCCGTGCTGGCCGCCAACGCCGACAAAGTCGCGCAGTACAAAGCCGGCAAGGAGGCGCTGTTCGGCTTTTTCGTCGGCCAGACGATGAAAGCGATGCAGGGCAAGGGCAACCCGCAACTGGTGAATCAGGTGATCAAGGCCAAGCTGGGCTGATTTTCGCTTATCCGTACCCGACTCTGCTCATCCTTAGCGGGAAGACCCTCCCCCTTCAGGGAGAGGGCTTTTTCGTCGGCCGCGGC
>Ga0116227_10012501_pt1 | contig 13780 bp, 16 predicted proteins | sample S1TSphgellanicum_FD_89693 | JGI IMG/M metagenome (GOLD analysis project Ga0116227, IMG submission 89693) | Host-associated microbial communities from peat moss isolated from Minnesota, USA - S1T2_Fb - Sphagnum magellanicum MG | ecosystem: Host-associated > Plants > Peat moss > Unclassified...
CAGCTTGCGCCGAAATGGTGTGGTCTCATTCATCATAATCTCCAATTTGGCTTCTATTCGCTAAAGAAAATGAAGGAGGTATTTTTGATCGCGATTTTTTTAAAAAGAAGATGCGAGTTAAAGAATATAGAGATAAATTCTTTCAGCTCATAAAATCTCTCCCAAAAGAGTATTTTATTGCTGTAGGCGGAGAAAGTAAATTCTGTTACACGTTCAATTCATCCGATGAACTTCACGACTTCTCTAAAAAAGATCATATCCAAAAGTACTTTATCATCGGAAGGGATTATGAAATTTCCAATGATGAAATGTCTGAAAAAAATTTACCAATTGAAACACTCAAGGTTTTCAAATTATTATTCCCTTTCTACGAAATGATGAGGCACAGGACACGATAACAGATGTGTCAAATTCGTACCTAAGAATCTTTGCTTCCTTAAATTTTATTATGGCTGTTAATTCTCTTCGCAAAGTTAGCTGAACTATCAGCACATATCACTTCGTTTTCAAGGTAGTATATAAAACTGGGTATCCTTTCAGGAGCCTCCACAGTTTTAATATCTCCACCTTGTCTTAATGCTGATCTTCAGCAGTGAGTTTGTTCGAGAATTCACTCGAATTAAACTTACTGCAATGACAGATATTAAACAACTGCTCTCCGCATTTGAACGTTATGCTTACGGACAATCCTTACACTCCGCATTTACTAACCTGCTCGACTGGGCACTTTTACCTTTTAAAAAGTACGACAGCATTTTAGAGCAAGACCAAGCACTCGACATCTACCGTAATCATTTAAAAGTTACAGAATTAGCGTCACTCATTACCATGATAGGTGATCTATCTGAAGGCTTTAGTGACCCACTGGGTGAACTTTACATGCAAGCTATATCTTATGGACACAATGGACAATACTTCACACCTGAGCCTTTATGCGATATGATGGCAACTATGAATATTGGTGACAAATCAACAGATGCCCAGACTGTTTTGGACTGTGCCTGTGGAAGCGGAAGAATGTTGCTAAGTGCTGCAAAGATCAATCGCCATCTTTTACTATATGGCGCAGATATTGATATTACATGCTGCAAAATGGCACTACTTAATATGCTGCTCAATTCGCTTACTGGCGAAATAACGCAAATGAACAGCTTAAGCAATGAGTTCTACAGAGGGTATAAGGTTGGCACCACATTGATTAATGGTTTTCACATGCCATTCTTCACAGATTTCACAGAGCCACAGTTGAGTAGAATATGGCTAAAAACGATTGAAGCTAAGCCAGCGTTTAATACCCCGTTTGAACCAGTCAGAGTTTCACAATCAAACGGTGGAATTCAAGGTAGCTTGTTTTAATAATGCTTGATTTTCCATCAGGGAACCAAGGAATTTAATAACACAAATTCAAAGGATATTTCTGTTATTCTTAGTAGCTTGGTTCCTTAAACATTAACAATGGCTCCTATAGATCCCGCTCTAGTAAATACTCCTAAATCTCGAATTAAAAAAGTAACTGTTCTGCATGACGGCATAGCTACCGGTACCGAATTCTCAATTGCAAAATTGGATCTCCACAATGGCAAATCGGAGTTAGGTATCAGACATGACACCAACTATTGGAATGACAACGGTATTGACCGGGGATATCCAACAGTTAGGGGTTACCCCACTTGGTTTATTTTACCTCCAAATATCCAAGGCGTTCTTTCTGCCTTATCAAGTGTTATTGCAAATGACCCATCCCTGCTGGATATATAGACCGTGAACATAGCTTGATTGTTTAAAAGTTAACGTAGAAGATTACTAATCATATTAGTGTTTTCTTTAGCTTTGGGTAAAGCAAACTAACTATGAAACATACTACCTTAACAGTTATTAGCAGCCCTATTGTTCCATATAATGAGATCATTTTGGATACTGACACTAACCTTTTGTTGGAGGTTGTTTGTGGTGTTGGTCTGTTCATCGCGGATGAAGAAGAAATACAACTATACCTTACTACAAATGAAAAGCAAGTAGTGTTTCAAACTGTTGGTTGCATATATCAAAATGTGAGTTACTTAGTACAAGTAGCACATTGGTATGCGAAACGATACCTGGAGTTTGATGGTGCGAAGATTAGCTTCTATCCAGAGGAGGACATTTATTGATTAGAGGGTATTAATAGCATACCTGATTGAAGGTAAATGTCCTGGTTGGTACTGAGTTTTAGCTGGCGATCTGCCTGTTTGTTTAAAAGTTTAACTTTTAAAAGAATAAGGGGTTTTCCGGCCACAGTTGATATCTTTAACCTAAACATCATTCTTGCAACTATGATTAACTACATTGGAGTTACCGCTGACGGAACATACATTGAACGTACCGATTTAGGTAAACTACGTCAAATCCCAGAAATCGAACATATTCTTGAAGTAGAACAGGATTATAACGCTCGTGCCTTTATCTATGATAAAAGTGTAACGTTAATAAACGGTGATGGAAGCTTGAAAACATTGTTGATAGGAAACTTTGAATTATTGGATATTGGAACCGTCGTATATGATCCTACAATTCGCGATCATTGTGTAAATCTGATGATCACTGATAAACGTCTTTTTAAAACATTTAAAGTTTTAGTAAGGGCATGGGCACCCAAATTAATCCAAGAACAAATCATGCCACTAATGGTAAAATTAAATGACCTTGGAAGCTATGCGGCATATGAGTTATCACTAACAAATGACGCTTTGAAAAAGGAAAACGAAGCTCTTAGAAGGCGCCTTGAAGGCTTAGAGAACACCCAGTAAAGTTATCATTGAGGAGAGAGTGTTAATATTAATTACTATGCAAAGTTAGGCGTGAGGTTGAACACAGTGCAAGGAATTTCCGGCATAAACACAGCCCAACACACTACCTTACATTTATTCCGTTCCTCCTTGCATTTAGTTCCATCCATAAGCCTGTTGGGGCATCATAATTAATCCATTCACTAAACAACAAACTATGATAGAAACAAAGGCATGATTCGACAAACAAGTAACTATTCTGTTTAGAATGGTTCACATCAGTAAACACAATTAACAAATTATCAAACAAAGACCAGGTTGCACGCAAATTGCACGTACAAAAGTTCAAAAGAGAGAAAAAGTGAGTTTAATGACTTGGGAAGATGTTTTAGTTCTGCATGCCATGCAAGCGCTCTAGCCAGCTGAGCTAATCCCCCATAGTTTGGGCTGCAAATATATCAGATTCAGCTTTAAAACAAAAAAATAGTTTAAAATGATACAACATACCGTTTTACAGATAGTTAGTCTTATCATTTTAATAAACCAATAGCTATTCCTTCCTTATCAAAGGTATCTGCAGATTAGTTGGGCGGTTTGTTTCGGTATCAAAACCCCTGCCGTCAATATTTCTGGCACCCCAAAAAAGTAATCCGTTCAATGTATATATCAAGTCATATTCCGAGAATATCTGTCCTTCTGATAATCCAAAAACAGCAAAGGCCTTTTTATAAATGCTTTGACTGTTGTTCACTTCCCATTTGTCGTAACTACTACTGGCGTAATGATTCAGCACATCAGCAAATCCTTGGTTTAATGGTGTAATCTGGTAAGCTTTGTCAGCTATAAAGTCTACTTTTTGTGCTGCTTGTGCTATAGGATGCTCTCCTTGCCAAACAATATGTCCCTTGATATTCATTTTGGCCAATGGGATTTTCCCATAGGCATCAACATAATTAATTACTTCCAGCTCAAATGTGTCATCAGCATTGTATTTAAAATGCCTAGTTAAATAAAATGGCTTTAAGGTACCATCAGCGTTTTTACTAGCGCTTGGCCTAACTTCGGGAGCAATGCTCACCCATTCACCTGTTATAGCTTGTTTAATTGCATCTACTGTCATCATTGTAATTTCGATTTAGTGTTCTGGATCTATGCACAATTCGTTTAATACCGTTCATCGCACTAAAAATGACTATTTCACATCAAATCATATAATTTAACCATCTTATGAATAGGTACATTTTTTTAGACTAATGTGCATATCTGAAATTTAAGGATTTTATATGCTTTACTATGGTTGATTGATTTTACAAATTGTTATAAAACAGTAAAGCCTCCTGATGGGCAGGAGGCCTTTACTAACCAATTATAAACCTAAATTATGAGAAGACTTTTTTAAACAATCAGCATCTCTGCCGATTTGATAGTGTAAAGGTAACACTAATATTTAAATCTCCAAGAATTAATTTGTAATTTATTTGTCACAAACCAATAAACTTTTCAATTAGCTACCACATTCGCTGTGATATTGATAACAAAATTAACATATATTTAACACTTTTCCAAATACAGGTATGGTTTTATATGTTACAACAGCAAAAATCAAGTTCTTTAAAAAACACAATTAAAATCAATCAAATAATTAAATATCAATTGATTAACTATGTAAAATAGACTCAAATACAACTTCGGTTTTTTGTTCATAAAATCTACCTTTTTGGTATATTTTTTAACTTTTTCGCAATTAACAACATTTAACATTTTTTCAAATTTTTATTTAGGTATCTTTCAACTTCAATCAAACCCCGGTTAAAAAATGAAATTTATTCTATCTTTTGCTATAACCATCTTGGTAAGTGTATCCTGTTTTGCTCAATTGGTAAACCTGAGTGGTACCATTAGCGATCAATCCGGCAAGCCTGTTCCTTTCGCTACTATTTATATTAAGAGCACAACCAGGGGTACATCGGCAAATAGCGAAGGTAAATACCAGCTTCAACTCAATACCGGCACTTACGAGGTTGTGTTCCGCGCCGTTGGTTACAGGCAAGAAAACCGCAAGATAGACCTTAAAACAAGCCAAACGCTCAACGTATCTCTCCCTGCAGAATCATATGAGTTAAAAGCTATCAACATTAATGGTAACGGCGAAGATCCGGCTTATGCCATCATCCGCAAGGCTATCAAAAAACGCAAAACCTATCTTAATCAGGTTAATGCCTACAGTTGCGAGGTGTATATTAAGGGATTACAACGTTTGTTATCCGCTCCTAAAAAGTTTCTGGGTGCTGATATTGATAAAATGGCCCGCGAAAATGGTTTGGATTCTAACCGTCGTGGTATTATTTACCTGTCCGAATCCCAATCCAAATTCACCTTCCAACAGCCTGATAAAGTTCACGAGGAAATGATATCGTCAAAAGTATCGGGCCGTAACAACGCATTCAGCTTTAATCGGGCATCAGATATCCGGGTTAACTTTTACAACAATTTTGAAGAATGGGACGGCTTGAGCAACCGCCCCTTTGTATCCCCTATTGCGGATAATGCCATGTTGTATTATAAATATAAGCTTTTAGGCACTACCGTGGAGAATGGCGAAACCATTAATAAGATCCAGGTAATCCCCCGTCGCGATTATGATCCGGCCTTTTCAGGTGTTATCTACATCCTCGAAGATAGTTGGCGTATTTATGGACTCGACTTGTACATGACTAAAAAGTCAAACCTCAACTTTGTGGATACTCTTAAAGTTAACCAGCAATTTTACCCCGTAAGTAAAAACGTATGGATGCCCTCAACCATCCGGTTCGATTTTACAGGTGGTATTTTTGGTTTTCGCTTTGGCGGATATTATATAGCTATATACAAAGATTACGATCTGCACCCTGTAATAGCACCCAAAGAGTTTAACGAGGTACTTAAAATAACCAAAGAAGTTAACAAAAAAGACTCCGCTTACTGGACCAAAGAACGCCCTCTACCATTAACTACGGAAGAAACGGTTGATTACACTAAAAAGGAAGTGCTTGCCCAAAAACGGGAATCCAAACCATATCTCGATTCGCTTGATCGTGTCAACAATAAATTCCGCCTGACTAATCTACTTTTAGGTGGTGGCTATTACCACCGCAACCGATACAAAAAAGAATACTTCAGTTTAAACTCTTTTGCCAACTCACTGCTCTTTAATACGGTAGAAGGTTTTGCGTTTGATTATGGCGCATCATACACCAAACAAATCGATAGCCTAACCAACAAATACCTGCGCTTAGGTGCCAAGTTACGTTACGGCTTTGCAAGCCAACAGGTGCATGGCAGCGTGTATGGTAATTTACCGATAAGCGATTTTAACCTGGGCTTTAACGTAGGCTCCGATGTATTGGATATGAACAATACGGTTCCTTTTGGCCAGGGCCTTAATACCAAATACAGCTTGTTTGGGCGCCAGAATTATGAGAAGTTTTACGATAAAACATTCTTCAACCTCTCACTTTCGCACCGCATAGTTGGCGGCTGGCAGGCCAACATCTCAACCGAAGTTGCCGACAGGAAATGGCTCGATAATACCTCAAACTATTCCTTTTTTTACAACGATACCCGCCAATATACATCAAACAACCCATTTCAGCCGGATAATAAAAACCCACTCTTCCCCGAAACACAGGCTTTTAAGATCGGTTTCCGCACCACATACGATTTTGGCAACCGTTACCAAACCATGCCAACCGGGCGTTATTATTACCCATCAAAATATCCACGTATTGGCCTAAGCTATACCAAGGGGGTTAAGGGGGTATTTGGCTCTGACGTTGATTACGATCTGCTTTCTGCAGATATTACCAAATCCGATATTAGCCTTGGCTTTTATGGTAAAACCTCATTCTATGTTGCAGCAGGTAAATTTCTGAATGCGAATAGCCTTTACTTTACCGACTATAAACACTTTAACGGCAACCAGCTTACTATTTACGAGCCCGGCATCACCAAATTCCTGGTGCTCGATTATTATAAATACAGCACCAACAGTGAATATTTAGAAGGGCATCTGGAGCATAACTTCTCCGGATTTATCACCAATAAGTTACCGTTGATAAGGAAACTTAAACTGCAGGAAATATTTGACGTAAATTACCTGGCAACACCATCTTTGCGTAACTATACCGAATTAGGTTTCGGCCTGGAGTATCTTGGTTTCCGACTGATGTATGGCACCTCATTTATTGATGGCTCACATAAAGGTTCGGCCTTTCGGTTTGGCATCAACCTTTTACCACGCAGAAGATAATAAATAGCAAAGCGCAGCAAACCTGCGCTTTGCTATCAACAAGCTAATTAAGCCATATCACGAAGCGATTTCACTTCATCATGTGCGGTTCTTAACAAATCTTTTTGACGGGTAATGATCTCCCTTAAAAATGCTGGTAAGGTTTCATCGTTTAAAGCAGCTTTGTAAGCTTTTTGAGCAGCGTCTTCGCCGGCTTCACAGTTTTCTAAAACCGCTTTACGGTCATGGCCGGTAAATACCGCTTTTACATCCATCCAGGCGCGGTATAATTTACCGCTGTTGGTTGTTCCGGCTTCCATTTCTTCGCCTAATGCTTGTACTTCGGTACCTAACTCCATTTTGCATTGGTGACTTTGCTCAATGTATTTTGTGAATAGCGGACGAAGGTCAGCATTATCTTCGCTTAATTCTTTCAATGCGCGGTCGTAACCTTCTATTCTGTCGTTGTTGATCAGAACTAAATCGTTCAAGGTATCAACTGTCATTTCTTTGGTTTCCATAGTGATGTTTTTTTGTTTTATACCATTTACAACCACGAAACTTTTATAATGTTTAAGTTAAATTTAAAAACTTTTAGTATTAGTCTATCGATCAGGAAACGAGGCTTTTCACAAACTTAGGCGGCATTCTTTTCATCGTAGCCTGCTCAAAAGCATAAGCCAATTTAATCAATTCACCTTCATGATAAGCCGTACCGATGAACGAAAACCCGATAGGCAAACCATGCACCTCCCCCATTGGCACTGTAATATGCGGATACCCGGCCATCGCCGCCGGCGATGAGAAAGAGAAACCGGTATCATAATCACCATTAGCCAGATCAATACAGCAAGCCAACCCGTTGGTTGGCGCACAAATAGCATCTAATTTATTATCGGTAAGTATCTTATCAATAGCTTTTCGGCTGGTGCCTGATGATATTTTCAAGGCATCCAAATATTCCTTACTATCCAAACCGCCCTTGGTTAAAGCCTGTTCCAAAGTTTCCTGCTTAAAGTAAGGCATGGCGTTGGCTGTGTTTTGTTTGTTAAACTCAACCACATCTTTTAGGCTTTTCATATTAGAGCTTGCTTTCTCCAGATATTGATCTACTCCCGCCTTAAACTCATAAATCAAAACCGTAAATTCAGCCGGGCCAATATCTTTCAACTCCTTTAAAAGTTCAATTTCTACAATTGTAGCACCCTTGTTCTTTAAAACGTCGATAGATTTTTGAATTACCGATACGATATCATCATTACCCTTTAAAAAGCTTTTCTCTATTCCAATGCGTTTACCCTTCAAGCCATCAGCATCCAAATAACTGGTGTACGCCGCTTTTGGCTTACCCAAACTACCGGCTGTAGCCGGATCTTCCGGGTCAATGCCCAGCAAAGCGCCCAATAATATCGCAGCATCAGTAACTGTCCGCGCCATAGGTCCAGCCGTATCCTGTGTTGCCGATATCGGGATGATCCCACTCCTGCTCAGCAAACCAACCGTAGGCTTAATACCTACCAAGCCATTAACCGATGATGGCGACACCACCGAACCATCCGTTTCCGTCCCGATAGCAACCGCACAAAGGTTAGCCGCAATCGCGCTTCCCGAACCTGAACTGGAACCACTTGGGTTCCTATCCAATATATAAGGCATTTTAGTTTGCCCACCCCGGCTGCTCCAGGCACTTGTTGATCGGTTCGATCTGAAATTTGCCCATTCGCTCAAATTCGTCTTACCCAAAATTACCGCTCCTGCCTCACGCAGTTTGGCAATAATAAAAGCATCCTTAGCCGCGTGGTTACCCATTAAAGCCAAAGCACCGGCGGTAGTCATCATCTTATCACCCGTATTAATATTATCCTTGATCAGCACAGGTATGCCATGCATTGGCCCACGTACCTTACCAGCCTTGCGTTCTTTATCTAATTCATCCGCAATACTTAAAGCATCCGGATTTAATTCAATAACCGCATTCAATTTCGGTCCGTTCTTATCAACTGCATCAATTCGTTTCAAGTACAATTCGCAAATACTGCGCGATGTATATTCACCCTTCTTCATCTTATCCTGCAAAGCGTCAATGGTAATTTCATTTAAAACAAAGTCATCTGCGGCATCAGTATTATTCGTTTCGTTCCCGGTTTTTTGATTACTACCTGCCGGAGTACTACATCCATCAACCGCTAATACGGTAGTCAAAGCCAAACTCGCTATCGAGCCCGTTTTCAAGAAATTTCTTCTTTGCATAAAAATCGAATTGTGTTTTGGATGAATTTATAGATTAATCAGGAAATCAGCAAGTATATTGCTATACCATTCCCACGTCAAAAAACCAATATGTTGTCCCATTTCAAAAATAGATTCCGGTACTTTGCCACACCTTATGAATAACACAACAAACACTCAGCCGCAACTCACACCCCTAACCCTGTGGGTGATCACCATAGCCACCGGACTAATCGTAGCCAACCTATATTACAACCAACCACTACTAGGTATCATATCGGTAGCCCTGCACGCCAGTAAAGCCCAGGCCGGATTGATATCCATGCTCACCCAAATGGGCTATGCCGCCGGAATGCTCTTCCTGGCCCCATTGGCCGATATGGTAAAACGCAAAAAATTGATGATGATCGATTTCGTATTCATGCTCATTTCGTTATTCGCGGCAGCATTTTCAAAAGATATTAACCTGCTTATCGTAGCCAGCTTTTTCCTCGGCGCAACATCCTTAATTCCGCAACTGCTTGTACCCATGGCGGCGCATTTAGCCACACCACAAACCCGTGGCAAAGTAGTAGGCCAGGTGATGAGCGGCTTATTAATAGGTATTTTGCTTTCGCGAACATTAAGCGGTTTCATCGGCGAGCACCTCGGCTGGCGGGCCATGTTTTTAATAGCCGCAGGCTTCATGTTCATCATCTGGATCCTGCTCTATTTTTTGCTTCCTGAAGTTGAACCCGAATACAGTGGCACCTACGCCAGCCTGATGCGCTCAATGGCAACCTTATTTAAAACTGAGCCCAAACTCCGGTTAGCCGCTTTCCGCGGAGCTTGTGTATTTGGCTGCTTCGGCGCTTTCTGGACCACGCTTACCTTTCTGCTCAAACAACCACAATTTGATACTGGTCCGCAAACCGCCGGCTTATTCGGCTTGGTAGGCGTAGCCGGTGCCTTAGGCGCGTCATTAATGGGCCGCATCAGCGATAAGATGGACCCTTATAACGTAACCACTGTAACCATAGTTATGGTAATATTAGCTTATCTCACATTCAGCTTTTCAACCGCCAGTCTGGTTGGTTTGGTTATCGGTGTTATCCTGTTGGATATGGGCGTACAAGGCACTCACATCTCCAACCAAACCACCGTACTCGCCCTGCACCCCGAAGCCCGCAACCGCATCAACACCGTATATATGGTATCCTACTTTATGGGAGGCTCATTGGGTACTTATTTGGCCAGCCACCTTTGGGAGCAATACCAATGGGCAGGCGTTTGTACCATCGGTTTTGCACTTTCAATCGCAGCTTTAATAGCGCACTTAGCTTGCCGTAAAATAGCGACTCAAAAAGCATAATACATTAAGATAAGCTATGTCATTTCGACGATAGGAGAAATCTTTTTCGCGCGACAAGTATAAGATAGGGTAAATGAGCCATGTCTTTGATATGCTTATTAAAATACGATCTTCCCAACCTACCCTGACCGCCATACCAAACACCCTGTCCAATTTTCCAAACCATCTTCGCGTATCTAAAAGTAATAAATCGCGTCCACAGCATCTATCCTAACAAAATCATCTTTAATAATAGTTTGGTACGCTATTGGCAATAGTACAATCAAAGGAGCGATCATTATGTTAGTCACCAATCAAACAGCATTACCGGACGAAGAAAAAGAATGGGAAAACCCTAAAAACCCGGAAGCACCGAGCGATGCCCGCGACAAAGAACAGGCCGAACGCCTAATAGAAGAAGCAAAAAGGCAAAAAGAAAATTTAACTGATACAGACGATAAACAATAGCATCAAAATATTTCAACCTTTAAAACTACCAACATGAAGACTTACAAAAAAACATCTGCAGCCGAATTAGTTGATCGTTTTGACAACGAGTTGAGAGCTATTTTAATGAACGATCTGAAAGCCATCCGTGCAGCTAAAGATGTACTGATCAACAAATTAAAAACAGGGCTTAACCAAGACAGCTTAACCGCTGCCTGACCATCATATACATATACATCTATCTATTTTAAACATCACCTTCACCTATGAAGAATTAGTCCTGGTCCCCGAGCCGGGATTTATTTTTTTGTAGTGTAGCTAATGATCAGATCAGCCGTTTTAGCTGATGCTCCTGGCGTGCCCATTCTTACATCCAGCTCCTCATAATTTTTGAGCATGTTATCGCGATAAGCAGCATCATTTAAAAGCAAATTCAATTCTGTCGAAGCCGTTTCAACAGTATAATCACCCTGAATCAATTCTTTCACCACCGGCCTGTCCATAATCAGGTTCACTAAGGATATAAACCTGATCTTGATCAGTACTCGCGCGATACCGATAGTAACCGCGTTACCCTTATAAACCACCACCTGCGGCACATGAAATAAAGCGGTTTCCAACGTCGCCGTTCCCGATGCTACAATGGCTGCTTTAGCATTCTTCAGCAAATCGTAAGTAGCTCCAAATAGTACCGGTATATTACTGCCACCCATATACTGTTCATAAAAATCAATCGTGAACGATGGCGCGCCCGCAATCACAAACTGATATTCATTAAATTGTTTCGCTACGGCCAGCATGGTCGGCAGCAAATAGTTAATCTCCTGCTTGCGGCTGCCAGGCAATAACGCTACAACAGGCTTATCGGTAAGTTTATTTTTAGCAATAAATTCCTTATCGGGACCAAATGTCGAAACCGCGTCCAGCAGCGGGTTGCCCACGTAATCAACCTGCATATCCCAACTCTTGTAAAAATCAACCTCGAAGGGTAGGATGCAGAACATATGGTCGACTACCCGTTTGATCTTCAACACCCTTTTCTGGTTCCAGGCCCAAACTTTGGGCGATATATAGTAGCATACCAAAATACCATTGGCTTTGGCAAATTCAGCTATCTTCAAATTGAACCCAGGGAAATCGATCAGCACCAAAACATCGGGCTGCCAGGCTAAAATGTCATCCTTGCAGGCTTTCATGTTTTTGAGGATGGTACGCAGGTTAAACGCTACTTCCACAAAACCCATAAAGGCCATATCGGCATAGTGCTTTACCAATTGGCCGCCTTCAGCCTGCATCAAATCGCCACCAAAATAACGGAATTCGGTCTGCGTATCACGTTCTTTAAGCGCCTTCATCAAATTTGAGCCATGCAAATCGCCCGAGGCTTCACCGGCAACAAGGTAATATCGCATATCTACATTTTAAATTTGAATACCGCCCACATTACAACAAAGCTTGTTACCATTATGCCATAAGCGGCATTTTCTTTACCGTTACGCACTAAGTAACGCATTATAAACAAATTAATACAAACCGAAACCAAGTATGGGATAGCGGGTTTATTAAACAATACCCAGTTTTTGTTAAGCACATCAAAAATGAGCCAGGCAATAACCGGGAAAATCAAGCCGGATAACAATCCGGTTACAAACTGAACTTTAGTGCCCATTTATGGTTTAAGATATTAAAATACAAATAATTAACAACCTGTAAAACAATGAAACCTTTAAATCTATTCATACTTGCCATGGTACTGGGTACCGTAACATTTGCTCAAAAAGTTGTTCCCAAAATTAAGAGCAATTCTGTTATAAACTATACCTTATCGCAAAACGGTCAGGATGCGCCAATGGTGCTCACCTTTACCGGCGTTGGCGATCCCACTAAAATAGACTGGAATATTGATGGTTACGGATCCGGATCGTACGAGATGAGCGCAAAAGCTCTGCAAAGCGGAAAAGGCACCATGCCCAAAACACCCGATGTAGATGCCTTAACCAAACTGCCCGATTACCAAACCGTAGCCTGTATCTCTAAAGATGCTTATAACGATATGATCAAAACGCAATCTTTTACTTTCGATGAGTTAAAGTACGCGGTTAAACCCGATGCGCAAACCATCAAAATAAACAACAAAGAATTGGATGTTATTCACGCTGTGGCTACCAACGGCAAAGGCGAATTATGGATCCTGAACAACCCCGATTTCCCGCTTATCTGCAAAACCAAAGATAATGCGCACGGTATGGATTTAAGTTTAGTTAACATACAATAACCTTAAAAACAACCATTAATTAATCACTGGTTAATAACAGAAGGATATTTTCAGGCATGAAAAAAATCCTGCTCTTATTAACCGTGATTGTTACTTCCAGTTGTGTTTTTGCTCAAAAGTATGTTCCTAAAATTAGTGCCGGAACCGAGATCAGTTACGATATATCTGTAAACGGTGAACGCATCCAATTTCAGCTTAACGTAAACAGTATTGGCGATTCCTTGAAAATGACCTGGGAAGTTCTAAAGTACGGTAGTGGCACTTACATGATGCCTGCCAAAAGCCTTGAAAGCGGTCAGAAAATGATATTACAGGCCCCACAACCCGATGAGGTAACGCAGCTATCAGGCACAGAAACGATGGCTTTTATATCAAAATCGGCTTTCAGAAGCATGGCCAAAACCCAAGCTATGCAGTTCGACGATCTTAAATATGTTCTGAATAGTACCCCATCAACTATTACTATA
>Ga0116227_10012503_pt1 | contig 13778 bp, 6 predicted proteins | sample S1TSphgellanicum_FD_89693 | JGI IMG/M metagenome (GOLD analysis project Ga0116227, IMG submission 89693) | Host-associated microbial communities from peat moss isolated from Minnesota, USA - S1T2_Fb - Sphagnum magellanicum MG | ecosystem: Host-associated > Plants > Peat moss > Unclassified...
GTGTGTGGGGGTGTGTGGGGGGGGTGGGTGGTGATGTCTTCTGGGGGGTGGGGGGTTGGTGGGTGGGGGTTGGGGGGGGTGGGGGGAATGGCCAGAGTGAATCAGCAGCACCCACTAGCACATGATGCAAGATGGATGGTTTGTGGACAGGATAACACTTTTTCATTGTGTTCCTGTCCCAGAGCTAACTAGAGTGGTTAGTTATGTACTAACCATGCACATGTACCTACCTACCTCGTAGCCAGCAAGTGCCTTACATACTTAGTTACCTACATGGTAACCTTTTAAATTCATTACCTTCTTACCTATGTTACTTATTTTCCAAAACTATTTTTTGAGAGAAAACTTGGACCAATTTGTGTTTTTCCAGTATAAAATGTGTATTCTCAGCCAAAGAAAATCGCCACTTTTTGCAAGATGAAAAATTTGAAGTAAAAAAATTAACTTAAAATAGTAGATTGAAAATTTGAAAATAAAAATAACACTATAACACACACACACACATACAATGTCCACTCTCACCGTTAGAACTTAGATTAGGCACTCCAAAAAAAGACCCAAGGTTTAAAAACAAAAACAGGAGGAAAAAAAAAACAGAAAAAGAAGAGACGAGAAACTTGGAGAAAGAAAACGAACGAAGATGAAGAAGAACAAGAACAAGTCTTTGGTGGCCTCTTTCGTCGCGTACTCTTCTCTGCTGCTGCTTCTTGTTGCCGCTGCAGCTCTGCTCTTCTTCTGCTGCCACGTTCTGTCTCGATTATGGCGTACTTTGCTTCTTTCTCTCGTCGTCGTCGGAGGAGGAGGAGCAAGTGTAGTAGACTAGTGCTAGTAGTCTTTTGTGCTCAGATTCTCATGTAAATAGTGTTTTGGTTTCCTAGCATTGCTTCTTCTTCTTCTGCTGCTGCTGCTGCAGCTACTGTGACGACTTCTTCATTGCTCCAGTCGTTTATTCTTTGTATTGGATTCTCGCGTTTGTTCAAAACCATGCCTCCTGCTCCAGCTGCGCTCTCGCGCCTGCTTTTTCTTTCAGTCTTCCGCGTCGTGACTTGCGTTTCGCTCGTTTGCTTGCTCTCTTCCTCTCTTGCAGGTTAGTGATCAGACTCGTCGGAGTGGGCCGATGGGGGTATACTCACTCTCACGCACTACGCTCTCACGCCTTCTTCTTTCTTTTGTTGTTGTTGTTGGTTCTACCCCTTGCCCATTAGCTTGTTTGTGGTTTTTCACATGTACCCTTAGTGCATACTCTCTCCCTGAATGTTTTGTGTAATAATGGAGGAGATTGAAGAAGCTCTCAAAGCTCTCTTTCATGCATCCTCACGATGGGTTAGGTGGTGGCTTTCACGTGATTTTCCATAGGAACACTCCGAGGTTCAGACTGTATACTTGAGTAGTATTCTCTTAGGCTGTGGTTCTCCTCATCAGGCAGCAAAGTTTGAATTCCGAGCGAGTTCAGCTTTTTCGCCAAAAAAAAAAAGCCGCAAGTAGGAAAAAGAGTGATCTATTGAGGAAAGGTTCTTAACTCTAATCTCTCTTTTGATGTTGTGCAGATGCTAACTCTATTGGAGTAGTGTATGGACGGAATGGTAACAACCTCCCAACACCACAACAAGCAGCACAACTGATGCAGGACAATGTCCTAACAAGAGTCAGAATCTATGATCATGATGCAACTGTGATTCAAGCTTTTTCTCTCACACAGATTAGGGTAATCATTGGGGTTACGAATGATGAGATACCAAACATCGCCAATTCGCAACAAGTGGCGGATTCGTGGATTGCTGATAATGTAGCTGCTTACATTAACCTCACCAACATCAATGCCATAGCTGTCGGCTCAGATGTGCTCACAGCTGCCAGCAATGTCTCCTCATTTCTTGTCCCAGCAATGCAGAATTTGTACAATGCATTGGTATCTCAAGGGATGAATCTATCAGTGAAAGTGTCTACCCCGATGAATTTGGAGATTTTGGAGGTTTCATATCCGCCTTCAGCTGGTGTGTTCTATAGTAGCCTTGTGCCAGTACTACAGCCAATGCTGGCCTTCCTCACAGCAACGGATTCGTTTTTCATGCTCAATGTGTATCCATTCCTGTCCTACGAGTACAGTCCCACTAGCATCTCTTTGAGCTATGCCGTGTTCAATTTCACTACAGGCATCCTGGATCAGGGCAGTAATCTCACATATTATAATCTATATGATGCTCAAGTTGATGCACTCATCTCTGCCATGGCAGCTCTCAATTATAGTTCTCTCACAGTGACAGTGACAGAAACTGGGTGGCCTTCAACAGGCGCTTTAACTGAGTCTGCAGCAAAGTTTGACAATGCTAATGCTTATCTCTCCAACCTGGTGAGGATCACTCAAACTAACGCTGGGACACCTCTAAGACCTGGCCAGGAGATTGATGCATACATCTACGACCTCTATGATGAAGATCTGAATGTGGGGCAAATGTCAAACCGAAACTATGGACTCTTTTATGCAAATGGGACCAGTAAGTATGACATCAATTTTGTTACTGGGACTGTAGGAGGTAGATCACCATCAGTGCCATCTTCAGGACCAGCTTCAGGACCAGCTTCACCTGGGGTGGCAAGTGGACAACCGCCAGCAACCCCAAGTGATACTCTAAACTGGTGTGTGGCAAAGCCTAGTGCGACCAACAGCAGCTTGCAACAGGGCTTGGATTGGGCATGTGGACCAGGACTAGCTAATTGTGGTCCTATACAGCGAGGAGGCGCCTGCTATTTACCCAATACTCTACTATCACATGCTTCCTATGCATTTAACATCCACTACCACTACTTCCAAACAGACTCAAGGTCATGCATTTTCGGTGGTGATGCAGAGCTGACGAATGTTGATCCTAGTGAGTAGTACACTTTCTGACTCTCTTTAAGTCTTGAGGGGTGGGGTTGACATCTGCTTATTTGCCTTGTTTCAGATGCTTGTTTGTGCAAAATTCTGGTGACATTTCTACATAACAGAGCTGTTCTCTTAACGGATTGATTTTGGACCTTTTTGCAGGCTATGGATCATGCTATTATGTAGCAAGGTAAATTCCTTTTTCTCTATCTTGCATCTATAAATTCATGAAATGGAGAATTCAAGCACATTTTAGTTTAATTTTAGGAGCTGCTTCAGTAGACAGCATCTAATGATTCATTGCACTTTGGTGGTTTAAAGCAACTTGCAGAGGTTTTTCTGTCAGCAGAGGTTTAGAGCATCTTATATAAAATCATGAGCCAGGGGAGCTGGATGAGACCTTTGGGCAAAGGAGCACAAATTTGTTCCAAAACTCAAATTTTTTGGTTTCAATTTTGGATCACAAATTGAGCTGCTGCAGCACTATTTCACATCTGTAGTGAGTTTTGAAACACTGTAGCATACAGGAATGTCTGCTAATATACCTTATCAATTTGTGTGTCTCTGTGCAGCCAAGCAACAAATGTGGAGGGATCACGATTCACACAGTGTTGTCGGATTCTTCTCACTTTTGCAGTTGTGACTATGGTACTCTTCCTAACAGTGTAGTTATCAAGTGATAGCCTGAGGTTGTTGATTCCCATATCACTTTTGCAATACTGTCACCAACAAAAGCCAATCTTTACGAATGCTTTTGGGAAGTAATCCATAGCTCTTATTGACCACCCAGAAGTAGATGATCTATCTCTTTGCAGAGCATATTGAGGCAATTTTTTAAAAATGCTTACATAAATTTCAGACTGATGCTGAAAGAAGGCTGAATAAAATAAGAACTATGAGACCTCTCAGAGGCCAAAACAGAGAGCTCCTTGTTGCTCCTTACTTTAGTGTAAATATCAAGCTCCTTCTGTGTAGGAGATTGTGGGAATTGGGAGCAATACAGTGCAAGAGCAAAGTAGAAAATAAGCTAGAGTTGAGACCTGGAGGTCTGAGACCAGGAAGGTTGATTCTCCTGCACTCTGCTCATCGGCTCCCCACTGTCACCATTTTTGTTCAATTAGAGGTGGCTGTGAGCTGCTCCCCCATGCTAATGTCCTGTATACGTGTATGAATTGCTGTTGATTTCAAGTGTTTGGTGAACTTGTTTAAGGTGTAACCATCTCACATACATATCAAGTAGTGCTATTGGTAAGGACAACATTGGGTGTCTCCAGAGACCCATCCAATAAATGCTCCCACTAAACCCTAAACCTTAAACCCCACTTTTGTGATGCGATAATACCAAAAGTGACAATTCTGCTCATCATGGTGCTAATGGTGATAAGTTAAACATGTTACAACATGTTTGCTTTACTAGTTAAAACATATGGTTGTGAAGTTTGGGATGCAACATTAGCATTTCAGAATGGAGTTGGTGGAGGTGTTTTTAAAACATATCATGCATTAGATCATTTATATTTACCATGTGTCAACTAAAAACACCCAATGCTTGGGAAATAATAACCAGTTTTAAGTTATTTTGCCCAATGAATTGTCATAGTTTGTTTTGCAATCTGTTGCAATTTGTTGTTTCAATCTTTTGTTTGTCCACACATCTAACACCTAATTTGTCCCAAAAGATCAAATTTACTCGTTCACACATTGTGACTTCAAAGGGAATGGGCGACAATGGGGTCATAGATGTGCGCACCCATTCAAAAGTTTATGGGAAAACTTTCATAAAGCCTTGCACATTATTGTACTATATGCAAATATAACTTGAAAAGTTATTGATCCTTTGTCCACTAACAAACCCCATCTCCCTCTCACTCCTTAAGATATTACACATAGGATCTTGTTGAAAATATTCTATTAGCTGTTTACATTGAAGATGGTATGGAGCCATGGTGTTGTGTTTCACCCCCCGTCTTGGAGTTCCCCATCCACACTAATTTATTACAAATATTTTGCAGTGGTAATATCTAAAGGTCATCCATCCTTGAAGATGATTTTGGGGGAAAAAAACTAGGTTAAACCATCACTTTCCTTTTGCCCAAAATCCCAAACTTCCACATGCTTGGTGAGGTAATTTCATGGCCTTGACCAATTACAACATGAACATTTTTTTTTTGTGAGCATTACAATTTGTCCTCCCAAATCCATGTCCACATGTGCAAAAATTATTGTGGCAAACATGTTTTGTTTAAAGTCTATGTTGCTTGATCTTGCCAAATAATATTTGTAATTGTGATACAAAAAAAACTTCCTTGCAAAATCCTTGATATTTTTAATCATCCCAATCTAGAAGTAGTTTTCATAGAATTATTTTTATGTCTTGTTGATCCCTGAGTGGGTTACATAATTGATATATTGATTAAGTTATAATAGTTCTCACACTTCATTTTATTTTGGAGCATTTTCTTGATACCACCTTTCAATTTAGTTGACAGATCTTCCCTTCCTTAATGACACTATTATTTTTTCTTATGATAGTTTAATTGTCTTTTTAATAGATTTGACAATTTTGGCAACATGTTAATGATTTTGCTTGCCCTACAAAGCACAATTAAGATAACATGAAGGTCTTTCATAGTTAAAACCACTAGAATGGAGAATTTATAACAAATTAATTTTGTGTTGGTTGCATGGAATGGGCTTTCATGTGTGAGGATGTGTTTCCTTATCAAACTTAAATGAAACAATGTTCATCAACAATTGGATTTTCTCATGGGGAATATATAATAATAAGAATATTTTTTGTGGTGCAACTAGTTGTTCAATTGCACAACCTTGTAACACCTTTTACAAAAGACAGCCAACCCAAAAAGATTGTTGGGTTGACAAGGTAAAGTTGAAAGTGCAATTCCATACAATGGTCAAAATACGTGTTAGCATTTGAAACATGCATTTCCATGCACGATTGAGAGCATCATTGAAATAATGTTGTTTTTGCCAAGTGTATATGATTTTTCATTGAAACAATTCTACCCAAAAAAAAAAACCAATGAGCAAGGTAACGTAAAAACTTGCATGGGAAAATGGTAAAAGAAAAAATGGTCCATCCATTGAAAGATGTGTGCCATGAAAAATTGACAAAAATAATATTGAGTTGTTTTTTTTTTTGTCAATGATGGAAAAGTTACATTCATTCATTTTGATTGAAATGCAAAAGGCATAAATAGTGGTTCGCTATAGTCCACCTTTTGACAAAGAACTTTGGAGGTAACACATTGATTAGCATTGGTCAATGAGGGAGAGTCATATCAAGATCTAACAAATAATCATAGTTGTGATTAATGTTAGTTTTGAAGTGGCCAAAACCTAATTGTGGTTCAAACCCAAATGGAAGGTGGTGTTTTGACATAAACGATTGTGAAAATTGTGGGCTATGTTAACAACAATGTTTTATGAATTTCCAATACTAAAAAACCAAGACCAACACAAGATTTAACCAATCCTTGGGAGTTTTTTAAGCCACCAATATGACTCAAAATCTTCATGGCCTAAGTTTGAATGCAATCACATATGGACAACTTGACATTAACATTGGTAGCTAGAAGATGAGAGAATACATTTTATAAGTGATTGAAGTGATCAATATTGAATGTCATTGGCATCCATATGGTGTTCAAAGGTATTAGAGGCATTTCAATGGCCTATCATAACCATGGTGTTGTGATTATCTAACCTTGGGCTCTCATTTAAGGCCTAAATTAGACAAGGATTATGGTTGGCAACAAGCACAACATAAGGTGATAATTAAAGAAAATGAAAATAGTTGCAGACGAATATAAATGGATTGCATTTTGAAGTTTATTAAGAAGTGGTACTTTTTGTGGAAGGCCAAATATTTAGTAGTAATTGATGCCTAGTTTGTTGGTGCACAACAAGAAAAATAAGCATATTCACAAAACCTAAATAATCAGTACAAAAAATATTGAGTTGAAAGAAAGAAATGATATACTTTTTTTTTAATTAAAAATTACCTAAAATTTTATCAAAATTTTTAAAAAGGTGATTTGTAAATAGCTTATAGAGTAACAAATATGTAAATAAATGATCTATAATTTGTATATGATATGCAAATAATGATCTACAAAGTAGATAAAGAATACATAGTTGTTTAAAGAACAGATGTAGGAATCAAAACACATACTTTTACTAGTGAAATTGAATTAGTTATTGATTGTTTTTGTTAGTGTTAGGTTACTTATATTAATTATGAGTAAAAACTTCAAACATTATAAATATCTCTTGCATGTACTATTTATTCACTCAGTAAAATAGATCAAAGTGCATGTATTTTTGAGTGTTGGTGTGTTAGAATTTCAGATTAACATTGGCATTAACCATTTCATAGGTTCAATTTTTGAATATTTTTATAATAGTTCTAGCAATATATCTATGGACATTTTAATTGTATTTTGAGTTGAGAAATTTGTAACTACTTTTGAATTATTTTTCTGTAATACTTCATAGAATTAGTTTACATCCTAAAATTATGATTTTCACCAGTAAAGGATTATATGCCATTCTTTTTAAAATACTACACAAATTGCATTTACTAATTGATTTTTAACGATCATGTATTTTTTGTCACACATTGGAGTACCGAATACCAATTTAGGTACTATTCATCACTGAATAACATTGATTATCACTTTTTAATTTTAAATTTTCATCAACATATCGAACTTTTATGGCTTACAACCAGATGTTAGCACATGGCGATTTTCATCCACAAGGAGCCAACTAGTCATTGTTTCTTTAATTACCAATTTGGCCTCTTATTTATACCACCAATTTCATCCATACCTATTTCTAATAATCCATAAAGTCCACTCACATGTACAAGCTTTATTGTATTTTCTCCTTGAAAATCATTTCCAAATATCATTTCTATTGCCTATTTTTGTTCATAATTAATACCAATTCACATAGTTTACTTATTATTTGGAAAAAAAAAAATTTTAAAATTACCCATTTTTATATTTGTAATACCTTGGCTAGGAATTATATAAGCTTTCACCAAAAAAACTTTCCTAAATTTGTTTAAATGGTATAAGTACTATGATTCATCCAATCCTTATTTACTTCCTTGTATCAAGCTTCGATACTTAGTTTCAACATTGATTTTTGGTATGAATAAATTATCACATTTGGATATAGAAGATCACCTATGCGACTATTCACCTATATATGCATTGGATTAGGTTTGAAAACAACTTGTGAAGTGATTGGAAGGTCATTGCTTTTGTTTTTGGGTTACCACATATCGAACAAAATCTATACATATTACTAGTACATAACTTACTATATAAATGGATATCAAGGATGAAATTCATATTACAATGGGGTTAAATGCTAAAGGGTGATATGTAGATTGCCCGTAGAATAAGAATAGACATGTAAATAATGATCTACAATATGTTGATAATTGTAGATAATGATATGTAATTTGTAAATTGTTAGATGATTTTTTAAATGATTTGTAAATGGGATCAAAGTACATAATTATTTAAAATACAAATGGAGGAATCCAAACACATATTTTTATTGACTACTTAATTAGAATCTGAATAATTAATATTTGAATTAGTTACTAACTGTAATTAATGGCTATTTAATTTGAATTAGTTATTGATTTTATTTTTTAGTGTTAGGTTTTTAATATTAATTATTAGTAAAAAATTCAAACTCTATAAATATCTTTTTCTTGTAATAGAATACATCAAAGTGCATGTATCTTTGAATTTTAATGTGTTAAAATTTCACACTAACAAAAAAACATTATGTGAAAATAAACCATTATCAAAGAGAAAGATAAACCATTCTCCTACATCTAAATGATCAATCCCAAAATAGCAAGTTGGAAAAAAAAAAAAAGTGGCTTGGATCCTTCAAATCAAAACTTATTTTTAAAATTGAATAAAATGAAACAAACATCATTTTCCATTCATCAAAAAATTGCACAAAGTCATTTTTGGCATTCATTGTAAAAACCTTCTAAAAGATTATGTGACTTCATATACCCACCAATGGACCATCTCTTAGAAACCTATTATGATTCAATTGTCCATGAACCACAATAAAGTTACCAAGTTTCCCCCTTGGTATCTTATCTTATAAACCAACATTGTTTGTCAATTCTTACTTATTTTCAATATCCAACATGGAGAGTATGTGTGAAATATAAAAATTCCCTTACACATAACATAGGTTTCAAACAAATTAGGTTTTTCCAATGCTTGGAACACACCAAGTATCAATTTGCTTTATGCGCAATCAATTTGGTTGTTAATAATAATTTTTCTTTTCCTATTATGCATAATGGTTGATTTTTTCAATAACTTGTTTGAAAACTACCCAATATAATGTTTAGGTAAGTTTTTAGCAAAAAATATTGTACCATGTAATTTTAATTTTCATTCCATGTGCAAATTGATTTATGCCAATTGATTCACAAAGGATAGGTTGTCAACATTTCCCATTGTTCATGACCCACAAGCCTAGTTGTTAGACATGGAATTAAATCACTAGTAACAATATCATATACATGCACTAGTTAAAATGGAAGACTTCAACATTTATAGTCCCTAATGTTTCAAATTTTAAAAATTCACATCTATTGATAAGACATAAAATGAGTACCTTAAGATATCCACACATTGGCTTTCAACCTAAGTTATGAATTGAACATTAAGTTTTTAATCCTTACAAGAGCCTTTGAAGAATTCCTATTGTGGGCAAAAAAAATCCTTCCTAATTAGGATTTCCTTTTATCAAAATATTTATATTTGAAAACACACAATGAAGTATTATAATTAAAACTTGAAACCTTTTGTTGGAAGCATTGTGTTAGGGGCTTTCAAGGTTTTTAGTTTTCATTTTTTTAACATCTTGAAGTCTTGAGTACACATTACATTGAGGACATTCATGGACAATTTTCGTATAAATTGTTAATGTACATGGAATGGCACATCGACATTGTGCATAATTTGAATAGTTGCAAAATATATTACTCTATCACCATTTATCATAAAAAGAAGTTCAATGGAAAAAGGCCTTATTGTCAAGGGCCCAAAATTTCCAATTTAGTCTCAATTGCAATTATAAGAAATGATGCCCCTTGGGCTTGTGGGTATGAGGGGTCATGGGTACTTTGTTGATTCTCAAAGTTGTAACATAATGCAATTCAAGGCATGTTCCTAGCTTCACACACTTGGGGATAAAGAGGGGCTTGTGAGAATTTTAGGATGGGATTAAAAGAAAGGTGCTAATGCAATCTCATGAACAAGTTGAACTTACACAAATCAAACAATAAATTGGTTAACATAAGTTGAAGTTAAGTGGGGTTAGGACTTGTCAAGGGCAACCCAACTTCCACCCTTATGGGAGTCTTTGAGCCCTAGGACATTTTCCCTGTCTCCATTTGGTCTTGTGCCTTAACCTTGATTACAAGCCAAAGTTAAGGTTGCAACAAGAAATCTCATGCAACATATGTTTCTAGGTTTATGATGCTAGAAATTGCAAGCTTTCGAATTAAATTGATGTAAATGGTGTTTGAAATTGAAGCACACCTTGGTTTTAAAATCTCAAGTAATCGCATTGCCATATTATCATGAACATCATGGGATGCAATCACAATATTAAGAATCACAACAATTGTAATCAATGTTTGGTTTTTCATGTTTTAAATTGATAATTTTATTTAGAGTTCAAATTTGTGGATTTATTTATATAATAACATTCATAATATATCATGAGAACATGTGATTTTTTTTTTTAAAAAATAATGAATTAAAAATATGAAAGCATATTTATAAAACATTATAACTGATGTTGTTAAATAATAAAATGATTTGTAAAATGACTTGAAAATTTTGAATTTTTTTGGAAATATTTTAATTTAAAATATTTAATCAAAATATTCCAAGAATAAGAATCACCAAGCAAACAACTATGGTTTTTAAAAAAATCATGTTTGCACTCCCCCTCGTCATAAATTTCTATAAATTGTTAATGTGCATTAGTTTAAAATTCTACTATTTGAACTTTCAAGTTTGTAAAATATAGGTTCATAATTTAAAAACTTCCCCAACATGAACTTCAACACATGTATGAACATGAACATTAAGAATTTCAAAATGGGCAACTTCATAGTTTGGGTTGATTAGGAGTAGAATCAAAATGGAGGATAACTATTTTTGAAAACTCAACCACCTCGAAATACCTTGGGTGCTTTGATGTTAAACCTCAAAAATCAACATTACAGGTCAAGCATACAAATGAATAACTTTTGATATCCACATTGTTGAATTGGTTTGATTGAGAAAAAAATTGGAACGAGGGTATAACTCCTTATGAAAATTCACCACTTGAAGAACTTTGGGTGCTTTAAGTTCAAAACTCAAAAGGTAGCTCATTCAATGATTCAAATAAACAACTTCTACTATCCAAATTTGTCTCTTGAAATTTAGGTCCTAAATACCCAAGTAAACAAAGAAGAAATTCACATTTGTTGATAATTGGATTTGATTACAAAAGGTTTAGGGCATGAACACAATCACGTGCAATTCACAAATTTAATTAGGAATTGAAGCTCATAAATTGAATGAAGGCATGCAAATCAAACAAGGAAAAAAATTAGAACCACATTTAAAACAATAGAATGGGGTCCCCGCTTGCTTATAAATATCTATTATTGTGAATTTGTGTTCAAATCAAGGTGCCCCTAGTTGCTACCATCTACAACTCCAAATCCTTCCTCCTAAAAATTGAAGCCAAATTATCTTGAAAAACTCATATTTAAGCCAAAACTAACAACTCACATTCGAGTCAAATTGCAACTACATTATATTTCAATAAAATTTAATTTCAACTAGTAGTTATTCATGACAAAGACCTCTTGAAAGATCTATGCTACTTAAAAAACCATCAAAAGGAAACAAACGATGATATTTTATTGAAATCAACTACAAGAGGTTTAGGGTTCATGACTAAAAACAAAAAAACCTACATGGATAAACATATTTGGGAATAAGGGGATGATGAAAACCTACCTACATGAATTGCAAATGTACCAAACAAATATAAGTAGGATATTTTGTTTTGTCAAAATAATACCTTGCAAATAACGTATTGGTGGCTATTGAAAAAAGTTATACTAAGTTTGGTAGGTTTTTAATTGTATAGTAATTTACTTTTGAACTAGTAGGTAGGGTATTTCATACTTTTGACTAGATTTGGGTTAATAACAAATAATGTCAATAACCACTAATGAACATTGTTATAAACTTTCTTATTTTCACCTCACATGATGTGCATGGGTAATTATCATAGATACATAAGTAATGAATGTGAATGCTTACTATTTAAACTTATTGATGATTATTAGATGTGGAAATATACTGGATGGTTAGTACATAATTAGCCATCATAATTAGTTTTGAGATGGAAATCCATCAAAAAATGATTCTTGTCCATATATCATCCATCTTACATCTTGTGCCCATGAGTCCTAGTTCCCTTTGACCTTTCCAAACCTTTGTAAGCATGAAGAAACAAGTGATTTTTTCAAGAGAAGCTCTATTAAAAATTGATGTTTTTATTATATCCAACAAGGAAATACAAATGTAAATGTATTGCATATCACCTTTGTAGCTTGGGCATTAATTATATTATTTGTTAAAATGCTGAAAGAAAAAAAATTGTGAAGGAAAATAAAGATTATTTGGAAATACTCAATAATATTCCACTTGTTGAAATGAAATTGTGAAAATTAATTATTTATTCAACAAATGTATATTGGAGTTGCCAAGATATTGTGGTATATGATTTTGAACATAAACTAAATGGTTGGGTTTTTGTTCTTGAATATGTAGCTTGATTCAAATGAGATTTTTCTTTTGTTAACATGCAAAAACATTATCAACCCACACATTGAAGTTTAGAAATTAGGTCACAAAAAGTTGAGGGGGCAAGGTAGGAAAAACAAATGAACAATTTTTTTAAAAATGTGGTAGTTTACATTCAATTTTATGTAACATTATTCAAGAGGTGTAACATTTTAATTAACACTTGCATTATCCAATTCGCTACCCCTATGCTTGCAAAATGACATCTCACAATGCCTTTGTGAGACAATGCAAAAACAAAATTTGAGGAAGAAAGTAGTACTAACTAGCAAAACAATTTTTGGAAATTGTGACAATTTAAACATAATGAGGCAATTTTGAGGAAACATTATTCGAAAGGTGGAACACTTGAATAGACATTCACTTAATTCCTCACCCGCTAGACATGCTCAAAGTTAGTTCCAAGAATGCCTATGGGGGGACATAGCCAACAAAGGCAATTGATTTAACATGGTGTGTCAATGGGTGTTGGTTCACTTTTGCCCTTTCAAACCTTCATAACTATGAGGGGTCCAAATTTTCTCTTAGAGAGGGTACCGGGGGTGGGGGGGGGGAGAGAGAAGGATTTTTTTGTTTTTTTTTCCTTGTTCCCAATATGTTCTCATGAGGTTCTAATCAAGTTCCCTCAAGTTTCAAGTTGTTCCCCCAGGATGTTCCCAATAGCATCTCGGTTTCATTTTCATGTGGTTTGCCCCCAAAGTTTAATTCTCATGCATATAAACTAAAAAGGTGGGGCATAGAGAGTGCATTTATTTCTATTTTGTGACTGGCAGTCCAAAGAGGTTCCTCTATCAATTGAGGAGTGCCTAATGTTTCAAAAAAAATTGATGATGGGCCAATCAATACGACTCCTTCAAAAAAAAAAAAAAAAAAAAGAGGTGGTGGGCTTTTCTTGGCGTTATGTAGAATTTATATCTCTATGTTTTTTATTATTATTATATTATAAAGAACAATAA
>Ga0116227_10012504_pt1 | contig 13777 bp, 13 predicted proteins | sample S1TSphgellanicum_FD_89693 | JGI IMG/M metagenome (GOLD analysis project Ga0116227, IMG submission 89693) | Host-associated microbial communities from peat moss isolated from Minnesota, USA - S1T2_Fb - Sphagnum magellanicum MG | ecosystem: Host-associated > Plants > Peat moss > Unclassified...
CGTGATTCCGATCTGTCAAGACGAGTTCACCGCCGGCATAGAGCGCCTCGACGTCGGCCGCGCGGTGCTCGAGCACGGCGCGTTGGTTGATCGAACCCTTTTCCGTGATCTCGCCCGCGTCGCGCGACGGCGGACGGCTGAGCACCGCGAAGCGCTCGATGCGCGTGCTGCCGCCGATTTGGACGCGATGATGGGCTGCGAGACGCCCGCGTAGCTCATCGATGAGACCCGCGTCGGCCGGGACCGCGGGGAACAGCAACGCGCCCACATGATCGCGGCCGTGACCGGTGATCACGAGATCGATGACGAGCGGCTGCAGGACTTCGAGCAACGAGAGGCGCAAATTCCCCACATTGACCCATGTTCCCGACGTCAGCTTGAAGTTCTCCGCGATGCGGCCGTCAAAATTCAATCCGGCGGCGGGCCGCTCGGGGTTCGCGAGCCGTCCGGCATCGCCGGTGCGATAAAACCCGTCGCAGTCGAAGGCGGTCGCGGTCGCGTCCGGTCGACGCCAGTAGCCCGGCGTGACGTTCGGGCCCTTGACCCGCAACTCCTGCCGACCACCGTCCGGTGCGAGCTTGATCGTCGTGCCGGGAATGGGGATGCCGAGATTGTGTGCATCGTCGGTCTCGGCATACACGACCGTGGCGAAGGGGGCGGTTTCGGTCGCGCCCCACGCGCCGATGATCACGGCGTTGCGCCCGAGGAGGCGGCGCGCGAGCGAGTCGAGTCGGTCGCGCGTACGGGCCGGCAGGGCCGCGCCGGCGCTGAACAGGAACTTGACGCCGGAGAAGAACCGCTGCGCCGTCTTCGTATCGCATTCGAGGTGCGGCAGCAAGGCCTCGTAGCCTGCGGGCACGTTGAAATAGACGGTCGGGCTCACGTCGGCGAGATTGCGCACCGTGCGCTCGACCAACCCGGCGAGCGGCTTGCCGTCATCGATGTGCAAGGTCCCGCCATGATAGAGAACCAGGTTGAAGCAGCAGTTGCCGCCGAACACATGGCTCCACGGCAGCCAGTCGAGCAACACGGGCGGCTCCTCGAGCAGGAACGGCCACACCTGTTCGAGGCTCGCCATGTTCGAGCACATCATGCGGTGCGTGATCATGGCGCTCTTCGGGGTACCGGTCGAGCCGGACGTGAACAAGAGCTTCGCGATCGTGTCGGGCGTGACCTTCGCGTAAGCGTCATCCACGGCAGCGGCGGCGGCCATCGGCAAAGAGTCCACGCCCACGATGCCGTCCGCCGCATCGGCCCCGAGGCGGTAGGCGAGGGTGCCGCGCCGGGCAAGCAGGTCGCGCACGGCCCCAATGCGAAGTCGCCGGCCCAGGAATACCGCGCCGGGATTCAAGTTGTCGAGCAGGTCGGCGAAACGCCGCGGATCGGCCAAGGAGGTCGGCGCGACGACCGACGCCGGCACGCCGATGCGCAGGCACGCGAGCATCACGAGGGCATGCCCGATCTCGTTCGGCGCGACGATCAGCAACGGCCGCTCGGCCGCCAAGGGCAGCGTGAGCAGACGAGCGGCGAGCGCGTTCACCTCACCGCGCACTTGGGCGTAGGTCAGGCGCCGCCATTTCGCACCGTCGCGCTCGGCGAGAAAGGTCTGCGCCGGTCGACGCCGGGCCCAAAGATCGAGGCGGTCGAGCAGCCTCGATTCATAGGCGGGCAGGGGAGCGGCATTCGCGAGCAGGATCGAACCGTCGGGCAGGGTCCGCATGTCGACCGCGGCCGAGCCGAAGACCGGCATGTCAGATCCTCGGCCAGCGGGCGAGTTGCTGATCCTCGCGTTGCAGACTGCCGTACTCGGCGGCGAGCTCATCGACGATCGCTCGCACGGTTTGCACGGACTTGACGGCGCCGACGCCCTGACCCGCGCCCCAGATGTTCTTCCAGGCCTTGGTATCGCCCGTGATGTCGGAGAAGTCGATCTTCCCGGCGACGTCGAGCGTGCTGAAATCGAAATGCGCCGCCTCGAGACTCTCCCGCAGCCAATTCGCGTTCACGCCCGTGATGGCCCGGGTCGTGACGATGTCGGCGAGACCCGCCCGCACGAGCATCCGGCGATACTCGTCCCCGACGAGGCTCTCCGGCGCGCCGATGAACCGCGTGCCCATGTAGACGAAGTCGGCACCGAGGCACAGCGCGGCGCGCATCGCCCGCGCATTCGAAATGGCGCCGCCGAGCACGAGCGGTCCCGGCCAGAACCGTCGCACCTCGTCGACGAACGCGAACGGACTGTAGCTGCCGGTATGGCCGCCGGCGCCGCTCGCGATCAGCACGAGACCGTCGGCGCCGGCGTCGATGGCCTTGCGCGCGTGCTCGATCGTGATCACGTCGCAGAATACGCGGCCGCCGAACGCGTGAACCTTGTCGAGGGCGCGGCGCGGGCCGCCGAGCGCCGTGATGACGAGCCGCGGCCGATACTCGGTGACCAGTTCGATCTCCTCATCGAAGCGTTGGTAGCTCGGGTGCACGATCATGTTGATCGCCCACTGTTGGGCGAGGCCGCAGCCCCGTAGCGCACCGTCGATGCGCCCGAGCGCGGCGGACAGATCCAGGAGCGTGCGGGCGTTCGCGACCGGATAGACGCCGAGCACGCCGGCCTGCGCCGCCGCGATGACGAGTTCGGGCCCCGAGATCAAGAACATCGGCGCCACGAGCAAGGGCAGGCGTAATCCTGCCGCGAGCGAATCCGCCGGGCTCGCCCTCTCGTGTGTGCTCGATTCCATCAACCCGCCGCGCCCGGCGGTGGCCGCGGCGGACGCTGGAAGCGGTGGCCCCAGGCGGAATTCGTGTCGTGGGTCATCACATGCCAGTTCTCGTCGTCGACCTCGAGACCCGCCCAGCCATACTCCACGTCGAAGCCGGACGGCGTCAGGGGATAAAACGACAGCATGTCGTCGTTCGAATGCCGCCCGAGCGTCAAGGAGATGTGGTGTCCGGCGTCCTGACATCGGTACAGCGCGCGGCCGACGTCGTCGAGCGAGCGGACCTCGAGCATCAAGTGCTGGAGCTTTTTCTTGAGCGGCAGCGCGGCGAGCGCGAGCGAATGGTGCCGTGCGTTGCAGCGCATGAAGGCGAGGCGCAGCGGCCGGCCCGGAACGACCTCGGTCTGGATGTAATCCGATATCCGGAAACCGAGCACGTCGACGTAGAAGCGTTCCTGGGCCTCGGGATTCTTCGCGACGAGCACGATATGCCCCAGGCCCTGGTTGCCCGTCTGGAACGTGACGCCGAGCGGACTGACGAAGGGATCGTTGGTCTTTTGCAGCGGACCGTAATAGGCCTCGAGGTCGAGGCCTTCGGGATCCGCGAACCGGATCAACGCCCGCACGCCGCGCGCCGCGGCATCCGAGTCGCTGCCCGGCGAAACGCCGACACCATTCGCCGTGAGACGTGCCGCGAGGGCCTCGAGCGCCTGGCGGTCGCGGACTTCCCAGCCGGCGTAAATCAAATCGTCGGCGCCGTCGCCCGTCAATCGCAGGCGCGCGGCATAGGCATCCATGCGCAGGTCGAGGCCACCGTCGGTGCGCTCCACGGCCTGCAGCCCGAGGATTCCGGTCGCGAAGCGGCGCCACGCGGCCAGGTCCGACACCCCCAAACCGACGTAACCCAAGGCGGCGATGATCGACATCGATCGTTGCTTCACGAAAAGTGCGCGCGCGCGAGCGCGATGAAGGCCGCATTGCGCTCGGTCTGAACCCAGTGGCCGCAGCGGCCGAACTGGTGGAATTCCGCGTTCGGGATGTGGTTTGCGAGACGCAGTCCCATCTCGACCGGAATGACCCGATCCTCGCGGCCATGCAGGATCAACGTCGGTTGCGTGATGCGCGCGACGGCCTCGGCGGGCATCCCCGACAAAGGCGTCTCGCCGTCCTCGTTCGGTTTCACCAAGAGCTTGCGCAGACCCTCCTGGGCGCCCGGGATCAGGCTCATCTCATAGCGCTCGCGCACGAGATCCTCGGTGATGACCGAGCCGTCGAACGGAAAGTGGCTCATGACGCTGCGCATGTTCTCGATCGAGGGTTCGTAGTACCAACCGGCACGCAGGCCCGCGGTCATGTTGAACTTGTCGCAGGGCGTCCCCATGAGCACGAGCCGCCCGAATCGCTCCGGCACGCGCAGCGCGGCCGCGAGTGCGAGCGAACCACCGAAGGAATTGCCGACGAGGTTCGCGCGCGCGACGCCGACCGCGTCCATGAACGCGATCAGGTGCTTGACCCACAGCTTGATGTCGTAGACGAGATCCGCACGGCGTTCGGTGAAGCCGAAGCCCGCCATGTCCGGCGCCAGCACCCGCCAGCGATCGGAGAGGGCGGGGATCACCTTGCGCCAATTGGTCCAGGCCGATACGCCGGGCCCCGACCCATGCAGCAGAATGATCGGATCAGGGCCCGGATCAGCGGGCGTGGCTTCGTGGTAGTTGGTGCTGAGGTCGAGGGCGAGCACCGATTTGCCGCGTCCGTGCATCACGCGGGCCCCAGAAGGATTTCTTCGCACTGCGCGCGCGCAGCCGGATCGAGTGCGTGGCCGACCGAGGCCTCGGCGAGGATGAAAGCATAGATCAGCGTTGCGATCGCCGCCTCGCGGCGCGGATGGCGGCGCGTCGCGACGACCAGCGATTTGATGTAGTCGATGCGCTGCAGATCGATCTCCCGCACGGTGGCCGCGGTGCCCGGGTCGGTGCGCCCCCACAGGCGCATAGCGGCCTCGATGTCGGCGCCGCGCGCGGCGCGCGAGCCCTTGCGTGGCAGCGCGAGGAGCTCGCGCAGGCGATCCTGGGGCCGCGACACGCCGCGCTCGAGGCGGTCGATGATGGCGAGCGTTGCGCGCGATCGCCAGGTCGCGAGCATCGCGGCCAGGAGCGCGGAGCGATCCTTGAAATGCCAGTAGAAGCTGCCCTTCGTGACGCCGAGCACCTTCGCCAGCGGCTCGATGCGCACCGCATCGACGCCGTTGGCGGCGAGCACCGTGAGCGCGGCCTCGACCCAGGAGTCGGCGTCTAGCGGACCTGCGTCAGGGAGTCTTTTATTGAGCGGCGCGGCGAACATCATGCCGCGATGGCCTGGGGTTGAGTCCACGCGTCGCTCGCCGCCAGCGCCGCGATGAGGTCCAGGGCTTCGCCGGCGCCGAACATATAAAAATCGGGGCGAACGAGCACGCTACGCACGCCGAGTTCGGCGAACCACGCACGATAAGACCCGTCGACATCGTCGACGCCGCCGGGTATACCGATGCCGATCGTCTTGACGCCCACGCGGGAGAGGAAAGCCCGTTGCTCCGGCGTGGCCGCCGCCGCGGGGTCGTGATCGAGGCCGAGCAGCACGAATCCCCCGCCGAGCAGATCGTCGAATCGCCCGGCAGTACCGTCGAGAGCGACCCGCGCCTGCAGCGACAAGCGACCGGCCTGCGGGTCGCCGGCTCGCAAGACACTGGAAGCGGACAGCGGCGGATCCGGATAGCGATCCTCGGCCGCGGCGCCCGGCCCCAGCATGAACGCATCCCGTCCGGCCGCTGCGGCAGGATCGAGCACGCAAATGACGCCGCCCAGCATCACGGAGAACTCGGTGAACACGCGCACGTGCGGCAGGCGCTCGATCGGGTAGGTATCGAGGAGGCTGTCGTTTGCATGGCCCGCGAGCACCGCGTGCAAACGCCAGGCGAGCGATGCCGCGTCACGCAGGCCGGCGCACAGTCCCTGGCCCGCGAACGGCGGCGTCAGGTGCGCCGCATCGCCCGCGAGCAGCATTCGTCCGACGCGCCAGCGGGTGGCGATGCCCGCTCCGAAGGTGTAGACGGCGTGTCGCTCGAGCTGCGCATTCTCGGGAGTCCAGCCCCACGGACTCATCAGTTGCCAGACGATCTCCGGGCGATTCATGTCGGCCTTGCTCTCGCCGGGCAGGAGCATGAACTCGAGCCGGCGGCGTCCCGGGCCGCTCGCGACGAGCGTCGTCGGTCGAGCAGGGTCGCAAATTTGAATCAGATCCGCATTCCAATCCGCCGGGTTCTTGGGTTCGATGTCGATGACCAGCCAATCCGCGGAGAATCCAATCTCCTCGTAATGCGCACCCATCGCGCGGCGCACGAAGCTGCCCGCCCCGTCGCAGCCGACGACGTAGCGCGCGCGGATCTCGCGGTTCGCGGCCGTCGCGACGGACTCGTCAGCGGCATGCGCCGACAGCTGAACGTAGTCACCGCGATCCAGTGCACCGGTGACTTCCCAGCCCTGGAGAATCTCCACGGGCGTCCCGCGTGCGACCGTCTGCAATGCGCGCAGGCGAGCATCGAGCACCCGCTCCAACTCCGGTTGGCAAAACGTGAGCTTGTCAGGCCAGCCGGAGATACCCATGCGGTCCAGCCCGCTGAACGCCTTGAGCACTCGGCCATCGGCATTGCGCCACTCGTAGCGCCGGGCCTCCGCCGTGAATCGGCTCATCGAGTCGGCGACGCCGAGGGACTGCAGGATGCGCGCCGTTTCATGGTCGAAGCCGACGGCCCGCGGCAGGGGGTATAGCGCGGCGCTCCGCTCGAGCACGACGACGCGATGCCCGTGCTGTGCGAGTGCGATCGCGAGCGCCTGTCCCACGGGCCCGTACCCCACGATGGCGACGTCGTTCAATTCGCTTTGGCTCCCCATGCTACCCCCGAACCCAGACCTAAAATTTCGTGTGCTCGACGCCTTTCAATCCGAGCCGCTGGCGGGCCTCCGCCGGTGTTGCCACGGCAAATCCGAGTTCGCCGATGATGCGCACGAGCTTTCGAACCTGTTCGGCATTCGAGGTGGCGAGCACGTGCCGTTCGAGGAACAGGCTGTCCTCCAAGCCGACGCGCGCATTGCCGCCGAGCAGCACGTTTTGCGCCGCCATGGCCATCTGATGCCGCCCCGCCCCGAGTACCGACCACTCGATATCGTTGCCGAACAGACGCTGGGCCGTGCGCACCATGTGCAGCAAGTGATCGACCTCCGCCCCGATCCCGCCGAGGATCCCCAGGCAGAACTGGATGAACAACGGCGGCTCATAGAGTTTTTGATCGAGCACCCAGGCTAAGTTGTGCAGGTGCCCGACATCGTAGCATTCGAATTCGAAACGCGCGCCATGACCCTTGCCGAGCCGCTCGATGATCGCCTCGATGTCGGCGAAGGTATTGCGGAACACCAGCTGGCGCGAGCCCTCGAGAAACGGTCGCTCCCAGTCGAACCGAAATTCCTGGATGCGCGCCACCGCGGGAAACAGCCCCACGTTGAGCGTGCCCATGTTGAGCGAGGTCATTTCGGGACTCGCCGCCTCGGGCGCCGCGAGGCGCTCGTCCATCGTCATGCCAGGCGCTCCCCCGGTCGTGAGATTCACGATGGCCTCGCATCCGGCCTTGATGCGCGGCAGGAATTGCCGGAACACGGCGGGATCGGCCGTGGGTCGACCGTTGATCGGATCTCGCGCGTGCAGATGCAGAATCGCAGCGCCGGCCTCGGCGGCCGCGATCGAATCAGCCGCGATGTGTTCCGGCGTGATGGGCAGGTGCGGCGACATGCTCGGCGTGTGCAGCGAGCCGGTGATCGCACAGGTGATGATGGCGGATTTCGCCAATGTCAGGCCTCAGCGCGCACGCGGTTCTCGATCGCGCCGAGGGAGTCGATCTCGACGCGCACCACATCGCCGTCCTTGAGCCAGAAGTTGCTCGCGATGCCGACGCCTGCGGGCGTGCCGGTCGCGATCAGGTCGCCCGGCTGCAAGGTCATGACCGTCGACAAATAGGAGATCTGTGCGTAGATGTCGTAGATCATGTCGCCGGTCGAGCCACGCTGGCGTTCCTTGCCGTTGACTGAGAGCCGAATCTCGAGCTTGAGCGGATCGGCGATTTCATCGTCGGTCGTGATCCAAGGTCCCACCGGTCCATGGGTATCGAAGCTCTTGCCGAGTGTATAAGTCGGTGAACGTGCCTGCCAATCGCGGATCGTCACGTCGTTGGCGATGAGGTACCCCGCGATCACCTGGCGCGCATCCTCGGCGCGCACGTGTTTGCAGCGTGTGCCGATGACGAACGCCATTTCCGCCTCGTAATCGAGCTTGTCCGAGACCTTCGGCAGTTCAATCGCATCATAGGGGCCGGCGATGCAGCTCACCTGTTTGTTGAACCACAGCTGGCTCTTCGGAACCGGGATGCCTGCGGCGGCGGCTTCCTCGGCATGCGCCTTGTAGTTCATGCCGATCGCCAGATATTTCTGCGGGTCGTCGATCGGCGCGAGCAATCGCACCGCATCGAGCGGATGCGCGGGCGCCGCGGCCGCATCGAGCGAGGGACGCAGGCGCGGCAGTTCCGCGAGGAGTTCCCGCATCGAGGTACCGACCCCCGGGATGACGGATAAATCGACGACCGAATCTCCGGTCACTTTTCCGATGCGGACCGAACCGGAAATCTCGAAGCGGCAGAGTTTCATGATCTTTGCATTTCCTTGGGCGGGGTCTCAAGACATAAAGTCGGGCGTGAGGGGCGGACCCCATTGCGCCAGATCGGTCGCGGGATTGAAGCTCGTGTGGCCCCGCTTGTAGTCATCGTTGACGAGATCACCGTCGGTCCAGTGCTCGACCTTGTTGCCGAACGGATCGCGCCAATAGTCGAAGATCTGGCTGCCTTGGAAGTGTCGGCCGACCCCCCAGCTATGTTTCCATTTGCCGCGCGCCTCGAGGAAATGGCTGCCGCGCATGAGATCGTCGAGATCGAGCACCTCGAAGGCCGCGTGATCGTAGCCGGTACGGCCGAGCCCGAGCAGTGCAACGGTGTGGTGATCCACGAGCTGGGTCGCGAGACCACAGTGCATGAAACTCGCGATGGTGTTGCTCTCGTGACCGCCGTAGTAGGAGTCCGAATCGCGCAGGCCGAGCATGTCGTGATAGAACGCATGCATCGCGGCGAATTGCGCGGTGTAGAGCGCGACGTGGCCGAGGCGCAGGACCTCGGAGGCCTGGGCGGTGGTGCGCACGACCTCGACCGCGCGCGGTCGCCGCGGACCGACATTCGCTTCGAACGGCGCGCGCGACACCGTGGGCGCATGCTGGGCCGCGCCGAATACGATCTCGAGCCGGTTGCCGTCGGGATCCGGCAGCGACACGACCTGACCGCCACCGGGCGCATCGCGCGCGACGACCTCGGTGCCGGCGTGGCGCGCGAGTACGTGCAGATCCTCGAGCGAGCGCGCCTTGAGCGCGAATCCGACCGGACGGGCTGGCCCGAGTTCCGTGACGTGCACGAAGGCGTCCGGACCCCGCGCACGCATGTAGAGCAGCGTCTCGGAGCGCTCAATGCGCTGGAGTCCGAAATCGGCGAGGAATTCTTCCATGAGTCCGAGATCGGGGGCGGCATAGCGCACCGACTCGATGTCCCCAACCGCGATGATCGATGGTGCTTTACTCACGACCGGCCCTCGAATGGATCATGCCGGTGGCGCGCTTGGGCACCCGAACCTGGCGGTTTTGCGCCACTGCATATAGGAGTGTCCACCTGCCCCCGCTGACCAACTTTTTCGTTGAACCGTTTTAGTCGTTGACCGAACCGATCCCCAATATAGTTAGTTTTGAGCGCTAGTCAATAGAAAAAACGTTAATTATTACTTTTAGCAATAAAATTAAGCTCTACGTTTTTTCAACAGAACGCCTACAATTACGCCCAATGAACATCATGGCCTCAGAGCCCGCACGCGCTTCGGGCGCTCGGACGCAGACCACGATCGCGATTGAGCGCCTTCGGGCCGACATCGTGACCGGCAAATTGCGCCCGAACGAGAAGCTGCGCGTTCAAGCACTGGCGGAACGTTATGGAATCGCCGCGAGTTCGCTGCGCGAAGCGCTGTCGCGGCTCGTCACCGACGCGCTCGTCGTGGCCGAGGATCAGCGCGGCTTCCGGGTGAGCCCCGTCTCGCGTGAGGATCTTGTGGATCTTACCGAAACGCGTGTCGGCATCGAATGTCTCGCGCTCGCGCGCGCCATCGAATTGGGCGACGTCGCCTGGGAATCGGTAATCATCGGCGCTTTTCACCGGCTGTCGCGCTGCCAGGAGGACGGCGACCCGTCGTCGTCCGAGGCCTCGCATTGGAGTGCCTGCCACGCCGAGTTTCATCGTGCGCTGATCGCGGGATGCCGCTCGGAATGGCTCCTGTATTTCAGCCGTTTGATGTATGAGAAATCCGATCGCTATCGGATGCTCGCGACGTTCTCGCGCCCGCCCGGCGCGCGAAACTCCCTCGGCGAACACGAGGCGCTCATGAACGCGGCGATCAAGCGCGACAAGGATCTAGCCTGCCGGCTCTTGGGCACGCACTTTCGGGAAACCACGCGCCTGCTCCTCGAAGTGGATCACTCGATTACCGGCTTGTAGCCGTCGCGTGATGCCCGGAACGCGATCGCACCTTGCACCAATCAATATGTTAAGGGAATCCCACTGATGTAGTGCCCAGCGCACTCATTGCGTTTTGCTGATAAGAGGACAAGAATAACTGTGAGAGTCGCTTCGTCATTTTCGGGCAATGATTCTCGACCTCAGAACGGAGGACGAGTTGGCTGATAATCAGTTGGACGGCAATTCGCAACCTTGCATTGAAATCAGGGACGTCATGGAGGCGCGTCGCTTCTACGTGGAAGCGCTCGGTTGGACGGAATACGAAACCAACGAGGAGTCGCTGCAACTCAAGATGGGAAGTAGCCGCATCGCTTGCCATTTCAGTCCGCAACTCGGCAAGTGTGGGCGAGTAGCTCGGCGTTACGGACTGATGCATGGTGCTTACAAGCCGGTACCGCACTGCATTGTCTCGTTGAATTGCGAAGACTGGAAAACAATGGCGTCCAAGCTCAAGGGCAGACGTCTGGATTACGTCATTGAGCGGACTTCGCCATCCAAGGGTCTGAACGCTCCGCCCTCAATATCGTTATTCGATCCGTCCGGCAACCTGATCGAATTCCGACCAATGCGCCATCCTTCGGGCCACGCCGGGCCATGGGAGCGAATGAGGTCATTGGTGGTCTTGGTGTCCGGTGCTGCCGCAATCACGATGATTTGCGTTTGGTTTTGGCGAACCAATGCGCCTACTCAAGTCACCTCCATTCCCGCCGGAACCTGCCCGAATTCGTTGTTTTGCACCCGGTAGCCGCGTGTCGAGCGGGCCCCTTAATCAGTAGCAGCGCTCCGCCAAATTGCAAATGGAGTGATCGATGAAAGCTGTTCGCTTGTACGAATATGGGGGACCCGAGAACCTAAGGTTCGAGGTCAACGTTCCCGAACCTACGTTGAGCGATGATTTCGTGTTAGTCCAGTCCGCGGCCGCCAGCGTGAATCCGATCGACTGGAAGATTCGGTCGGGCGCGAGACAGAAGGATTTCCCTCTCACGTTGCCGACGATCCTCGGCAAGGATGTCAGCGGAGTAGTACGCGCCGTGGGCACGAATATTCGATCTTTCAAGCCCGGCGATCGCGTTCTGGCGACGGCGGACGCGACCTATGCTGAACTCGTCTTGGTACAGGGCTCGGTGCTTGCTCATTTGCCCGAAGGGCTGGACCTCATCGATGCTGCGGCGATTCCCCTGGTCGTGCTGACGGGGGATCAGTTGGTGAGGCTCGCGACCCATGCTCACCAGGGGCAGACCATCATTGTCGGCGGGGCGCTCGGAAGCGTCGGCCGCGCGGCCGTGCACACGGCCAAGAAGCTCGGTCTGCGGGTCATCGCCGCCGTCCGTGCAAACCAATTGGCGCAAGCGCGGGCGCTCGAGGTCTCGGATGTCTTGGCCGTCGACGATGACGACGCCATCGCCCGGCTTGCGACGGTGGATTGCGTGGCCGATACCATAGGCGGTGAGACGGCGGCAAAACTCTTCGCCAAGGTGAAAGACGGCGGCAGCTTTGGCTACGCATCGGTATTGCCCGAGGGCGTGCCTGCAACCAATCCATCCGTCAAGGTGACTCGTGTCTTTGCGCGTCCCGATGCGTCGAAGATCCGGGAATTTGCCGATGACATCCGCGACGGTAAATTCGTGCTGCCCATCAGCCGCCGCTTGCCGCTTCAGGATGCGGGCCAAGCGCATGCATTGGTGCAAAAAGGCGGGGCGGGGAAGATTGTCCTGGTGGCGCCCGGTGCGTGAATGGCCACCACTCGCGCGGAAGTATGAAACGGCGGCGGCGGCGAGATATGCCCGCCATTGCTCCCGATGCAGTGATCGGGCTTGCCTGGTACACCCGAGAGGGCTGGGAGCGGCTGCGCGAGCTCGCCGTGGATCGCGCGCAACTCGATGATTCGTTCGATGACTGGGAGCGCGGGGCGCAGGCGGCGATCGCACAATTTGCCGAAATTGGACGGGTGATGCGAAAAGTTCCGATCGATGTCGAGGCGCTTCTCGCCTGGTGCCAGGCGCAAGGTCTTCCCCTCAACAGTGCCGCGCGTGCCGAGTACGTCACGTACCTGATACAGAGACCTTAATCCGCGGGTCGGCGGCGAGTTTCAGCGTGCGGGAACCGGTACTGGGAACACCATCAAAGCGCGCAAGCGCTCACTTTTTGTTTTCGCTGAATGAAGCGCAGGCCAACCGACACGCGCTTCGACGCATGACTCGTACAGGAAACGAGGCGAGGGATTGATTCGAGTCCTCGAGGACTGGTGTCCGTCGTATGAGGGATTCTTTTTGTACAATCCGAGCCGTCGTAATATTCCCAGTCCCTTACGAGCCCTTCTCGACCATTTGAAGGTATAGGGCCATTAGGCGCGGTGACGCTGCGGGAACATAGCCCAGTTCACACGGTTCGGCGATTACCTCGCCGTCCTCAGGCAATGACGAACTGTCCAACTTCTTTGGCTAGCGAGGCGAGAAAGTTAGCCCGGTCCGGATGTGAATCGGTGACATTCGGTGGCAGCTCGTCCATATAGCTGAAGTGTCCAGCCTCATCCTCGAGGCAGACATCGATTGGCCCTTGCAACTGGAGTTCTTCCTGTAGGAACGTAGCTTGGGCGGGTGGAGTGATGGAGTCTCTCGCGCTGAAGAACATTCAGGTCAGCAGCGCGCAATCGTTGGCAAGCCAAAACCGCGAGTGCAATATTCAGTGCGTCATGCGCTGCGGAGGCGGGACCAAAATCCGCTGGGAGCCTTGGGTGGCACTCTAGTGCATCGGCAGGCTGTAACTTCCCGTCTCACGTCGTTGGTCATATAAGTAGCGATGAGCTCCAGCGTAGCTTCGGATACGTTCCGAGCGCGGACTATCCGGGCAGGACCGTCGGTACCACTGCAATTAGGGCAGTTAAGCGTGTGAAGGATTGTGATTGCTGGTGTCTGCCTGACCTCTGCCTGAAATTTTTGCAGCATGATTTCTATTTGCCCCACATGTTTCTTGAACATAACATACCGACGTTGGCCGCCGATGTGTATCTGTCGCCAGCCAGATACAACGGCGGTCTGAAGTCGCCAAAAACCAGGCGAGCGGCGCGCGGCGTGGCAATCACGGAGTCATCGTGCTAATTCCTTTCATCAGGAGTTGAAAGATTCCAACAATGTGCGAGGTATACTTTTGGCAGGCGCGGCCTGTACGCAGTTTCGCGCATTCTCAGAACGTGAATGGTGGAACTTGAACTAAAGCCTGGGGCGACTAGATGCAACGTCACCGGCTCATATGCGCTGCTTGCCTTTTGTGGACAGTCGTCGCCTTGGGCGGGGAGCCCCCGACTGACCCGATTCTTCGCATTGACGCAGGCATGCACACCGCCCCAATCTACGAAATCCCGGTGAGGCGCATCGAAGGCATC
>Ga0116227_10012505_pt1 | contig 13776 bp, 10 predicted proteins | sample S1TSphgellanicum_FD_89693 | JGI IMG/M metagenome (GOLD analysis project Ga0116227, IMG submission 89693) | Host-associated microbial communities from peat moss isolated from Minnesota, USA - S1T2_Fb - Sphagnum magellanicum MG | ecosystem: Host-associated > Plants > Peat moss > Unclassified...
ACGCACGCACGCACGCAAAGTCCGCCGTCGATTTTTCGACGGCGGACCGGCTGCGCGGCTTTCGGGCGATCTCGCGTTTTAGATCGGGTGCGTCACGTGGCGAGGGAACCTCACCTTGGGCGCGAGGCGCTTTGCCTGGTAGGACGGAGTACGAGCGCCGAGATGGAGCGCGACGCTATCGGCTTCGCCCAGTCCGCCGTGAACGTTCGCCGTGTTGGCGCCGGCTCGGCGCAAGAGGCCACCCTTGCCCTCGACGTACGGAATAACGATGCCTTCGATAAGCGAGTCGCCGGACGGGGCAGCCGCCGGATTGAAGCCGACCGTCACTGCGCCGAGAAACGCGTTGGGATAGACGGCTTGGAAATAGTCACCGAGCATGTAGCCCGAGCCCGTCGAGGCGAGCCAGGCCGGATACATCGGCTGCGAGAGGAGTTCGGGGCTCGAGAAGGTCTGGCCGCCGTTGCCGGAAGCCGTGAAGACCGGCACGACGCTACACGTCGTCGGCGCGCAGCCGAGGGGAAACGCCACGTAGAATTCGAGCCCGAGCGTCGTTCCTAAGGGTGAGTTCCGAACGGCAAGGCTCGGCGTGAAGAGATCCATGTTGCTTCCCACGCCCTCGAGCGGCAAGCGGGTGGGCGAACTCCAATGGACGCCGTCGCGCGTGGTGCTCAGCACGAGATCGTTGGACGCGCAGGCCTTCTCGAAGCGGCAGTCCTGCCAAATCGTATCGATGTTGCCGAAGCTATCGACGGCCGCGGTCGGCAGCGATTGCGTGCGGATGTTGCCGGCAACGGTGTGGGTCGAAATCGGCGAGATTTCAAGAGCGGGCGACCAGGTAGCGCCGCCGTTGGTCGAAACGGTCGAGATGATATTGCGTTCCGTGCCGTCGTAGCCGCTCGAATCTTCCGAAACCGCGACGATCGAGCCGCTCGGTTGCACGAGCGGAATCGCGCCGAATTCGGACTGACCGGCGGTTTGGCCCGCGGTCCAAGTGTTTCCGCCGTCGTTTGAATAGGCGGCGTGGAAGCTGTCGTTGCTGTCGTTATCGTCCCAGACGATGTAACAGCGGCCGTAGTAATGGCTAAAGAGCGAGTTGTCGCAGGAGATCCACTCTTTTTCCGGACGCAGACCCGCGGCGCCGGAGACCGGGGTCGGATTGGACCAGTTGAGGCCGTCGAGCGAGCGGCTCACGATCGGCGGGAGCGTCGTATCGCCGTCGCCCTCGGCATCCGGCGTATTTGAAATCGGTAACGAGGCGATGATGAATTCGTGAAAGCGCACGTTGTAGGCGATCGTTTCGTACGCGACGCGGTCGTACGGGTTGGCCGGATTCGTGGCTCGCGTGATGCCGGGCAGCAGACTCTGCGTGAAGTGCCCACCGAAATAGGACGTCGACACGCCGATCGCGTTCAGCGCGTCGGTCGTATACTTCCCGACGCCGAAGGCGACGACTTGGGTGAAACCGTTGGTCGCCGTAACCGGACCTTCCGCCGTCGAATGCTGGGTCAGCGGCTGGGTCGTCGGGGTGAAGTAGTCAAATCCGATGCCGGTGTAGGTCGTCGAAGCCGCCGGCGCTGCCGCTGCAGCCTGGGCAGGCGCGAGAAAAGAGAGCGCGGCGGAAGCCGCGAGGACCAAGAACATGGGAGCCTTTCAGAAATCGGGGCGATTCGTGCCCATCATGACGCTCCCGGACCACGCGAACGAGGGCCCTTGTCCTCGGGCGGGCAGGCCGATTTTTCCTAGAGGTCGCTCGGCCGGGGAGCGACATCGCCCCGCTTGGCGGGAATCACGGGGCTCGGTCGCCGCTCAAACGCCGGCCTTCAAGCACGAATTCGAGACAAAGGGCGTCGGCCGCGCTGTCAAGAGCCTTCTGGCAGAAATAGGATCGGGTTGGGCACTACGGCCCCTGCCTCAGAGCGCGTTCGCATGGCGGACGTGGTGCCGCGCTCCCCGGGGAGGCACCATCCGGACGGGCTGGTAGACCGGCCGAACCGCGCCCGCGTGCATCGCGTCATCGTCCTCGAGGCCGACGGTCGGAATTAGGTGGGCGACGGGCCGGCCCCGGCCGAAGGTGAAGCCGCCTTGGGACATGCCCGGCAAATCGATCGTTTCATCGTAAGACGACCCCGCCGGGGCAACTGCAACGGCGATCGGGGCGACGTAGCCGTTCGGGAAAATCGAACCGAAGTAGTCGCCGACCATGTAGCCTTCTGAGGTCGACGGCAGCCAGTACGCGAGCATCGGTCCGAACAGCCGCGCCGGCTTCGACCACGTCGTCCCGCCGTTGCCCGATGCCGTAAAGGCGGCATTCATCTGACACGTCACCTTCGACGGGTACGCCGTACAGTTCGCTTTGGTCACGTTGTAATAGGAAAGTCCGAGAGTCGTCCCTTTGCTCGTGCTGCGAATGGAAAGCGCCGGCAAGAAATGGTCGATCGTGCTGGTGAGCGCGTCGACCCCGATACGCGCGGGCGCCGTCCAGGACTGCCCGTCGACCGACGTGCTGAGCACGAGGTCGTTCTGCGTACAGTTGGGCCGAAAACGGCAATCCTGCCAGACGGTGTACAGCGTCCCGTTCGGGGCGACGGCGCTGGTCGGCACGGACTGCGAGCGGATCGACTCCGGAGCGTAGAACGTGCGGTGCTCCGTAAGCGGTGAGATTTCGTAGGCCGGGCTCCACGTCATCCCGCCGTCGGTCGATATAGACGAGAGGATCATCGTCGCGTCGAGATCGTAGTCGCTCGAATCTTCCGAGATCGCGACGACGTTGCCGTTCGGGAGGACGACCGGCTGCGCGCCGAATTCGGAGTGCAGATCCGTCGTCGCCGCCGTCCAGGTTTGGCCGCCGTCGGTCGAAACGTCAGCGTGAAACTGGTCAAAATTAGGCACTGAGTCGTTATCGTCAAAGGTGACGTAGCACGAGCCGTAGTGCGGGCTGAACAGGTTGTTATCGCACGCGATCCAATTCTTCTCCGGGCGAAGCGCGCCGTTTGCCGCGACGGGAATCGGCGTCGCCGACCAGTTGAGCCCGTCGAACGACCGGCTCACCACCGGCGGAAGGGTCGTGTCCGGATCGCCGTTGGACGGGACGTTTGAAATCGGCAGCGTCGTCGCGATAAATTCGCCGTAGCGCTGATTCCACGCGATCGACGGAAACGTGACCCGATCGTACGGATTGGCCGAATTCTGCGCTCGCGTGATGCCCGGCAGCAGCCCTTGGACGAACGGCGCGCCGCCCGACGACGTCGAGAAACCGATCGACGCCGCCCCGTCGGAGGCGTACTTGCCGACTAAAAAGAGGGAAATCGTCGTAAACCCGTTCGTAGCCACAACCGAGCCGACCGCCGTCGAGTCGTACCAGAGGCCGCCGCTAGACGTATACGGGTCGCTGCCGATGGCGACCGGCATCGGCGTCGGAGTTGCAGTCGCGGGCAACATGAGGGCGACCGCGGCGGCGAAGACGAAAAACATAACCGGCTTTCTCGGGCAACCGTAAAGTAACCTTCTCGAATATGGCTCAAGTGAAGGTCGTGCGATAGGGGCCTCGGACCCTTAGCCGGTTGGTTCGCAGACCCTAGCAGGGCAGGCAATCGCGGGCGTCAAGAACATCGCGTCACCAAACGAGAAGAAACGGTAGCCGGCGTCCAGCGCTTCGCGATACGCCGCGATGACGCGGTCGTAACCACCGTACGCCGCCACGAGGACCAGGAGCGTCGAGGCCGGCAAGTGGAAGTTCGTCAGCAAGCCGTCGGCAATGCGAAACGAAAAGCCGGGCGAAATGAAGAGTGAGGTTTCGTCGGCACCCGGCATGACGCGGCCGTGTTTCGCGGCCGAGGCTTCGAGGGCTCGAAGCGTCGTCGTGCCGGCGACGATGACCCGGCGGCCCGCGCGTTTGGCGGCGTCGACCGCCAGCGCCGTTTCCTGCGGAATCGCATAGCGCTCGGCGTGCATCGGGTGATCGTCGATCGAATCGCCGGCCATCGGTTTGAACGTTCCGAGTCCCACGTCGAGAACCAGCGGCACGATTCGCACGCCGCGCGCTTCGATCGCCGCGAGCACGCCGGGCGTGAAATGCAGCGATGCGGTCGGAGCGGCGACGCTTCCCGGCACCCGCGCGAAGATCGTCTGATAGCGGGCGGCGCGGCGCTCGTCGCCGGCGCCGACGTACGGCGGCAACGGCAGCTCGCCGTAGCGTTCGAGGAGCGTCTCGAGATCGACATCGCTCGGGAAGGTCACGATCCGGCGACCGTCTGCGAGCACCGCGTCGACTTCGAGCGACGCGTCCGTTCCGAATTGGACGCTCGTCTTCGGGCGCAGCTTGCGGCCGGGCCGCACGAGCGCCTCCCACGAACGTGCGGCGAGGTCGAACGGGCCGCCGCCGGCCGGGCGCAGCAACAGGACTTCGACGGCGGCGCCGCCGGGGCCGCGCGTGCCGCGCAGGCGCGCCCGAATGACGCGCGTCTCGTTGACGACGAGAACGTCGCCGGCCCGGAGCACATTCGGAAAGTCGAAAAATCGCTCGTGACGAGCCGGCGCGTCTCCCGCGAGCACGAGCAGACGCGCGCTGTCGGCGGGTTCGGCGGGGACCGTCGCGATCGCGCTCGCTGGAAGCTCGTACCGGTAGGCGGCGACGCGACGGAGCGGATCGACCGGCGCGTCGGCGCGCGGCTGCAAATTAGGCGCGGCCGAGAACCGTTCCCGGAAAATAGAATGCGAGGATCGCCGCAGCGGAGGCCCCGCGCTCACCTAACATGCGTGCGCCCCACTGGCACAGCCCGACGCCGTGACCCCGTCCGGTGCCCCGCAGCGCGAGGGTCAGGCCGCCCTCGGTCAGGGTCACCTCGTGCACGAAGCTGCTCGGCACCGTGCCCGCGCCGACCGAGTTGCGAAAAGCCGCCGGAGTCGTTTCGAAGGTCGCGCGGGTCCCTGCGAAGACGATCGCCTGGGGCCGGTCGCTCGGATCGGGCGCCGCGCGCAAGCTCACGTCGCGCAGGTCTCCCACGCTCGCGAGCCGTTCGCCGAGCGCGTCTTCGATGCGGCTGGTCGGGATCTCGGCCTCCCACGTGAAGTTCGGCGTGCCCGCGCAATTCGGATCCGGAACGCTCTGCAAATAGGGATACGGCGTGTTCCAGACGTCGCCCGCAGCCGCGGTGCGGCCGCCGCAGCACGAGCTGAAGACCGCGCGAGCCGGCGCGTCGGCGTAGGTCAGGATCGTGCCGGAGGTTGCGTCGACCGCACCGCGCCCTTCGACCGATTCGTTTTCGATGCCGTCGTAACGCTGGTCGCCGGCGCTCGCCGCCACGTCGTAGGGCTTATCGGGGCGCAACCTCCCGAACACGTAGGTGCGCGAGACGATCGCTTGCGCGCGCTGCGCTTCCGGCGCCCACGACGCCGAAATCTCTTTCCCGAGCACGCCGGCGAGATAGGCATCGAGCGGCAGCGTGTTGATGAGTCCGCTCCGGCCGTCGGGCAACGGCACGAGCGCAAACGTTCCACGATACGTGCGGCCGTCCCAACCGAAATGCCAAGCGTCGATCGGTTGCGGCGACGAACGATCGTCGACCGCAAGAAGCACGCGGATCGCGTAGCCGTTCGAGGGTCCCGCGACGTCGAGGCCGCCCGTCGCGCGAACGCGGAGCGGAAACGCGACCAGCGCGGAGCCCGCCAGGCTCGTGAACGCTCGCCGATTCATCGCTAATCTCTTTCGCGTCGAAAGTCGCGCGCGACCTTCAGCGGGCGATCTCGTCTAAAGCAACTTCTGCTGTCGCCCATTCTCCGCGTCGACCGGGACGGGCATCTCGAGATGAGCGTACGCCTCCGCGGTCACTTTACGGCCGCTGGCCGTGCGCACGACGAAGCCGATTTTGAGCAGGTACGGTTCGACGACGTCCTCGAGCGTTTCCGCATCCTCGGTCAGCGTTGCCGCGATCGCACCGATGCCGACGGGACCGCCGCGATACGCTTCGGCGATCGTGCGCAAGAACGCCCGGTCGAGGCGGTCGAGGCCCCGGCCGTCGACGCCCTCCCGCCGCAGCGCTTCGTCGGCGACGGCTTCGGTGATGACGCCCCCGGCCCGCACTTCGGCGAAGTCGCGCACCCGCCGCAAGAGCCGGTTGGCGATGCGCGGGGTGCCGCGGCTGCGGCCCGCGATCGTCGCGGCGCCGGCGGGGTCGATCGGTATCGCGAGCATGCCGGCGCTACGGGTCACGATGCGCTGCAATTCTTCGGCGCTGTAGTAATCGAGATGATACAGCAGGCCGAACCGCTCGCGCAGCGGCGCGGACAACATGCCGGCGCGCGTCGTCGCGCCGACGAGCGTGAAGCGCTCGACCGGAATCTTGTAGGTCTTCGCGTAAGCGCCGCTATCCATGACGATATCGACGCGGAAGTCTTCCATCGCGGGATAGAGAAACTCTTCGACGACGCCGCCGAGCCGGTGAATCTCGTCGATGAAGAGTAAGTCGCCTTTCTGGAGCGACGTCAGGATGCCGACGAGATCTTTCGGTTTGTCGAGCGTCGGACCGGAGGTCGTGCGCAGCGCGCAGGCGAGGTCGCGCGCGATCAGCGACGCGAGCGTCGTCTTGCCGAGGCCCGGCGGGCCGTAGAAGAGCACGTGTTCGAGCGGTTCGCCGCGCCGCTTCGCCGCGTCGATTGCGATCTTGAGATTCTCGACGACGGCCGTCTGACCGACGTATTCATCGAACGAGCGCGGGCGCAGCGAGGCGCCGTGATCCGCTTCGAGGGCGTCGTCCGGCGAAACGATGCGCTCGGAGTCCTGCGGCCCGAGGACGACCTTGCGGATCTTCTCGCTCGCGGCGTCGCTCACGCCGGCGCCGCTTCGGCGCGCCGGTTTTTGCGAGCATACACCTCGGCGAGCAGCGTTTCCGCGTCGACGATCTGCGGCGAGGCCGCGAGCGTCTCCGCAATCATCGCTTCGGCTTCGCCGCGCTTGTATTCGAGCTGCAGCAGCACCGCGAGCGCTTCTTCGGCGAAGCCGGAAATCGTTTCGGTCGCGCGTGGCGCGGCGTCGCGAATCAGCAAGAACCGCGTGACCTTGCCCTGTAATTTCGCAACGATATCGCGGGCCTTCTGTTGCCCGATGCCCGGCAGCTTGACGAGATAGGCGTGATCGGCCGCATCGATCGCCTGCGCGATCCGTGCCATCGGCTGCGAGAACGCCCGCGCCGCCGTCTTCGGCCCGATGCTCGCGACCGTAATGAGGGCTTCGAAAAACTCCCGCTCGACCGCGTTCGTAAATCCGAAGAACGTGAAGCGGCCGCTATTGCCCTCGAGATTGAACGTGGGATGCACTTCGAGCATCACGCGCTCGCCCGGAGTTGCCGGCAGCTTTTCGACCACGCACGGCGGCAACACGATCTCGTAGGCGAGTCCGCCGACGTCGAGCAAGACCGTGGACGCGGTCCGCTCGACGATCGTTCCGGTGATGCGCGAAAACACGGCGCCGCTACGCGATTCCGGACGAAGCGAGCCGCAACTCGACGCTTTCGATGTTGGCCAGCGCCAAAGCGAGCGCGAGCGCGTCGGAAACGTCGTCCGGTTGGGGAACGGTCGTCAATGCGAGCGTGAGCATGACCATGCGCTTGACCTGTTCCTTGCGGGCCGCGCCCGAGCCCGTCAGCGCCCGCTTGACGTGCGAATGGGCGAGGTGACGCACGCGCACGCCGCTCGTGAATGCCGCGAGACACAGCACGCCGCGCGCGTGTCCCATCAAAACCGCGGTCGTCGGATTCTTGTAGGCCGTCCAAAGTTCTTCGACGACGATCACCTCGGGCTCGGTCGCGCGAATCGCCGCGCACAACTCGGCGTGGAGCGCCCCGAGCCGGACTTCGAGCGGTGCGCGCGCGTCCGGCGCGATGATGCCCGCCTCGATCAGCCTCGGCCGCGCCCCCGGCCCGCATTCGATTGCGCCGTAGCCGGTCACGCGCAATCCGGGGTCGACCCCGAGAACGCGCATCACTGACCCTCTTTCGACACGCCGTTGACGTAGAGCATCACGGTTTCGCCCGGTCGCAGCGACGCGCCGGCCGCGGGTTCGGTGCGCGCGACCGAGCCGTCGGGGCCTTCCTGAACGTACGAGGTGTTGCCGACCTTGTAGCCGGCGTTCTGTAAGACCGCCTGCGCGTCGGCCTGCGCCTTGCCGGACACGTCGGGCACGACGCCGGGCACCGCGACGTCGAGCGTGACGCTCGCGCCTTTCTTGAGCGAAACGCCGGCACCCGGATTTTGCTTTAGCACCGTACCGAGCGGGTCCGCGGCATCGACCACGTATTCGAAGTTCACGCGTAGCCCGGCCGCGGTCAGGGTCGCGGAGGCTTCGCTTGCGACCTTGCCGCCCACGTCGGGCGCCGCGAGGTCCGGCGGCCCGCTCGAAACGACGACGTCGACCGTCGAATCGGGATCGAGCTGCGTTCCCGGTTGCGGACTCTGCGTCGTGATGACGTCGGCGGGAATCTGATCGCTCGGATCGCGTTCGGTAACGGCGAGCTTGAGCCGGCGTCCCGCGAGTTCCGACGTTGCGTCGTCGAGGCGCTCCGAAACGATGTCGGGCACCGCGACCGGCTCGACGCCCTTGGAAACGACCAGCACGACGCGCGTCCGAATCGGCACCGTTCTGCCCGCGGCGGGACGTTGCGAGAGCACCGTTCCGCGCGCCGAAGGATCGAATTTCTCAACGATTTGCGGCAGCAGTTTTTCGTTGCGCAGATAACGCTCCGCATCGTCGCTCGAATATTGCCGCAGGTCGAGGAGCGCGACCGTCGGTAGGCCGGTGCTGACGTAAAGCTGCACGACCGCACGCGGGGCGACGCCGGCGTGCGGCCCCGGATCCTGGCGCACGACGCGATCGGCCGGAACCGTTTCGCTCGCCGCCGGCACCACGTTGTAGCGCAGCCCGAGCCGATCGAGCTGTGACTCCGCATCGGCCACACCGCTGCCGAGCAAACTCGGCAGCTCGATTTGGGCGGGTTCCCCGAGCGGACCGCCCGAGCGACTCGTGACGAAGTAACCGATTCCGATCGCGAGCAAGAGCGCGGCCAGGACCGCGAAGGCGCTCCGCGGCGAAAAGAGCGGGGCGCGCAGCGACGCGCCCGGACGGCTTTCCTCGAGCGCCGGTCCGTTCGTCCGGCGATCGGGAAACGGTGAGGGCCGCGGCCGCGGATTCGGGATCGTGCGCGGGCCGCTCGTGCCCCGGGAGGCCGCGCCCGCCGCACCGTTCGCCGGTTCGCCCGCCGCGGAAACGTCGAACGGCGTCGTAACCAGCGGATGTTCGCGCGCCTCGCGTAACGCCTTGGCGACCTCCGGAGCGCTCGCGAAGCGATCGCCCGGACTTTTTTGCATAAGCTTCCGCACGATCGCGGCGAGCGCCGGGCTGATCGACGGGTCGTCCGCATCGACCCGCGGCACCGGACCCGAAACGTGTTTGAGCGCGACGGTTATCGGCGACTCGCCGGTGTACGGCAACGTCCCCGAAAGCATCTGGTAAATCACGACGCCGAGGCTATAGAGATCGCTCGTCTCGTGCAGTTCGTGTCCCTGCGCCTGTTCGGGCGAGATATAGAAGACGCTCCCCATCACCATGCCGGGTTGCGTCATCGACATCGTCTGCGTCGTGACGGCGCGCGCGATGCCGAAATCGGAGATCTTCACGACGTCGTCTTTGGTCACCAGGATGTTGGCGGGCTTCACGTCGCGGTGCAGCAGGCCTTGCCGGTGCGCGTAAGCGAGGCCGTTGCAGATTTGGGCGGCGAAATCGATCGCGACGGGCTCCGGGAGCGCGCCGTCCTTCTCGATCATCTCCGCGAGCGTCGCCCCGTCGACGAGTTCCATGACGATGAAGTAGCTTTCGCCTTCGCGCCCGACGTCGTAGATGTTGACGATGTTGGGATGCGAGAGCTTTGCCGCGTGTTGCGCCTCGGTATAGAAGCGAGCGACGAAATCGGCGTCGGCCGCAAGCTCGGGGCGTAGCACCTTGATGGCGACGCGGCGCCGCAACACCGTGTCGACCCCGGCGTAGACGACGGCCATGCCGCCTTGGCCGATGCGCCCCTCGAGGCGATATCGCTGCGAAAGATTGCGCTCGATCATCTCCGCGCTATCCCTCAACCGGGTTCGTGGGCGAGCGCCGTCGCAATGACGCGGCGGGCGATGGGAGCAGCGACGAATCCTCCGTAGCCGGCATTTTCAACCACGATCGCGACCGCGATTCGCGGCGCGTCGGCAGGCGCGAACGCAACGAACCATGCATGCGATCTTCCCGCCGCAATCGTCGCGGTCCCCGTCTTTCCCGCCACCTGGACGTTGCCGAGCGCCGCCCCCGTCCCCGTGCCCTGGCGCACCACCGCGACCATCATCCGGGCGACCTCCGCCGCGACCTCGCTCGAGATGGGCGTCGCAAGCGGCTCGGGCGCGCCGAGCATGCGTTCGCCGCTCGGGTCGCGCAACGACCGCACGAGGACGGGGCGCGGCTCGTGTCCGCCGGCCGCGATCGTCGCGGCGACCAGCGCCATCCGCAGCGGCGTCACCACGAGATCGGCTTGGCCGAAGCCGAGCTGGGCGAGCACGCTCGGCGTCACGTCCGCCCGCACCGGAAGCCGGTCGCGCGCCGTCGGCAACGTGAAGCCGAGCGGTTCGCCAAGACCGAAGCGGCCGACGGAATCGAACCACCGCTGCACGCCCAAGCGCAGCGCAATTTGGGCGAAATCGACGTTGCTCGAACGCGCGAACGCTCCCGTGAGATCTTGCTCGCCCGTTGCCTCACCCTCGTCGTCATGAACGAGAAACGAACCCACGGCAAGCGTTCCCGGATCCTCGAAGGTCGATGCGAGCGACACGACGCCCGCGTCGAGCGCCGCCGCCGCCGTCACGATCTTAAACGTAGAGCCCGGCGGATAGAGGCCGTCGGTCGCCCGATCGAGCAGCGGACTCGCGGGGTCGGCGACGATGCGCGCGAAGTCGGCCTCGAGCCGGTTTGGATCGAAGCTGGGCACGCTCGCTAGCGCGAGCACCTCGCCCGTGCGCGGATCGAGCGCGACGCCGGCCGCGCGGGGATACGCCGAAAGCGCCGCATACAGGGTGGATTGAATGGCGGGATCGAGCGTCGTGACGAGGGTCGCTCCGCGAATCGCGGGCGGCAACGTCCGGCCCCGCAAGAGCGCCCCGGCTTGCGCGAGCGGATCGCTCGCCTCGGGCCGCGCCGAAAGGGCCGAATCGAACGCCGCTTCCAATCCCGCGGCTCCGAAGCGCGACGAAGCGTAGCCGAGCACGTGCGCCGCCGCCGCACCGAGGGGATACTCGCGGCCGCGCGCGGTCGAACGGGCCAGAACCGTCCCGTCGCGAGCGAGAATCGACCCGCGATAGGCGGCCAGCGCCTGGGCCCGCGGGTTGTGTTCGTTTGCGGCCAGAGTCGGGCCGGCAACGAGAGCAACGTAGAGTTGGCGCGCTCCGAGAACGAGATAGGCAACGACGAAGATCCGAAGCAGCCGGGAGATCGCGCGGTTGACGTTCACGCCACGGTAACGCGAGAACGGTTCAGGTTGCGACCTCCGCCGGACGCTCGCGCAACAATGTCAGCCCTTCGTCGGTCCGCACGGCAAGGTACGCCGCGTCGTCGCCCTCACCGATTGCGATATTGACGAGCGCGCGCATACGATCTTCGGGAAGCGACGCGACCGCGAGGACCGGTTCGACGGCGAGTTCCTGCAAGAGTCCGGGCGCGACGTACGCCGCCCGCGGCAACGTATCGAAGAAGCGCTCCTCGTAGGGGGTATTGCGCCACGGTCCCCGTTTGCCGAAAACGGTCGCGTGATAATCCCATGCGCAGAGCTGCCGCTCGTTCCACATGAAGTGATCGCGCACGCACATCCGCCGGCATACGGCGCATTGCGTGAGCGCTTCGAGCGGATGCTCGAGGCCGTCGAGCACGTCTTCGGGGACATCTTCGGTGTTGACCAAGAGCGATTCGGTGAGCGCCTCGGGCACCTCGGCGTGCCAGCGCACGCGCAGCAGCATCTCGAGATCGCGCAGCGGCGTGACGAACGCGCGCTCGTCTTCGGGCGGAAACGTCTGATCGACCCAGCCGCCGATGTTATCGGCTGCGATCGAGACGCGCTGCCAACCCTCGCCGAGGGAAACGCCGACCGGCGTCCAGGCCAGGGGAACGAGCCACGCCGTGACCTGCCCTTTTTCGGGCCGCAGCGAGGAGACGAAGGCCAGCGTACTCGCGTTGCCGCCCAGCACGTAAACGCGACCGTCGCGAGCGGCAGCCGTCTTATTCGATTGCGTTCGATCCATCTCGGGACGACGTTACGGCCGTCTCGGGCCTGGGCCTCCGTACGATGGAAGGCCGGGCAAGTGGCGGGCTCTCTGCCGAACCGCCGAGGTGAATGTGGCTCCGATTAGAAATTGTCACTCCCCGCATTTGCCGACAATCTCGAGGACGCGATGCTTCGCCCACGTTTTCTTCCAATGTTCGCGCTCGTCGTTGCCGCATCGCTGGCGGCTTTCACGACATCCATGCTCGCGGACGGCCAGCCCGCGGCGAGCGCGTATCCGGGGGCGCGCGGCCTCTCGACAGTCCTGCCCGTCCCCGGTTTTCGCGACGAGAGGCCGTCTTTCGCGCGACGTGATTTTGGCTCGATCCACCGCGTCCTGGCGTTTTCCGGACCGATCCAGCACGTCGTGCTCATCTACATGGAAAACCGGACGCCGGACGACCTCTTCGGCGGTTATTTCACGAAGCCGTTTCCCGCCGGCGGTACGTTCGGCGCCGCGCTCGATCTTCACGCGCCGTCGGCGGTGCCGACGCTCAAGCCGAACCCCCTCGGCGCTTATTTCGATCCGGACCATCAGCACAATCCTTCGTTCGTGTTGGAGGCCGCCGGGAAATACAACGAGGTCGCCAAGAGCTGCGGAACCTCCCAGTGCCCGCCGACAGCGAGCGTTTTCTCCTACGTGCCGCTTCCCGAACCGAGTCCGTACGTCGCGCTGATCGGTAATTACGCCTACGCCAACCACGTGCTGCAGGCCAATGCCGGACCGAGCTACGTGGCCCACCAATATTCGATCGCCGGCCAATCCGGTGGACTCAGCGACGGTGTCAAATCACCCTACGACATCGCGCCCTACGGGCAGTCGGAAAATCCACGTCAGGTAGTCAAAGCGGCCGACGATCCCGAGGACGCTCCGGCACCCGGTGACAACGTGCCCATCGGCAACTGCTTCTCGGGTTCGAACTATTCCGAGAATTCGATCGATATGCTGGACCCATATCCCGCAACCGACGGCAATCCGCATCCGCCGTGCGGCGATTACACGACGATCCTCGATGAGATCGCGTCCGGGCTCGGGTCGCCGGCGTTCGCCGACTGGCAATTTGTGGCGTCCCGTCAAAATAGCGTCTGGGCGGCGCCGATGGCAGTCGACCATTTATACAATTCCTATGTCGGCTCACCTTCGAAAGCCGAAGCTCCCTTCGCGGTCGATCCCGATGCCGTCGAGTTCGCCGCCAACCTCGTTTCGGCGACCCCCGCGCGACCCTTCGCTGCGCTGACCTATCTCACACCGTGCCTGCACGAGTCAGATCACCCGATCGTAACGGGCGTCAACGACGCACCGGCGTGGCTTGCGTACATCGTCAACGCGATCGGCAAGAGCAAGTATTGGCCGAATACCACGATCATCGTGACCTGGGACGATTGGGGCGGATTTTACGATCACTACCGCCCTGCGGGAACCGGCTTTCCGGTTCATCCGGTGCCG
>Ga0116227_10012506_pt1 | contig 13773 bp, 14 predicted proteins | sample S1TSphgellanicum_FD_89693 | JGI IMG/M metagenome (GOLD analysis project Ga0116227, IMG submission 89693) | Host-associated microbial communities from peat moss isolated from Minnesota, USA - S1T2_Fb - Sphagnum magellanicum MG | ecosystem: Host-associated > Plants > Peat moss > Unclassified...
TATGAAGTATAAATTTTCAATCTCATTGGTTAAATTTCATTTTCACATCGATTTTCAATGCATATTTCAAATATAGCATTATTTAATCAATATGACCTACAAATATAAATTAAAAATTATGATCAGAAAACTTATTAAGTATAGTATCTTTTTCAGACAAAATAACATCAGCTAAGGGAAGTTGCCAATCTATATTAAGATATTCATCATTCCAAAGCAATCCTCCTTCTGACTCTTTATTATAAAAATTATCACATTTATAGGCAAAAACAGCAATATCACTTAAAACAGAAAAACCATGACCAAATCCTCTAGGAATATAAAGTTGTAATTTGTTTTGATCTGTAAGTTCTATGCCAAACCATTGTCCAAAAGTAGAAGAATTTTCCCGCAGATCTACAGCAACGTCATAGACTTTACCTTGTAGACACGAAACTAGTTTTGCTTGTGCATGCTCTCCTTTTTGAAAATGTAGGCCTCTTAAAACACCATAAGAGGATTTAGAAATGTTGTCCTGAACAAAATGACCATTCAGCCCTGTTAATTCTTCAAATTTTTCCTCATTGTATTTTTCAAAAAAATAACCTCTGTCATCTTCAAAAATCGTTGGTTCTATTATATAACAATCATTTAATGGAGTCGATTTTATTTTCATCTGGTTTTTTAAATTTAATTATTTATTAAGCTTCACTAATTCTTGTTCAAAAACTGCCTTTTTCAAAGCTGAACTTGAGAATCTGTGATCGCGCTTATTAAAATAAATTTGGATTCCTTTCATTTCGCAATAATCTTTGCCAGTAAAAGCTTTATCTCTGTAATCATCACCAATTATTCTTACATCAATTACAAAAGATTTCAAAATATCCATCAGATCCTCCTCTGTATTATATGGAATAATCTCATCTACTGAACGACAAGCTTTAAGTTGAATATATCTTTCTACAACTGATTGTGTAGGCTTATTTTTATTCGGTCTATCAAACGTAGGATCCATTTGTAATCCTACAATTAAGTAATCACATACTGTTTTAGCCTCCTCAAGCATCTTTATATGACCTGCATGTAGCAAATCAAAAGAAGAAAATGTGATCCCAATTTTTTGTGTTTTCATAAGTTTTAGTTTGTAACCACAAAAATAGAAAATATAATTATATTAAATAAAAATATATTAATTTATGATATTATAGATCTACTATTTTATAATTAGCTACAATTTTTGTTAATGACTTTTAATGTCAGCACCTACTTGCGAAAAATCAATATCTTTAAAATTAATTTTTTTTATAGCTGACTTATTTATAATTTCATAATAAAAATTATTTTTCTTAAGTTCAGGATTTATATATAAACTCCCTACTTCTGATATTTTGTTTTCACTTTCTTGTCCTGATAGCGAATAATAAATATTATGATCACTTTTTTTCTTCACATTTAACCAATTTGCCGCAAAAAAATCATTATTCTTATGTATTATTATATTATTTGTAAAATAAAAAGAGTTATGATCTTCTATTTTCGAAGATACTAATTCTGATTCTCCATTCAATGCAAAAATATTATTTCTAATAATGTTATCTTTTCCGTAATGCTGATGAAAACCTGCACTTTTACAATTATAGACTAAATTATTTTCAATCAGAATATTACTAGAACCTTCATCTGTATAGATGCCCCAGCCACCATAATTAGCGTCATAAATATCATGAATAACATTATTCTTTATGACGGTTCCAGGGGAAATTCCTAATGTATAAATCCCACCCATATCATCTAAAATTCCTTTTCCAATATTGTATATATGATTATATGATATCATATTATTTTTTGACAAACTTTTTTCATAGCCCCAAACCCAACCAATTGATATACCAGTGTATGTAAAATCTGAAATAGTATTATGAGAAATGGTATTAGAAAAAGCGTTGATAATATTTATAGAGACAGCATCCGGATATACTAATCCTCCTTTTTCAATTAAATTATTTTTAATCGTTATATTATTTGTAGCTAATATATCCGACGAATATTTTATATTGCCTATTTTTATAGCTCCAGCTCCTAAATTGAGAAATTGTGAGTTTGTAACGTTTATATTTTTGCAACCTTCTTGAAACCAGAATGCATAATTACTAGTGTTATCTATTTTCAGATTTTTAAATTTCAAATAAGAACTATGCTTAAAATCAAAAGCCGCATCAACAACTGCAGCAGCTTGATAAGGATAATATCCTGATCGAGGTAATCCTTGTCCTACAGTATTGTATGATAAATTTTCAAATTCGATATAACTTAAGTTAGTATCCGGAGTACCATTAGCAATTATGAATTGATTTATTGAAGGGATCACCACTAAAGATAAATCTGATTTTTCATTAGAAAAAGGATTATATATAATTTTTTTTCCTTCTAAATACCATTCTCCTTCATTAAGTTTTTTTTTCAGATTATTAACTTTAAACAAAGTTTTATTTGCAACAATTTTATACATATCAGGAAGTGAAATACCTTTAAATTCTACAATACTTTCATTGTAGTTATGGTTACTTATATAACAAATTATATTTGTCCATTTAATATAAAAAGTAATGAGTGTGTTTTTTATTTCATCCGAAGAAAATCTATTTAAAATATCATTTAGTTCTGAAGGAATTTTTATAGTAATTTTCCTATCAGTATAATCCACTCTTAAAGGTTTTATGAAATTATCATTAGGATATTTAGAATAATCTCTTCTAATACCATCTACAGTGATGAAATTCATAACGTTGTTTAAATCTTTACACTCAGAAACATCAATTTCCCAATATTTTGTAACAGGATTAATTACAGGTTCTAATTTTTTTCCTCCAAAAAAAACAGGGTTATTCTTTGAGTTTCCAATTATTCTAATTCTATTATTTTTGTTTCTACTATATCTATGGTCAAGAATAAGAGGTTTATCCATGTAATAATTTCCTGAATCCACGTTTATGATTACTGGACTTTTTTGATATTTAATAGCTATGTCAAGAGCAGTTCCCACAGAATATACAGGATTATCTTTATTACCATTATTTTTATCATTTCCAGTTGTAGAAACATAAATATTCTGGGAAAAAAAACATAATGAAATCAGAATATTGATAATTAATATAAGTTTTTTCATAATAATCATTCTAAAAAGAAATCAAAATATATCTTTTTTATTTAAGATATCTTCTATCATTATCTATATACCAATCATTTATAGCTTCTTCAAAAGAATACTTAAAATTATATCCTGAATTTGCAAGTTTTTCACCACTTATATTTGTTGAAATAATTAATTTCTTTACTCTATCTGGATGTATTCCAAGTTTTTTCCCACCAAAGAAACCCATAATATTGGCAACAGATTTAAGTAACCAGCCTGGAATTGTAAAAATCTTGCGTTTTAAATTAGTAGAATTAATGATTGTATTAGCAATTTTTTCTATACTTAACGCTGGTGTGTAAACGCAATTATATAATTCAATATTATTAATGTCCAAATTAATACGATAAAACATAAACTCAACCAATTCTTTGACATAAATACTAGACTTAATTGTATCTTTTCTGCCCGGATAAAAGAATTTCCTATCTTTTATGCCCCAATATAATCGTGTAAAATTACCATTTTCTCCCTTACCGAAAACAACTCCAGGTCTTAAAATAGTAAGCTGGTTGGTAGATTCATTTTTAACTTGCCAAGCCATATGAATTTTTTCTGCCACTAATTTTGAGATTCCATATGGGGTATTAGGCATTGGTAAAGTAATTTCTGTTTTTATATCTTCAGAAGCTCCATAAGGAGCAATCGAAGATGTAAATAAGAGTTTTTTTATTTTAAATTCATCCGCAAATATTGTAATATTTTCAGCTCCTAAAATATTAGTTTCAAAATATTCTTGATCAAGATGCCCTGGTGTAGTATGGACTGCCGAAAAATTAAAAATAATATCATCTGCTGTAAAAGCTAAATTTAATTTAATAGGTTTACGAACATCACAAAAAATAAAATTAGACTTCCCATAATGATTATTTTCAATAATATCTAAATTATATATAACCGCTTCATCATCTTTTTTATTCAACAAATTAACTAAGTGAGTTCCTATGAAACCTGAGCCCCCAAAAATAATATAGTTCATATTTTAACTCTATCAATAATTTTTATAAAATGATCAATAATTTTTTCTGAAGAGAAATTTAATTCAGCATAATCTCTTGCTTTTTTTCCATATTCTTCAAGCTGTAAAGGACTTTCAACTAGTTTATTAATTAAAGTATATAGCTCATCAATATTGTTAGGTTCAATAACAAAACCTAATCCATTCTCTAATGTAGTACGTGCTGCTAAATTTTCCTTGGACAAAACCAACAATGAAGGTCGTCCCGAACAATAATAAGTCAGCACTTTGGAAGGCACACAATAAACTGACGCATCATAATCTAACATTCCTATTAGTAAATCTCCTGATGCTAATACATTTGGCAACTCACTAAAGGGTTGTAATGGCAATAATAGAATATTATCTAGTTGTTGTTTCTGAATCTCTTCTTTAATATATTCTACACCTGCTCCGATAGCAACAATAACAAACTTTACTTTAGCATTTCCTCTTAATTTATTAGCCGTATTGATAATAACACTGGGATTTTGCTTCATACCCAAAGTTCCCGAATAAACAATATTAAAAGTATCAGTCAAATTATGCTTTAACGAAAAATCATTTATTTTTGGTCTCAAAGGTAAATCTTCTAGATTAGACCAATTTTCTATTTTTGTAATTTTATTTTTAGAAACCCCCCAGTCTAAAAGTATTTTGGTAAAATCATCTGATATCGATATTATATGGTTTGCTTTTTCAAAACAATATTTTTCAATTTTCTCAAAATAATATCCTATTGCAAGTCCTAAAAAGTGGTTTTTTTTCTTAATTACATTTTTTGCGGCAATACTAAGCAAATCCTGTAACCAATGAACAAAAAAAACACCATTTTGAGAACATATATCTGCTATTTTTTTTTGAGCTAACAATGGAGTATTACTAGAAAAAACAATATCAGGCTTAAGCTCATCTATTTTTCTAGAAATTAGTTCACCATACGAATTTTCATATTTAAATCTCTTAACGAATGAATTTTTATCAATTTGTTCAAGATCTTTCCCCAAATCTAAAACTGTAAGATTAGTTACATTTTTAAAATTGGCACTTGGAGAACCGCTTGATGATGAAAATATATGATAAACATTACACCCTTTCCTTGCTAGTTCTTTACTTATATCAAAAATAAATGGATAGCCTCCATAATCATGAACAACAACTTTCATATTATAAATTATAAAAAAATTAATTAAGCGCTATAAGAAACACTAATACTGGGAAAACAAATACCAGATAGCGGCTTATAATAGCATTTATATCAATCAATGATTAGGATTTCATTCTTATTTTACTTTATTAACTTGCTCTAATATCCAACTATATGTTTTCTTCATTCCAACTATTAATGGCTGACTAACTTCCCATCCGACATTTTCTCTATAAAGCATGTTATGAGAATTTCGACCCTTAACACCTAAGGGACATTTAAATCCATATTTATCAATAAAAGCTTGTCCTTCTAGATTATCTATAGAAATACTTTTGCCAGAAATATCAATTGCCATCCGAGCAAGTTCGTTAATACTTAACATCTCCTCGCTTCCTATATTAACAGGACCAATGAAATCAGATTTCATAAGTCTTAATACAGCTTCTACACATTCATCTACATACAAAAAAGAACGCGTTTGTTTTCCATTACCCCATACCTCTATACTGCCATCATTCGTAATTTCAGCTACCTTACGACACATGGCCGCTGGCGATTTTTCTCTACCTCCTGTCCAAGTTCCCTGTGGTCCAAAAATATTATGGAATCTAGCAATTCTCACATCCAGATTATAGTTTCTATTATATGCAAGAAAAACCCTTTCCGAAAATAATTTTTCCCAACCATACTCTGAGTCTGGGTTTGCTGGATAGGCTGAACTTTCTTCACAATTAGGATTATTAGGATCTAATTGATTATGCTCAGGATACATACAGGCAGAAGAAGAATAAAAAACTTTTTTTACTTTTTTAATTACACATTCTCTCGCAACATTTAAATTAATTGTTGCAGAGTTGTGCATAACGTCAGCGTCATGTTCTCCTGTGAAAATATATAATGCCCCTCCCATATCTGCGGCTAATTGATAAACTTCATCCACTTCTTCTTCTATAACTAATCTAACCACTTCTGGATTAGTTAAATCTCCCAAAATAAATTCGTGACATATCTCATTGTGTGGAAAATATTCGTGGTTTTTTATGTCACAAATTCTAACGTGATTCCCTTCTTCTTTTAATTTTTTTGCTAAGTGTCCGCCGATAAATCCACCTCCACCTAGTACAATAACTTTTTTCATAGATTAATATTTTTCTTAGTATACAAATATAATTTTTTCGAATCAATTATCATTAAATCTTTGAACATTTTATGTAATCAAAAAAATGATCAAAATATCTGATTAAACATTCATAATTATGAATTCTTCTTTTTATGCGCCTCAATAAACATTTTAAAAAATAACAAACGGGTATATAATTTTTCATGAAGTTTTCTTTTTACAAAACTCTTATTATTACCATGAACCCGATGAAGGAGAGTATTATCTTCCAGATGAATAATTTTTTTATTTACATTTGCGACCATTGCCATCCATAAATCATGAGCATCAATATAATCAGGAAAAGGCAGTATATAATTCTTAAATTCTCTTTTAAAAGCCATTGCACATCCAAAATATGCAATATTTCCTTTAAAAATTTTAATTATATTATGAATATAATTTTCAGAATTATTCTGCCGTAATCTGCTTTTAAACCTAAAAACTTCTTCTTTAGCCTCTTGATCTACACTTTTAAAATTTGAACATATTAATAAGTTATTAGTATCTAATACTCTTTTGTACATCTTGTCTAATCTTCCTTCAATCCAAATATCATCTTGATCACTTAAAAAAACGACTGGGTTTCTGGAAATATAAATTGCTTTTTCAAAAGTTTTTATATATCCTATATTTTTTTCATTTTTATATAGCTGAATACTCGGATGTGTATATGATTCTATTATTTCCAAAGAACTATCCTTCGAGAAATCATCTACAATAATAAGTTCATCTTTATCATTATTTAGCTGAAGTAATATTGAATCTATCTGTTCTTTGATGTACTTTTGTCCATTATATACAGCCATGCACACAGAGACTGGCTCTCTAAGATATCTATCCATTAAGTCTTATTTTTAAAAACTCTAAACTTTTATTTCTGTATATTTCTTTTAAAAGATGTGGTAAATCCACTCTAAAAAAAAAGAAAAATTTATGCTTATTCTTCCTGTAAACCTTCATATCTTTTACATACAGACGATACCTTGTTAATGATTTTACTTTATCATTTGTTTCCAAAGAAAAATTCTGATCTAAAGAAACATCAATTAAATCAGCAAACATTTCTTTAGGAATACGCTCTATAAACTCATGATCGCAAAAATCTATTCTTAAATGTTTGTCATAGCCCCCTTGTTCTATGAAGAATAATGTTTTGATCATTAATCCAGAATTAATTGCGGTTATATTATTAAGTCGTAATTTCTCTTCATTTTGCAAAACAAGAGATTTTGTCCTGTAATATCTATATTCACTAGGTGATAATAGACGATTATTAGAGAATATTTTAGGAAAAGCAATTTTTTCTGTTCCTATTGAAACTGAATGTAGGTAATACTTGTCATAAAAAACCTTGGGTAATTCTGTATCTTGATCTAAAAATACTATCCATTCAAAATCATTTGCTTTTGCATAATCTGCAAAATAATTAAATGCAGCAGAAATACCCTCATTAAGAGGATTATGAAAATAACTAATTTTCACGTTATCGTCTAAATCAACAGTTGGTAAAACCTCCCAATACTTGTTATCTGTATTATCATAAATAAATATATTCAATTCCTCACCATCTTTTTGGTGTAAATTAAATGAAACCAATAAGGTTTTGAATGATTCTGCTTCAAAATACTTTTCTCTAAAACATACAATTCCGAATAATATTTTATTATTTTTTCCCAAACTTATTTATATAAAATATGATTATAATTTATTCTAAGCGCCTGTTAATTCTAAAAAAACCAAGATTTATACGGTTTATAAATATCTGCAATTTCAATTAGATAATATATCTGTAATAATGCATAAAATACAATTACAATCCATCCGAAAATTTTAAACTTATCATTAAAGATATAAATAATCAAAGGGTATAATAAAAATTGTACCACTGAAAATAATTCAAATGATCTCGTTGAAAAAACTTGAGCGCTTGAACTTAATAAAAAGAAAATACTTACTGATATAATATGAATTTTAAAAAGAGACTCAAAATATTGTGTATTTTTTAATTTTTTATAATAAAAAGCAAAGATTAAGATTATTATTAAAGCAAAAAGAGCTCTGAAATTAAAAATGTTTGTTTCCTTTTCCTTCATCCATTCCATCGCTTTAATATATACATCAACACGTGGAAAAATCTTGTCAAGAAAAAGTAATGTTAAAAAGTTTATTTTAAAAATAGCAGAAATAAATGAAAATACGATGAGCCAGTAGTAATATTTAATATTTTTGACAAATCTCATTATAAGCCAAGCTAAAATAAACAATACACTTGATGAATGAAAAAGAAAACATAGTATAATAAAAATGAAAAAAGTTTTATATTTTTTTTTATCCAACGCATCTAGAGATAAAATAAAAATACCTGATGCAACTCCTGCCCTTATTGTTGTCATCTCCTGCATAATAAAAAGATTACTAACATATAAGATTATACTTAAGAAAAAAACATTCGCATATTTTCTTATAGCAATTAATTTGGTTGTAACCCCTAATAGGGCAAACATAAAGAAAGAGGATCTAATAATGTCTAATTTTGAATAGAAAAACAATTTGAAAAAATGTGGTATAATGTAAATACACCACTCTATTGGCATAGTTCTGTCTAAGAAATCCTTTGGCGTATTTTCTATGTACTGAAAATTCTTATAATACAAAAAAAAATCTGGATCTGTATCTATTCTAGTACCGGCAAATAATATAAGAATAACTGCAATGATGATGAAACTGATTTTCTTGAATTTAAAATCACCTGCCATAGCAATAATGGCCGTTAAAAAAAATATTAAATAATAGTATATCATCCTTTTTTATGGAATTTTCAAAAAAACAGTTACAATATGTTTTTTAATTTTCAAAATAATTGAGCATTTTATTGGCAATATGATTCCAATCAAATTGCTTAATATCCGCATAAGCTTTTTCTATTTTATTTTGATTTTTATGTGACATCACTACTTCTAAGACTTTATTCTTGATAGCTTCGACATCTTTGATAGGCACAAGATAAGCATTTTCATCTGTTGCTGGATAATATCCGGTGGTAATTACTGGTACTTTACATGCCATAGATTCTAATATTGGATAATGGATAGCATCTAACTGTACTATTCCTGCACAGATGTAAACATCCAAAGATCTATAATAATCTGCTAAACCCTTATCTCCATTGGGGAACATCACTTTTACACCTTCAGTAATTTCCATCACTTTTTCTCCAAATCCTACGTGAAGTTCTACACAATCTCCCAATTCATTTCTCAATATTTTAAAAGCTTCCAAAACATAATTTGTACCCTTGTAAGCTTCTAGTCTTCCAATAGTTCCTAGAATTATCTTTTTCTGAGTATTGGAAGTCTCTTTTGACTCATTGGGTTGAAAAATTTCCAAATCCATTCCAGGAAAAACGACCTTCGTACTTTTCAAGTTTTTATAATCTTTATACATTTCAGCATTTACAATAATATCCAAACCAAGATTATAAGAGTTTTTACTGATTTTTTTGAAGATAAAATCTTTCAGCGTATTTTTATAATAATATTCTGGTTCATAAGCCTGAACATAATAGAATTTTTTCGCTTTTATTTTGGACTGTTTTATGGGTAATGCAGTAAAACAATGATTTGCCAACACTATATCTGCTTCGCAAATATCCAATACTTTTTTCAAAGATCTTCTAAGCTGGAGCATTCCTAATAAGGCTTTGGAAGTATCGGTTTGAGTTTTAGAAATCAGTTTTCCATTTTTGTTGTAGTATAGAATATTGGCTTTGGTAGGAAAATAGGGTGGGTCTGTATTTACATATGATAAAAAACTAACCTTATGTCCTGCATCTATCCAATGATTGGCAAGGTTAGACAACACACGAAAACCTCCTGCTTTTCCAAATGGACCTAGAAGTGGGATAATTATTCTCATTTTGATATTTTTAATTTTTTATTAAAAACAAAAATCATTACAACAAAATATAAAAAATAATTAATACAGTATGATTTTGTAGAACCAATTACTCCTGAAATATTAATAAAATAATATGATAATAATACCAATGATACTGCGAAAACAATTTCTGTAACTATATAGAGTTTAGTCATAGATTTTGCAACCATTACAAAGGCCAGTAACCAACTCATGATTTTAAAAAAATCACCAATTAGCTGCCATAAAAATAAGTCTTTCATTGGATAAAAATCTTTTGTGAAAAGTATATTTATTACCAGATCTTTTAAAAAATAAATTGTCAATAAAGTAACAAAAACAACTGGAGTAATAATTTTATAGGTCTTAATGATTTCTTTTCTTAAAATATTATTATCTGTTATTTCTGCTAATTTCGGAAGATAATAAACACTGAATGATGTTGTGATAAACATGAGGTACATTGCTGATATTTTATTAATTCCTTCCCAAAATCCTGCGTCTGTTATAGAATACTCTTTAATGATATAGCCTCGTATAAGCAACTGTGAAACAGGAAGCGTCATTGCAGTTACGAGCGCCATCAAAGTATATGAAAAATATTTCTTTAAAATTTGCTTATCCCAACTTCCCCATAATTGCTTTGAGAACCAAGTTTTTTTCCTCAAATAATAAAGAGTTATAAGCAAAACAAATCCTTGGTAAGTTACTAATGCAATAAGCGCTCCTTTCAAATCGTATAACCAAACTAATACAATAGTAAATATCAGACTTAAGATGTTTGTGAAGATATTAATGATTACAAATTTTTTAAATTCTTTGAAACCATTGAGAACTGATAAGAAAAAATTATTAAAAGAAAGCAACATCAGATTTACTCCAAACAGTATAAAAAGATAGCTATACTTTTCTTCAAAAAGAATCCAACGACTGAAATATGTAGAAAGAATGATTAAAAAAACACTTGATATACCGGAAAAATAAGCAGTTAACTTAAATCCGTTTTTCAGATATTTTTGTAAGCTAGCATTATCCTCTTTATATTCAGAAACATATTTTACTACTCCGTTATTAATTCCACCAGCACCAATTGTAGTAAAGATTGATGTAAAGTTTTGTAATTGTCCAACCAAAGCAACACCAGATGGACCAATTATACTTGCAACAACTTTTACCGTTACATAGCTTGTAATTAGTTTTATTAAGGTAGAAAATCCTGTATAAGAGAAAACCTTTACAAGATCACTCGATAGTATTTTCTTTGTTTTTGCGATCATTAAAATTCATTAATCATTTGTATAACTGATGAGACTTCTTCATCACTCATTACAGGAGATATTGGCAAACTTAAAACTTCATTATGAATTTTTTCAGTAAGTGGAAAAGATAAGCCATTCCAATCTTTATAAGCTTCCTGTTTGTGTGGGGGAATAGGATAGTGGATAAGTGTTTGAATACTCTTCTCTGTTAAATACCTTTGTAAAACTTCTCTTTCTTCTGTTCTAACAATGAAAATATGCCAAACATGTTCCGCCCTATCTTTAGGATTATCTGGTAGAACTATTTTAGGATTTTTTATTTCTGTGATATATCTTTCAGCTATTTCTTTTCTGCGATTGTTCTCAATGTCTATATATCTTAATTTCACATCTAAAACCCCAGCTTGAATCTCATCTAAACGGGAATTTAAGCCCTGATAAATATTTACATATTTCTGATTAGATCCATAATTAGCTAATGCCCTTATAGTTTTCGCTAAATTTTCATCATTAGTTGTAATACCACCTCCATCTCCAAGAGCACCAAGATTTTTCCCCGGATAAAAACTAAATCCGGCAGCATCTCCTAAGTTTCCTGTTTTGATTCCGTTCCACTCTGCGCCGATTGCTTGTGCATTATCTTCAATAATTTTTAAATGATGCTTTTGAATTATTTCTCTTAATTTTTCAGAAAAAATGACCCTCCCATAAAGGTGAACAATTAAAATAGCCTTTGTTTTTACAGTTATTTTTTCTTCGATCCTATCAATGTCAATATTATAACTATCTAAAGAGGGTTCAACTAAAACTGGAACTAGTCCGTTATCTGAAATAGCTAGTATTGATGCAATATAAGTGTTAGAAGGAACAATAATCTCGTCTCCTTTCTGTACTATTCCTAATTCCACATAAGCTCTGATAATTAATCGCAAAGCATCTAAACCGTTAGCAACACCTATTGCATGTTTACTACCTGTGTATTTTGCCAGATTATCTTCAAAAGTCTTTACTTCATTCCCTAACAAATACCAGCCGCTTCTGAAAGTACTTAAAAGCCTTTGTTCTATCTCTGCTTGATGAGATAAATTTATTTTTTGTAAATCTAAAAACTTAATCATTTATCTATATTTTTGAGTTTTTTTGCAGGGTTACCTACCCATAATTCTCCTGGTGGAACATTCTTCGTTACAACACTACCTGCTCCAATTAATGCATTCTCTCCAATAATAAGACCTCCCAGAATTGTAGCATTTGCACCAATGCTTGCTCCTTTTTTAATTATAGTTTGCTGAAATTCTTCTGGATATTGTTTAGAACGAGGATAGCGATCATTTGTAAAAGTAACATTTGGACCTATAAAAACATTGTCTTCAATCCTTAATCCATCCCAAATCTGTACACCGGGCTTTACAGTAACATTGTTTCCTATTATCACATTGTTTTCTATAAAAACCTGACAATTAATATTACAATTATTTCCTATGATAGCTTCTTTCAGAATAACTGTAAACTGCCAAACAAATGTATCTTCTCCAATACTAGTAGTTTGTACATCGGATAAAGGATGAATCTTACTCATTAATATATTTTAAATAGTCGTTGTAGTTTCTAATATAGTCATTTTCATTATAAATATGAGATGCTAGAACTAAACATATAGCTCCCGAAGAAAAATTAATTTCAGACGCCCAGATTCCTGGAGGAATATGTAGTCCAATATCTGGTCTGTTTAAAAAAACTTGTCTTTTATAAAAACCATCATTTAATTCTACTTCAAAACTTCCGCTAGCGGATACAAGAAATTGATGACATTCTTTATGAGAATGTGCACCTCTGCTCTCACCACCAGCAATATCATATAAATAAAAAATCCTTTTTACCTCAAATGGAAATTGAAGATTATTATCTATAACTGTAAGGTTACCTTCGGGAAAATTAACTTTTCCTAAATCAATTATTGAACATTCATAAACTGACTTCTTACTCATTTTTCAACTTTTTAAATTCATCAAAATCTCTTATATAATCATTTTCATCATAAGATTTGTCTGAAACAATCAATGCTAATGAATTAGTGGAAAAATTTTCCAATTTTCTCCAATACATTTTAGGAATTAA
>Ga0116227_10012507_pt1 | contig 13771 bp, 6 predicted proteins | sample S1TSphgellanicum_FD_89693 | JGI IMG/M metagenome (GOLD analysis project Ga0116227, IMG submission 89693) | Host-associated microbial communities from peat moss isolated from Minnesota, USA - S1T2_Fb - Sphagnum magellanicum MG | ecosystem: Host-associated > Plants > Peat moss > Unclassified...
AAGTGGGCTTACAGGAAGCTCCCCACTTACATGACCCGAAGCAAAATCATTCTGAAAATGCCAAAAGTGGAAATTCCAAACAGGAATTTTTCTTTAAGAACCAACCCTCTAGTTCTCTTTAGAAGAACTTTAAGGGTAGCCTTTTGCCTTCAGAAAGACAATAAGACTGACCATCTGGAAGACAAAAAACTTCTTACAACTACAAAGTCTCAAGAATCTGTAAAATTGACTATTGATAACCCGCAGCTTCACAGTCATTGAGATATTGGAATGAACATGAGGCATTCTAATCATTTCAATACCTGCATAGTCTGGTTGAGAGCGTTTGTCAAAAATGTCACAGGATAAACCTTGAGGACTCTGGCTCACAGTTAGATCCAAGAAATTACAAGAGAAGCCTTTAAAGAAGAAATAATAAAAATGTGTAAGTATGAACAAAAGCAACCATCTCTCTCACCTGTTCAGGGACTAAAAAGTTCTGTCGAAGTTTGGGAGCAACAGGAAGACCCAGCCATGATACTGGCTAGCAACTAACAACATAGCATCATACAAGGGGAAAAAACATAGAGAAATGAAGAGGGGAAAAACAAGAAAACACACACAAAAAGAAAAAAACATAGAATAACAGACAACAGGGGTAAACAAAAGAGGGCTATTACACAACTAAGAAGTCCTTGACTTATTTCTGTGGTTCAAGATATTAGCTCAGAGACTTAAGGCAGCTTTCCGCATAATGTTGTAACTCATAACTAAAGCAAAATCCCCAAGAAAGAAAACATCTGTGTTTCCAAACTGTGAGACACTTCACCACAATTGTCTGAAATTTGAATCTTCCCATCACCACACTAGTGCCAGATTCCTACAGAATGGTTGTAGGAATAGCAATAAAGCTTGTTTCATTCTAACTAACTAACTCTCATGAGTAACTAAGCAGAACTATGGAGTGTACAGGGCCACTTCTCTCCCTCCCTCCCTCTCTCTTCCATCAATTCAATTCAAGGTTGCAACAAGCAAGGTCAGGATGACAATATATGATTTGCAGTTTCTATCTGTTTTCTCAATTTAACCAAAAAGGCCACCACTCCCTACCTCAGCTTTACGTATCTCAAGTTTTCGTTGTTCCTCAAGTGGATCAGGTGGTCTTCTAAGCTGCCGAGCACGACGCTCATGCTCACTGCAGGGAGGGAAAGATGGCATTTGCTCTTTAGGTTTAGGTAATGGCTCCTCCTTGAACCACTCATGATTAAGAGCTTCATCAGCTGTGATTCGCTTCTGAGGATCATATATGAGCAGCCGGTTCAGCAAATCAAACCCCATCTCTGTCAGTGTTGGTCCCCCAGAAAATGCAACTGCTGGAAATTTCTCCCGCAATCTATTGAATGGTTGCTTTGTGAAGTTGCATTTTGCACCTGATAGCTTTGTGAAATCAGGCCAAATCTTCTCATTCGGTGTCCCGAGCATCTTGAAAATCATATCAATTTCTTCTATCTCAGACTTCCCTGGGAAAAGTGCTTCCTTTGCGATCAACTCAGCCATGATGCAACCCAGTGACCACATATCAACAGCAGTTGAGTACTTTCTTGCTCCGAGGAGAAGCTCTGGTGCTCTGTACCACAGGGTAACAACCTTATGTGTATAAGCCTTTAGAGGGTCCCCATATTGACGTGCCATACCAAAGTCACAAATTTTGAGTTCACCCTGATTGTTGAGAAGCAAATTTGAGGTTTTCAAGTCACGGTGAAGAACCCAATTCTCATGAAGGTACTTGACACCAGCAAAAAGCTGTAGCATCAAGCATTTCACTTCACTGTGGCTGAAAGGCTGTTTCATGGTTTCCATGAGGGCTTGCAGGTCATGTTCCATGTACTCCATGACCATGAAAATTTTGTCAAGCACACTGCCTTCTAACAAACTGCCTACAACTACTTCCTTCACATCAACCACTGAAGGATGATGGAGAGACAACAGAATGTTAATTTCACGTAAGGACGACAAAGGAAAATCACACATCTTTTTATCCAGTTTCACTTGTTTCAAGGCCACAACTTCACCTGTTTTTTTGTTCCTAGCTCGAAACACAATCCCATATGTGCCTTCGTTGATCTTGTTCAGCTTCTCAAACTCATCAACACATCTGCACCCTTGCAGCATATCAATGGCACAATGTGGTGGCTCTGAAGGAACACATGACAGAGAATCCAAGTCTGGATCAAGATCTGGCTGTTGCATCTCTTCGTCATCACTCTCTTCATCCTCATTAAGCTCCTCCAACTCCCTCTTGTTGAGCTCCTTCTCATACTCTTTGCCATCTTCACTCATTCTTGCCACACGCTTGTGAAGCTTCTCTTCCCTGAGTTCCCCAGGCTCTGGTGAAGTACTTGCTTCTTGATCCTCATCCTCAGAGTCTGTACTCACTGACTTTTGCATTTGCTTTCTCAGTTCCCTTGAAGCAGATGATGGAGAGTGTTGTGGAGTAAACGAATCTTCTGCCCAGCGTGAGGCTGCAATAGTAACAAGAGCTGGAGTATTGGCTCTCTCATCACCATCACTGGGACTATTGTCCACAACCATTGGGCTACCAGGAACAACCTGTCCAGGCATATCCTCAGAGCTGGAAGATATCGATAACCTGGCAGACTCCAGCATGTGGATAGCAGCACTCTCAACCTTCTCGCCATTTCTCCCTATGGCAGAATGCAAACCCCCGAGACCAGCTTCAGAGGCATCCGTATCCTGCGTGGAAGCTGAAGTTATTCCATCTGCATCCTCATATGGCATCCCGGACCTGGTTTTTTCAATCCCAGGGAAGGATGAACCCCCTCCAAGAGCCAAAGGTGCTGCAGGGGAAGATTTCTTTGCAACAGATGTGCCAGGAAAGTTCACTGAATTTACTGGATTATCCCTAAACAGAGATGTGGAAACAGACTTATGAGGGGAGTACGGGGATGAACTACGAGGGTGCGGCAACCGGGATGGGGGAGATGGACCAAACCTGCTTGACATGGGTTGTGTGCCTCCAGATCTCGACAGTCTTTGTCTTTGCTCAAGGTCCAACATCATGGGAGACAACTTGCGCTTATTTGGAGGAGATCTGCTTATACCCTTCTCTGATTCGAGGTCATGGTGGCGTGCAAAACTTGGCATATGGTCCCGATGATCTCGAGCCCTCAATTCACCATCTTCTCTTCTACTGGAATGTAAAAATTTGCTCACATCTCTCTCAGATTCCCTGAGTTGCTGACTACTCAATGTCCACTCAAGCTCTCTGTCCCTAACTCTGTTCCTCTCTTGCTCTCTGCCACTCCTATCTCTCTCCCTGTCACTCCTATCTCGCCCCTTGTCAGTTCCTCTTTCCCTCTCCTTCTCATTTGTCCATTCCCTCTCCCTGTAGCTCAATCTTTCTCTTTCCCTTGAATCCCTTTCTCTCACCACCCTATCCCTGTTGTGCATGTGCTCTCTCTCCCTCTCCCTTTCAGTCATGTGGGTAACATCCCGAATGTGCCCTCTTTCATCTGCTGGGTGCAATAAGCCGTCCCCCCCACCCTGTGAGTCCCGTGGCCATTGACGACTACGATCTCTACTGCTGCTACCACTCGACCTCTCCCGCTCACCAGACAAAGGGGAGCGATCATTTCCAAGGTGCAATGAAAGCAAGGGCACACTGTAATGTCTTCCAGCTGCCATCTCCGCCCCCCCCCGAACCTTATGACCAACCCCACTACCTGCAACCAAAAAAAAGATCTCTCCTGCCTCTACACATCCTCTCCATAGATAAACACACCCCGAAGATACTCACCCCCTAAAAAGCTTCGCCAGAATCATGAGCTTCTGAAAACTTTGAGCTAGAAAAACCCTAAGTATGACCTAAATATGTCCTCGCACGACAAACAAAGTCCCCTAGCGCTTCAGCGATCTCTTTTAGATTCTGTTCTTTCTTTTTTGTCCAGACTATTCTTCTTCTTCTTCTCCGCTGCTGCGAGGAAATCTTTAGCATAGCAGATGCCTCAACAAAACATTACCAAACAAAAACTCACATATTGTAAATGGGTATGTGTTCTTTTGCCCAGACTTTCTAGTTCTCCGCTGCTGCGCGAAAATCTTTAGCATCGCACATGGCTCAACAAAAAACCTTCCCAAAAAACCTCACATACTTATTGTATATGGCAAGCACGAGATCTGACCTGCTGCAATTTCCTCCACCATATCTGCGAACCCCAGCTAGGTTTTCTCCGAAAGACAGAAGGCAAAACTGAGATCACCGAGAAAACGGACCCCCACAAAAAAAAGAAAAAGAAACCCCAATCTTCTGAGACACCTGCACTCACAGACCAAGGCAAAACCCAGTCTCTTCAGCCGTTGTCAAAGGAAAAACCCCATAGATATTTCTTGCGATTCAAAACCACACCCCCGGCCAACCGGTATCCTCTCTCTCCAAACTTAAACTGAGAAAAGGAGAAAGGAAGGCGGGCTCGTGCTCCAACAACAACGGCAAATCAGCACAACAACTGCCCGCACTCCACCACACCCTCCTCCAATTGTTTGTTTAGTGTCAGCAGCGGCAGCAGCAAAGGAGGAGAGAGAGAGAGAGAGAGAACAAAAGAGAGTGTAGAGGAGGAGGAGTGGTGCAAAGCTGCGTTGCTGTGTGCACGAAACGCTCCCCAAAAACACACACAAAAAACAACCGACCAAAACGAAAAAGGGTGACCGAAATTGGGGATGAAACCGGGGATTTAGAGGGTCAAACCAGAAAAAAAAAAAACAAAGCAAATGGAATTGAAAAATGTGAAAGTTTTGTTGAAGATTTTCATGAACTCTTAAGGAAAGTCATTTGCACTTCTAAACTAAGCCCAAAGATGTTTTTTAAGAGTCTTTTCTTGTTTCAAGAAGCTTGGTGTGGTAGCCATCTAGTTATGATGACCATGATGCTCATTTGCTCCCTTTCTTATTATTATTATTATATCATTGTTTGATGAACACATGAGGATGAACTGGGGGCCAAAATGGGGGCCAACTTTGAGCATTTTTGGCTCGTTGTTTGGCCCCCAAGTTACTAATACCTTACCCTGAGTTCAGTTTCAACATTGAATAATCCTCAAAATAGGGAAATGAAAGCTTGTGAAAATATGAAGTTGAAAATCATGTTGAAAATCATCATAATTATCCTCTGAATAATTTCATTACGCATATGACAATATTATATAGTAAATGATGGAAATAATCATAATTTCAAAATTAAAACATGAATTAAAAAATAAATTATTTGTTTTGTCAATGTGGAAACTGACCCTAGGCTATGGTAAAAATGCTAGAACATTGACATCAGGATATTAATAAATGCTGGAACATTGGCCCCGAGGGTTTGCAAATTGGCCTCCCAAATTCAATGGTATCCTTTTTTTTCAGCCTTGGCTCAAAGGAGGAAGGTTATAACTTATAACATGTAAGTTAAGGACCTTGAATGGGGCTATTTTGGGAATGAGGGCCTAATGTGAGGCATGAGCTGGGCATGGGAGTCAAATTTGCAAAATAATCTCATTCAAGGTCCTTGCGAGATGCTAAAAATCACTGTAATTTTTCTTGTAAAAATATGGTTGCAATGTTGTTTGAAATGAAAGGAGGTACCTCTTGCATGAGGTGCCATTCACATGTACACTACAAAATTTCTAGTTGGTATTCTTGTACATAGGTAAGTTTTTAGGTTTGGAAAAGTATGGTAGGTTTGTAGGTAGGTCTATCTATAAGAGGAGAAAATGGGTCTATTGTCACTAGGTCCAAAGGCCTAAAATAGACAAACATTATATATATATATATAATTGCAAAAGATAATGGTGGTGTATATAGGCTTTGCAATTATGTTTTGTAGTTAATAATATGTTGAATGTTTTGTGTAAACATTTTCCAAATTCTTATGTGATTTGTATAAGGGAAGGAGGACTTGCCATCAATAAAGCCTTGAAAATTGAAATCAAAGGAGCCCATGTTCCAAGGTGTTATGCCCTAATGGTAGGTCCTTGGCCCTCCACATAACAATTAAAGAGTTCCTTAGCTCTATGGATGAGATTGATCGCAACCAAGGGCCATTATTCCATACTAATAAAACATTCCCATCATGATAAGTAAATGATGATCTAAACCGCACCAAACTAGCTTGGAGCAAGAGATTGCACTTAAAGAGGTCTCCAATGTAACAAAATGATTTTTTGTTGAAGTTGCTATGACATAAAACCCTTGTTTGAGGAACCATAATATGTGTTCAATGATTATCTTTAGAGTTTAATCATTCAAATAATGTTGAACATAACATCTATTCCAAGAATAGTCATGATAATTCATTTGCGATCACAATATTATATGGTGATGTTGTTGGTCTAAAATAATTTGGCTTTATAAATGCATATTAACATCAATCTTTAAATGAAATTTGAACATTTGGTGATTTCACATTATATTCAAGGCTTGGGGAGAAATGTGTTTTGTGTCATACAAAAGCAAATGAATTACATATAAAACATAAGCACTTTGAAAGGAATTAAAATGTATTGGTATTGCTAAAAATTTGCAATAAATATGCCATATATTTTTCAAGAACAAGTTTTAAAAGTAGATACATCATGAGTTTCCTAAGGAGGTGGGAAGGAAAGAATACTTGTTCATATGGGCCATGGTAAATATTAATAACGTCATCATTTCAAATGGAAGCATATTTTTATAATCCAATTATTTGTATGTTTCACCAAAATTATTTATCAAAATCATCTCCTTGATAAGAACATCAAATTTGTGTGGTTGCTATGATGTAGATTGGCTTGTAAATTGATAGCAAACATTTTACATTTGGTTACACATTTGTGTTTGTAAATGAAATTGTGAACTATGATAACACAAAATAATCCACAATTAAACTATATTTTACCAAGGTTAGAATGTGGGGTGAAGCATAATTAAGAGAACTATTTGCCTTGTCACAATGACAATTGTTTTATAGTAAATGAACTTAAAATGTAAAGCCATGTTCAACATTAACTTATGAAATTTTAAGATATCTACTTTGCAACAGACTTTAATGAGATTCATATTTTAAAATATGGATGAATGTTTTTTAAAAATGGACTCATAATGGATTTTTGAAATGATGACACTAAGTTTGTCATGTAGATAGAATGAAGTGAACTCAACAAGTATGTCATAGGAATGTCAAAATAAAAATAAAAAAAAAACCACCATCAAATGAAAAATTAAAGATGGATTTAAACTTTCCAAATGTAAGACAATATAGACTTTAAAGATAAATTTTATGATTTTTTTTGTCATGTTAATCATTTATTGTTCATTTCATGTTGAGATATTGATACTTTAACATCAATTTTTGAACCATCGACATGTCTAATGATATTTTTAAAATGATCTACCAATAATTTTGATTTAAAAAGGGGGATACTTAAAATATTTATAATTTTATCATTATGATAATTGTGAGAATTTTAGCTAATGTGTAGAAATTTAAAATGTCAAAATGATTCATCAAGACATGTATTTACCCTATGGTTCCTTTTTCAAATTACAAGGCACATAATATGATTTAAAATTTTTTTTTCCAATATGGCCATCCATAGATGAACCTAGTTGTCACAAATGAAAATTCACATTGCATGGATAGATCGGTTTACTTTTAATAGTTTCAATGTTGTCCTAAATTTCCATATAAAAAATATTTTTCTTCCTTTTTTTGGGGGGTACATGAAAAATCTCCAAGTTAGTCTAGGTGATTATTAAAGTTCCCAAAGTCCCCAAAACATTCCTAGAAAATTCCCAAAATATGTTCTCATTTAAGTTCATATTGTTCCCAATTTTATTTCATAATTAAGTTATTCCCAAATATCCTTATTTATATTATAAATAATTACTAATAACTTTGAAATTACTTTGATAAATCATTAATTAATGGATGTTGAAACATATAAACTTAGGTAAAGCAATGAAATGAGAACTTCTATATAAAGGCAATTTTTTATTTGAAGTTTGAATTAGCGTCAGGGATTTTTTAAATTAAATAATGAAAAACATTTGGTTTCATTTTTTTATTAAAAAATATGTTGGTTTTGGTTCCACACATAAACAAATTGGGAATCCAATTCCATAATTAGTTTTAGAAAAATAAAACTGGTTTCAATTTCAATTCTGAGAATTAGATTCAATTTTAGTTCAACTTTTATTAATCAAGATTGGTACTAGCAATTAATTGCTAGTTACCTTTTGATTACCTGCCCATTTTAGAAATTTATTTTTTCAAAAATCTCAATATTTTTCAATCCTACACTTAAATAAAGTTTGGAACCTAATTCCAAGTTTGATTATTTAAGAAAATAAAATGAAGTTCTAGTTTTGATTGAAAAATCAAACTTGGTTTTGGTTGGTAAAATTTTCATTCAATTTTCACTAACTATGACCAAAATAAGTTCTTACCCACCAAAGTAAGAATCTACCATAAAGGGGATAATCATTACACCATGAATTGTTTGTTTATTTTCATGTTTAAGGCCTTTGTGAATTCCAATAAACAAATCCAAATAAAAATAACCTTATGGTAAGTGTAAACATATATAGAACATGAGGTGAAACAAATAGGAGGGATAGTACCTTTATTAATGAAGATGTAGAACATGAGGTGAAATGGATAAGAGGGATCTTACCTTTATTAATGAAGAGTGGGAGGATGTTGGGCCAAGTTCTCTCCCACTTGCAAGTAGTAGACATAAAATCCTTACTTTTTTCTAAGAGGAATATTCTTAGAAATATGGTGCCCTCCAAATACATTATGAAATTTCTCAATGCGCATTTTATGTGGGTGGAAAAATGTTTCAAATATTGCCTTTAGTTCTTAGAACATGTCAAAACCAAGGGTGTTGTTTGGTGGGACACTAATTCACACAATTTCAAGGTTTTGTCATAAACTATAATGTCTATTCCTTTTTTCTTTTGGGGATATAGGTAAACCAACTAACCTTTCTTACACCACCTCCTTTGATTAATTCTTATAATCAACTTCCCCATTTTACGTTGGGCTTTTTGCCAAGTTTATTTTCCCCATAGCTCTATCATAAAGTTTGACATTCCTAAAGTATTTTTCCATTTATAACTGAAAATTTGAACATGAAGAAAAAATAATTAAATAATTCATTCACTTTCATGAGCTTATTTGAAATTTGATAATTTCCTACACAATCAATGGAATAAAAAATATAAACAACAACCTTATGTGGAAATAATTTATGCATTATTTTCCAAAGTGCCATCTCTCCTTTGCCCATAGTAATACATTCAAATTAAAAGAAGTTTAATGGGTTAGTTAATATGCAACCAAAAACATCAAAACAAAAGTTCAAGTGTTGGGACCTAAGTTGTTTTGCAAATTAATGGTTGCGAGTTTAATTCATCACTAGGGCCTAGGCCAACACAAATGAGAAATATTTTACCCAACTTAGTTATCATATAAGGGTCAATGGATCAATTGATTAGTGAGAGATAATGTATGTAATTAGGGTGTATTTAGGGTGAAATCTTGTGTTTCTCACTGTCAAAATGGTTAGAAAGTGACACCTTAGTTGTTAATTAATCACATGTAGGTGTCCAACTAAATGGGTTTTAAAAAATTGTTTTGGTTTCATACATACATGTCACATACACTTATGGACACCCTCACCCCAATGATTTTTTTGGGTTACATGGCTATTGGCACTCTACATGAAGCTACAAAGAACATTGACCAATACAAAATGTATCAAGACATATTTATAGCTACAACAACATATTGCAAATAAGGAATGTGCACAACATCATCTTTTAGGTTATATTTTTCACAACTTGGTCAAGGTATACCTTCATTCAAACCAACCACCTCATAACAAACCTTACAACAATTAATATATTATTGAACAAACATTCAATTCTCCTACTTACAAGTTGTGTCATATAGGTTAACCTTTTATGACCAACCACAAAATAAATTTTGTGCACAACCATATTCTATTTACATTAAGTTTTAACAGTTTCACAATCCAATACACGTATGGTAATAGCAACAAGGGGTGTGTCACACCTTAAAACATATATTAAGGCAAAAGAATAAGTATGGAAACTCAAATATTTCACCATGTGAAAATGTAATCTTAAAATATTCTTCTAAAATAAACCAAAATCCTTCAAGACATCATAATTCTATAACTAATATCAAGTTTTAACACAAGCCAAAATATCATATTTCAAAAATCATCATATAAAAATAGACCTATTACATGGGGCCAAAATTCTTTAAGTCATTATATTCTATAATGAATCTAAACACAATATCCAAGGCCAATAAAATTGATTAAGTTGAATGTGCAAGATGTAAGTGTAGATATGTGAAATCCAATTCCACTCTTGTTGTAATTATTCAAAATCAATGTACTTGTCTCAAATAATATGAGACATTCAAATACCACAAATGTCAATATGCCCTCAAATAACCTACCAATTAGTTTTGTTACAAACAATCAATATGTTGAATGTATTCCTCACCCTTAACTTGTTATAACCTAGGGGTGCAAACAAGATATTTTGTACATACTTGTTACCTTGTTTTCTACTTGAAAACATAAAAAAAATAGTTTTTCAAACTTCTAACCTTCCTTCAACATTTCAAAATAAATGATTTTGTTTTCATAGGCATCTATAGCCTCCCTATAGCTTTTAAAATCAATTTGTGTCATATCATTTGGATTTGAAAAAGTACCCCAAAAGTATCCCCCATTTTTAAGGGGCTGGGAATGATTTTAGTTATGAAAAAAAATCAATTTATCCAAAAAATATATTATAATGTTCACCACATCAATATTGAGGTGCTTAAAGAAAAAACCAAATACTTGCAAAAACATTTCACCTATTTTCAAGTACTTGAACTTTATTTTTCAAATTGCAACAAATTTTAGGTCCAATTCAATTACTTACAAGTAGCTTAAAAAAACATGATTATAATAATTTAGCTTTTGAAGTCCATGCAAACAAGAGTTAAAAAATAATGTACTAAAAAAAATTTATTATCCCCATAAAATCATCTACTTGTTAATCCTTTTATTTAGGAACCCTAATATTTTATTGCTTACACTACTTTTTGTGTATATTTTACCATGCTTTCACCCTTATAATGTTTTAAATTAGAAGTGATAAGAATAGGAAAAACTTAATGTTGAATGTGAAAGAAATTTTAGTAAAACTTGTTTTTCAAACTTCCAAATAGAAGCACAAATGTTATGCAATTACGTTTTTGCCAAATCACATTATGTCCACAATAGGAAAAGGTGATTAAAGCCCTTTCTTTGTCCTCACACTAGACCCATAATTCTCCATATGAACATTTGGACAAGTTTCAAATATTTACACACATTGCAAGGTATCAACCAATATCCAAAAGCTAAGGTAATGGCAACAAGAAAACACCAAAATGTATAGCTACTATCTTTGTTTCTAATTTTACAATAGAAAAAACAAAATCAAACATGATAAAAACCAAGAAGTAAACTGTTGCTTGTAGCTACAATGTATGATATGTGTGGTTTTTTTCATAAAAACATAAAATTTCAAATTATGAAATATCATCCTACTAATTGGAAATTGAAGGTTTTGTCAACATCAAACTATTGAACTTTACAGAAAAAGTACTAGAAAAGTTGCAACAAAGACAAACATGGGTTAGAATTTTAAAAACACATCACATTAATTTACTAAATGTTCATATGGTCAATATGGAATCAACATAAAAATTCCAAAAGAAATGATGACTTGTGGTTGCCCACCTACATGAAATCAAAGTACCAAACAATTATGGGACAAAAGAAAGCTTGTTGGACATACATGTGAATGTTTTTAAAGTTGTGAAATTTCATTGTGGCATATGTGCAAAAATGTAGCCAAATGTTTATAAAATATTTTACAATCTTCACAACCCACTCATATGCCTCCAATGTCTTTTCAAGGGTGTGCAAGAGTGCCTCATGATCATCATATCTTTTCCATATCAAGTGGTTGCAAAGTAAGGTGGTTTATTTTTTGTGTTGCAATCCAGTTTTTTGCAAAGTGTCATGCATTTACATGCTATTAACATGGCATAAAAATTATAATTTTCCAAATTTGTGGCTACATTTAGATTTTCAACCTGAAAAAGAAGACATCTATAAAAAAATATTGCAACATATATATACCAAATATATAATAATAGACTTTTGAAGTTGAGAATTATGGATTGGTTTACTATTTGTACATCTATATACATGCATTTTTGTGTATGAATTTTATTTACGATATATTATACGGACTCAATATATTATATGTTAAACAAAAAATATATATGTGCAAAAAAATTGCTAGAAAAAATTTAACCAAAAACTTTTTATGGACTTTTGAATGGCTTAAAATGAACCATATTTTCATAAGTCCATATCTTATTCATTTTTGGGTGGATTTCAATTTTTATTTTCTTAACATGTACATTAAAAAAAAATAGAATGGCTATTCTTCATATGGGCTTTTTAATTCATTAACCAATATTTAATTCCTCACTAAACTAATGATATCAAAATAGATTGTCATTTTAACACTACCATATGAACTTTTAGGGAATAGAGCATCCGCCAAAAATGAGCCACCTTAGAGTGCATACACCCTATTCATAATATAGTGGAAACTCCCTTAACAATGTATCAAACATAGCATGGATTTTCAATATATTGTCTTACATCAAACATACTAAAATCAAATTTTGGTTTCTGAAAGCAATAACCTAGCAGATTAAAAGTTTCTTAGGGAATTTACAAGTATTAAACTTCATAATCATAGGTTGTAAGAGTCTAAATTCCTACATTTTTTCCACCTTAATTTCATGAAATGAAGTAAATATATTTTGGGAGATTTTTCTTTTTATCATTGTTGGGAGGTTCTCTCTTTTGGCAACCTGGAATGCATGAATAAGGGTAGGGTATAAGTATACTCTTGAAAGAATGGTTCACAAAAATCATGATACAATCAGTTTTGACCCTTAAAACCAGGGTTTTAAAAAAAAACCAAAGAACGCGGTCAGAAGACCTATCCTGTGTGGTTGGTTATTTGCCGGTTCCATTTGCGAAACCCCATGGTTCTTTGAAAATTTTCAAAACCTGGAGGTTCTTTGGTTTCTGAAAGAGTTCAACAACTGAAACCAACCGGTTATTAACAAAATCAAAGAACCGCACAATACTGGTGTTTACGTGTTGTCTCATTTCACCAAAGTGGCAAAATTTTGCAGCCTTTGGACCTGTTTGCTGAGCCAGGCAAGATGATGGATCCCTCCCCTGATATATGCCATGTTTCTCCAGCTTGTATGTATTGGTAGCTAGCTACTAGGATGTGCATGAGTGCAGAGAGATTGAAACTTTCAAAGTTAGTTATCTATCTCTGTCTGCAACTCATGTGGTAGGCTCCACTTTGGCTATGCTTTGCATGCAGGTAGCAATTTGCATTCTGAGTTTAAAGCATTTGAAGAAACAGTGAAGGTCTACAATGCAAAGCCTAACCTTAACACTTCCTTGTTTGTGTAGATGCTACCTCCATTGGTGCAGTGTATGGGCGAAATGGGAACAACATACCAACACCACAGCAAGCAGCACAACTGATGCACAAGAACGTACTAACAAGAGTTAGAATATATGACTATGATGCAACTGTGATTCAAGCTTTTTCACTCACACAGATTAGGGTAATC
>Ga0116227_10012508_pt1 | contig 13770 bp, 11 predicted proteins | sample S1TSphgellanicum_FD_89693 | JGI IMG/M metagenome (GOLD analysis project Ga0116227, IMG submission 89693) | Host-associated microbial communities from peat moss isolated from Minnesota, USA - S1T2_Fb - Sphagnum magellanicum MG | ecosystem: Host-associated > Plants > Peat moss > Unclassified...
AAAAAAAAAAAAAAAAAAAAAAAAACCACAAAGAGAAAAAGATCATAGAGAAGAAAAAGAAATGTAGAGAAAGTAATATTTTCTCCTTTCTGCATTTGGGATGAAGCACCCCTCTTGCTTTTTCCTCTCCAGATTCCTTCAACGTTGAGCTCTCCACCTTCCTCAAGCCTTGTGTCTACATCTCCTCGAAATTCTATGCTACTCAAGCTCATGAGCTCTTCTAAGCTTTGGAGATGGAGTGAGCAGGAAATGAGGTGAGGAAGGTAGGAGGGCAGAGGTAGGTAGGAGGGGGGGAAGTAGGTAGGAGGGGAAAATTTTGGGGCAGAGAAGGGGGCTGAAAAATCCCTGGGCAAGGCAAGAGAATGTGTTTTTGGTTCATCCCCAAAATGGCTTGAATGGCCTCATCCTGAACTGGTGCATTGGTGGCTGTTGTTTCACTCCAGCCCTTGTTGAGAGCTTTCCAAAGATACCCCAAGAACACAATCTGAAGCATCCCAATACGATGGATCTTATAACTACAAAACAAAACAAACTACCTTCCTTTAAAGATAGATTTAAGGAGAGAAGTGAGAACATCTCCACCAACGCTCAGTATGTGGCCCTGCACTGGAAGTCTTGGATGAGGTTCATCAACGAATCCACTTCTGGGACTAGGGTAGGCTGGTTCTCAGTTTTTATTGAGAACCACCAGGTTCACTTTTCAGTGGCACTTATAAGAACCATCTCAACTCTTTAAAAAAACATTCATCTTTAAGAAAACTGGGCAGGGTTTCAAAATTTTGAGACTAAAAATTTCAGCCAGTTTTCAAACTACTGGTTCTCACAAATTGTATACCAACTGGTTTTCAAACACAGTTTTCAAAGGTGGTTCTCAGAAATTGGGTATCAAAAGTTCAATTATTTCTATCAATAATGTTTTCTTTCAAACTCCTCTTCTAAACTTAAATTGTTTTCAAATTACTACATCAAATAAGAAAACAATTTAGAACTAACTTTAAGATCAATTGGACAATTTTTGTTCACAAAAATTAATTTTTTTAGATTGTCCAATTATGAATGACACTTTTTTAAATTAGTAAACATGCCTCTAAATTATTTTTTAAAAATTGTCAAAATTTGTGATCCTATGATTCATAGGACTTGGTGAAGCAAAAAACCATAGTTAGGAAACATGGCTTCATGTTTCCTCCACGATTAAAGAAGACATTTGATTTCCTTCCATTCACTAACAATTAAAAATTAACAATTTTTTGGTGAGAAGTTCTTTTGTTGGTTCACTTGGGCTAACAATTTGTTAAAAATATCTAAGTTTCAGTCCTCAATAATTGTTTGCCTTGTAGAATCAACTTTAATTTTTTCCATTGAATGTAAATGATGATAATACTTTCAAAAACATAGGATATAAAAATTTCTTATTATATTCCTTAACAATAATCACACCTTCCTCATAACCAATAAAATAAATTATTATATGAAGGCTTTTAAACCTAGGGTTTAACATCAAAAGAGAACATGTTATGAGCTTTTATTTTTTAATATCCTTTTGTAAAAATAAAAAAAGATTTTAAAACAACACAAACGTTTTTTTTAATGTTCGAGGTAAAGAAAACCAATTAAAAAACAACCCCATAATCATCATCAATCAAATGGACTTTGGATTGGCAAGTTTATAATTTTTTCTTCAAATGTTAAACACAGAGATACAACAAATTACAACACATTAGAAAATAACCAATGCCCATAAAATTGGTTCAAAACATAAGCACTCACAATAGGCAAAAGAGAATTCACAATTATTTGTAAAATGTCCCAAGTAAGAAGAGGTAAAACTCTCCCATTGATTACATTATGCATGCTATAACAAAGGATAATAACATTTTTAAATTGCAAAGCTTGTTGGAACATATGATTTTGCTAGCAAATTTGTAATCAAATTTACACTTGCAATGTTAGTATATACCATTAGCACAATCAAATAATAAATAATAAAAATATGCAAACAATAAAAAACCAAAATTTTATCTTATCTTCACTAGAGTATTTTGTTTTCTTAAGCAAAGATTACAATTTGCACAAACCTTGTTCCATTCATGTCTACCCTTCCTACCTTTTTAGGCCAAGTTATGCATTTTTACAAATTTCATTGTGTAGATTTGATTAAAACAAATCTGAAATTTCTACAAACTTTCTTGTCAATTGTAGCATATTGACATGCTTTGGAAAAAACATGACTAAAACAAGTGCATTGAATGTTTTCATCCAAACCTAAGACTTCACATATCATGGTAGATTTCAAAGCAATAAACATGTATTCACATTTGATGTTTTTGACATAAGCAATGGCTTTTCTTCTCAACCCATATTGATTAAGCAATTTTGTCATATTATTGGCCAAAGTTTGTCCATTAGTTTCAGTTACTTCAAAAAATCAATAATCACCTATTTAGGTTACCAAATCCCCAAATATTAATGACAGAGAAAATACAACATGTGCCCCTTTAAACATCCATGGTCAAACTAATTATTACATAAATATAATATGTCAATTTTGGAAAAAAAACCATATTTTTGTTTTGTTTTCTCAACCAAGTTAAGCAATATTTCTTGAAAAAAATATATTTTAGAATGGAAGACCACTCAAGGACATAAGTCTAAAACAAGACACTTGAACCAAACACTTTCCGCAAGTTGAAAGGATAAGTGATTTTTCACAATCAAAAGGCCAAGGTCTTGTGTAAAGTCTTTTTGCTACACATCATCTTTTTTGAAAGATCATTTAAAACAAAAAATTAAATATTGCACTAATTAACACATTAGGCATCTTTTTTGCAAATTGTCTTTCAATAATTTTGTTTACTACATTATCCACTCCCATTTCAACAAAAAAAAGAAGTATGGAGTGGTTTGCATCGACATGTTTTTTGAAAAGTGTTATTCCATATGCTTTATAATATGTCATTAGACCCTTTCTTTTTTTAGTGCTTGAATTAGGTGCAAGTATAGGGGTATTGTAACTAAAAAATGCATGTTGTGATTTAAGGACTACCCTAACAACATCTTTACTTTCATTAACTTGTTAAAATGCTTTAAATAATGCATTTTTGTTATGTTTTTTTTTTTGAACATGCAATTTTTCTAGACTTGCATGCATACTTCCTTTTTTGTTTCCTTCTAGTTTATTGTTTTCTATTTGGAAACTTGCATTTTTTAAAAAAAATCCACATCTTTTTCAATAAAATTTCATTAACATTTAATTCATTTTCATTTTCACCTATGAACACGTTTTTATTTTTGCTTATGAAGATGTTTTCATTTTCACTGAAATCCATCATTTTTTTCTCCTAACTTCATTTTTTTTTAAAAAAGTGCAAATGATGTCTATAACTAATACAACATGGTGTGAATAATAAACTTTGCACACAAATAATAAACCTAAAATTGTTAACATACAAAACAAATGCAATAAAAAATAATCCAAACACATACATGCTCACAAGTCACATACAAACACAATAAAAAAAACCAAAAAGACAAACAATTTATTTTTTAAAAACTCACCTTGAAAAAAATTGAACTTGAAACTTGAGTTTCTTATTTCCTTTCTTTCACTTGCACTAAAGAGGGGTGAAGATAGTACCAAAGTCAAGGAGCCGATCCACAAGGATGAGAATGAGCAACAACAACATACAACAACTAGGAGCCAATGAGCAACAACAGGTCAAAAGAAACTTGAGGGAGTGTCAACAAAAACACAACAATGAAGAATAACAATAACAAAAAAAAACAAAGTTCAATAAATAAATCAAAATAAAAATGTGATCAAACAAATGAAAAACTTACACATGCAAAACATCAAACATTAGATACAAAAAAAATAACACGAAGAATTGCTTTTAAACAGGAAGAAGAAAAAGCGTGAAGAAGCATGGAGGAGGGAGGAGGCGTCACCTTCAACTAACCCTAAGTTTTTTTCTAAACCCTACCCAACACCCAATAAACTACTAGTGATTAATACCTTGACCTTGTTATTTGCTAATACCCTGACACAGTAACCCCTCCCCCACCCCACCCCCAAAAAAAAGTGAAAAAGTTTCAAGTGGGTGATTCTCACCCAATTTCTAATACCCACCTCCCCCGTCTGGGACCCTGTTAATAGTTACATATTTGAGATACCTGGAGGAGCTCTGGAACAGTCTAACATACACAGTCAAATCGTATGTATTGACTTTTTCCTGTTTCTAATTGGCTAGATAGTTTGATTGGTCCAAAATATTGGGTTATTTATGGAGCTGCTTGCAGTCCTATTAGTTTTATGGGTGGGGTTGCAAAAAAGTTAGTGACCAAAACTTGGATGTAAGAAATATTTTTGCAGAGTCACATACTGAACAGAGTGAACCAGCACCCACCGGTGCGCCAACTGGATGGATGGTGCGCTGATAGGATTCTCTTTTCTATCCCTGTGCCATCCCAGGTTGACTTGTTTTCTTTGCCCTTTCTCAGCCCTGATCTCACTTTTTTTTTTGCTACTTTATTTTCTCCCTGCCCCCTTCCTAGTTTTTTTCCCCCCTGATCTCTGTTTTTTTATTTGGAACCTTATTTTCTCCTCACCCCGCACCTGGTTTCTCTTTTTCTTTTTTTTTTGTGCTTTTGCCACCTATATATTTGAATTAAAAGTAGACTCTTCCCCATCTACCTACTCACTTGTAAATTTAAATGTGCTACTCTCATCCCCACCCTACCACCAACCTACCTCCCAACACTTTAAGTAGGTACCTACCAAACCCCACCTACATGGCTACACCTACCTACATGATTGCCACTACTAAAGACCCTCAACTATTGACAATGATGAGGAAAGAATAAAATGAAGGTATTGTATGGAACTTGCTCTTGTTCATTCAAACAAAATAAATAAAGGGGTTATTAATATATTTAACACCCCTTATATAAGGGTATTGCAAGTTCTGCTTAGAGAGTGTTTTCCATGGGGGCATTGCAAACCAAGTGGATAATTAAAGCGATACAAAACTCCAATTCAATTTTGACACATTTAATGCATGTTGTACTCAGGTTCATAAAGCAAAATATTCAATGAACATGTAATACCCCATTCTACATACCCCTAAAATAGTTTGGGCTCCATATCATATCTTTCGACAATTTGAAAAGTATTGCATAGCCCTACCAAAACCTAGAAGGAATGCAATACCCTCATTGGATTAAATTGTAAATACCTTCATTGGATTACACTGCAATACTGTCATTGGGCACAAGATAATACCCTTCTCAAGGTATCCTAAAAATACATTAGGTTCCATAACATATTTTTTGACACGTGAAGGGGTAATGCATATAGCCCTACCAAAACCTAGAAGGATCTGAATGCCTTCATTGTGCTACACTGCAAACACCATGGGCTGAATTATTTTGGTCTAGGCTATTAGAAGGGTATTGTTCATGCCCAAAACTACTCAATACACCTACAATGTTCCTCTCAAGATATCCTAGAAATACATTGGGTTCCATAACATATCTTTTGACACGTGACGGGGTATTACATAACCTTATCAAAACCTACAAAGAAACCAATACTTTCATTAGGGTATTTTGTAATTAAACACCAAGGGTGTACATCATTTTTAAAAGGGTATTACTTATGCCCAAAACTATTGTATACACCTGCAATACCCCACACAAGGTATTTCAAAAATACATTGGGCTCCATAACATATCTTTTGAAACTTGGAAGAGTATTGCATAGCTTTACCAAAACCTAGAAAGGATGCATTACCTTCATTGGGCTACACTATAAAAGCCATGGGCTGAATTATTTTGGTCTAAGCTATTAGAGGGGTATTGTTCATGCCTAAAAAGATTCAAAAAACATGTCATACCTCTCAAGGTATCCCAAAAATACATTGGGTTCCATAACATATCTTTTGACATGTGGAGGGGTATTGCATAACCTTACCAAAACTTACAAGGAAACCTATACCCTCATTAGGGTATTCAATAATCAAACACCATGGGTCTACACTATTGGAGGGGTATTGTTCATCCTCAAAATTACACAATACACTTATAATACCCCTAGGTTATCCCAAAAATACATCAGGCTCCATAACTTGAAACATGGAGGGGTAATGCATAGCCCTAACAAAACCTACAAGCAAAGTAATACCCTACTTAGGGTATTCAATAAAAACCATGGGCTAAATTATTTTAATCTAAACTATCAAAGGGTATTGCTTATGGCAAGGAATATTCAATGAACATGCAATACCCCTCTTTCAGTATCCTAAAAATACATTAGGCTCCATAACGTATTTTGTAACATGTGGAAGGGTATTGCATAACCTTACCAAAACCTTCAAGGAAACTAATACCATCATTAAAGTATTTAATAATTAAACACCATGGGTTTACACTATTGGAGGGGTATTGTTCATGTTCAAAGCTACACAATACACATGCAATATCCCTTATAAGTTATCCCAGAAATACATTGGGCTCCATAACATATTTTTCAAACTTGAAAGGGTAATGCATAGCTGTGCCAAAACCTAGAAGGAAAATAATACTCGCATCATATTGTGATAATATCTTAAACCATGAAACAAAAGGATATTTTTAAAATATTTATTCCATGCTTAATATAACATGCCCTACATATTGATTCAAGTAAATGAAGGTATTGCAAAGGTCTTCACATTAATGGTAGAAAGTCCATTTGAACAAAGTTATGGAGTTTAAATGCAATATTTGCATCATCATGGGATATTTGCATTCACCATGAAACATAAAAATATTTTTTAAATACTTGATTCCCCGCCAACATATCATGAAATTCATGTTTTCAAAACTATTTATTCACCTTACAATATGATTTAACATGAAGGTAATGCAAAATTGGTCAAATAGGTGGTATGAAGGTTTCAGGTTTAATGTAAAATTTACTAATTAGTGTTAGAATTTAAAATTTGTGAAAATCAAAAAATTAAAAATTCATGCTTAAGATTTTTTCAATGGTGTACATATTTATGTTTTTCCCTCTTAAAGTTGTAAACTTGTTTCAAAAAATAAAAACATAAAGTCTCTAATTTAATAATATTTTAATGCATTTTTAAAAAATTAATTAAAGCACATGATTTTGTGTTTTTTTAATGGTTCACATAATAATAAAAATGGTTTCTCCCATATATTAATCCTATGTATAATTGAAATTTTATTTAATGTTTTTGACATAAACCTTAATTTCTAGCCTAAAATAATTATATAGTAGTTCGATAATATTTTCTATTTTATAAAGATATAACACTGGTCCTTATGTAAATTTTTCTTTTTTATGATGTATAATATTGTCTTAAATATTGGTCTAAATATATTTTTATTTATAACATATAGAGTAGTTCATTATATATAATTAATGATATTATGGAATTATATTGTTAATTCATTTTAATACATATAAATGTTTTCATATTTATTTAAAATATGATAAGAACTTATTGAATTATATATGTATACCCATGGTTATATATAGTGCAAGTTTTATATAAATTTTAATTTTAATGAGAATTAAAAAATTCCAAAAGATAAGTTATTGATGTTGTATATTTTACTAATGCATGTAATTGAATATTATTTATATGTAAATTGAAACATTGTAATTGAAGTTTGAAACGTAAGTTACTAATATCATGTAAGTTTAGTCCTTGTTAATTAATTCTATGTAAATTTTAATTTACAATGTACTAAATGATGATATACTGAGTTTATTAATGTGTGAAATTATATATGTTTGCATTTATAGAGATATAATAATTGCATAATTATTTTAACTTGGTAGAAATTTTAATTAAACATTTGATGGAAGAGGAAGGTGGGGTAAAGGTGGGGCATTCTTCAGAGGTGCATCCTTCAAATGAGGCTTCTAGAACTTTGAAATTTCTTCCAATTGTGGATGTTTAGAATTTATGTTCCAAATGCTCTGAAAGTAGCAACTAAGCTCATTGATTGGGCTATGGTATGTAATCTTGTAATGATGCAACATGATTTTACCTAGGATCCACTATTTAAATCCTTACATTTATGATGAATACAAACTAAAATACCATCAATTTATAGAAAATTAAACCCGAAATAATTTCTTAGTCACAATTTTGTCTCCATTTTCATGCATCCCCTACATCAAAGGTGGTTGTGAGTTGTGAATCAAAATTTTCAAGCACAATTACAAATTTTCAAAATGAAAAGTGAAATTAATGCACCATAAAACCAATATATAAATTATGTAAGTTGTTACTTCTAATCTAATGCTTTGAAATTTAATAACAAAATATTAACAATGAAGATTTATAATTTGTACTACATGTAACATTTGGCTCCTCCACATTAGGTAATGTCCCACATTAACTACACAACAGACACACAACAATCATGCTTCTTATTATTAGCAAGTAAACAAAAAAAAGGAAAATGCTTACTCTCTAATCTACTAGAGATTCTCTACCCATCAAACTAACAAGATATTCAAGGCGGAGTTTTTTTTTAACCATATGATGATGAAATGCAGTAACAATGTTGTAAATCGATGCCTAATTTGGTGAGAGCAATATAAATAGCTTCAAATAATCCTTCCAAGCACCCATATGCAAGCACTTGGATAGGCGCTTGCACATTGAATAAGCCCAAATTTTCTTTGCGGTGGAAAACCAAAATGTGTTCTAAAAGAACATGGGAACACTTTAATAAATCATAGGGTGGAGGAGGTACGTTTTCCATCTCCCTCCACACCACTATCATTGTAACAATAGAGAAAAACAACAATAATATAATTAACTTCCATAGTGTTCTAAAGATGATAGCTAACTACAAGGAGTTAATGCTCGAGTTGTTGTTTGTTCACAAAGGAGGGTTTTTTCTTGGAAGCCATGCCAGCGTTTGTGTGGATTTGAAAACTTTGTGAGGGCCAAATTGTTATGTAATGCTTTTGACTCCTTGAGAAGTTGAACACGACTTGACCGTGCAATTCCTTGTGCAAATTGAATCCACCAAAGAGTTAGACATCATTATATTTATTGTGATTAAATTACTACTACATTAGGCATGATGATGTTGAATCCTCCAACTTTCATTGAACATAATAATGATTATACTATGAATGGAACTATCTTAAGATGTTCGCCACCCAAATCATCAAATCGACATTTCAATAAAAATATATATAATATTTTACAAGAGAAGATTTAGGCATCAGATAGTTCGTCAAATGGCTAATATAAATCATGTCTTTCATGCAATTGATCTATATGTTATCTCATGTGGCTAGACTTGTTTGTGAGGACCAAAGATTAGTATTAAGATCAATTTGGACATTGGGTGAATGTGCCCAAGCTCCATTTTCATGCATCCCAACTCCAGGTGGTTTTGTTCCTTAAATACCCCTGATTCCATGATGTCATCATTTTGCCCTAATTAAATATAGTTGAATTGTTTCAATTTGTAGCTTGATAAACCTCTAAAGATTGTCTTTTCAAAACTAAATTCATCAAAGATATGAACATTAAAGCAATCATTTCAATAAGAATAAACATCACATGTTCCCTTGTTATTTCCTCCTTGCAAAGTTAGGACCTCCTGCATTATGAAGTTATGTTGCCTCCAAAATGCAGCTGGAATTTCTTGCAACATAGCAATGCATTATATCATTTATCAATATTGCAAGGCAAACCATAGGCATCTCTCATCAACCTTAGCATCAACAAAATCATCTTCCTTATTGTTCATTTTTTTGGAACATAAAAAAAATCCTTGAGTAAAAACCCAAACTTCCTTCAATCAAGGTTTAGGGTTGAGGCTTAGGAATCAAGGTTATAATTGAATTTTGAAATATAAGTACATGATATCAAATACATTCAGTCAATGTATTTTCTTACCTCTATGTAAATTTTATTTTACAATATATCAAAAAATGATATACTTAATAAATTAATGTGTGGATTTATTATTAGTATTTCATTCTTATACATATATTATCTTAATGATTATTTTATGTTAAAACTTTTATGTAAACATTAAATATAATTGAAAGACATTTTCAAACTCATAAATGGTAAGAATTGTTTAATGGACCAATGCAAAATTGTTAGTACATGTAAATGAAGGTATTGCAATATTTGCCACATTCATGGTATAAAGTTTACTTCAACAAAGTTTTGAAGTGTAATTACAATACTCTCATTTTAGTGATAGTTTCATTACATTTTACCATGAATGTGACCAACTTGACAATAACCTCATTTGTATCATGGTTTAGGATATTGTCACAATATGGTGCAAATATTGTATTCCTTTTAGGTTTTGCGAAGGCTACACAATACCCTTCAAAGTTTCATGGTGAATGCAAATGTCCTAAGATGATGTAGGTATTGCATTTAAACTACATAACTTTATTCAAATGACACTCTACCATCAATGTGAATTTTTTTTGCAATACCCTCATTTACTTGAATCAGTATGTTTGGTATGATGTAGTGAACATGGAATAAGTATCTTAAGAGAATTCTTTTGTTTCATGGTTTAAGAAATTATCATAAAATGATGTGGGTATTGCTTTCCTTCTAGGTTTTGCTAGGTTATGTAATACCCTTCCAAATTCCAAAATATTTGTTATGAAGCCCAAAGGTTTTATGGGATACTCAAAGAGGGGTAATGCATGTGAATTGAGTATTTTTGGGCATGAACAATACCCTTTTGATAATCCAAACCAAAATAATGGAGCCCATGTTGTTTGTAGATTACCCTAAATAGGGTATTGCTTTCCTTGTAGGTTTAAGCAATATTCCTCCTGTTACAATAGATATGTGATGGAACCCAAAATATTTATTATATACCCTAAGAGAGGTATTACACACCCATTGAATAATTATGGGCAAAAGCAATACCCCTCCAATAGCTTGGATTAAAATAATTTAATTCATATTGTTTACATAATGTCTTTGTGAAGGTATTGCGTTCCTTTTAAGGTTTTTTGGGGCTATGCAATACCTTTTTACAACTCTTTAACTATGTTATGGAGCCCAAAGGTTTTATAAAATACCTAATAAGGGTATTGCATGTGCATTGAGTAATTCTGGGCATAAGCAATACCCCTCCAATAACTTGGACCAAAATAATTCAATCCATTGTGTTTACAAAATACCTTCATGAGGGTATTGTGTTCCTTCTAGGTTTTGTTAAGGCAATGTAATACCCTCCCACAATTCTTGAAATATGTTATGGAGCCCAAAGGATTTTTAATATACTTTAGTAGGGGTATTGCATGTGCATTTAGTAATTATGGGCACAAGTAATACTTTCCAATAGTTTGGACCAAAAGAATTCAATCAATGGTGTTTACATATTACCCTCATGAAGGTATTGCTTTCCTTTTTAGGTTTGAATTTTTAATTTCTGGGGGTAAATAAAATTTTTTTGGTTTAAGTGTAAGACTAAAATCATTGTTTTGATAAATTTATCAAGCATACATATAAGAATATGTGAGAATCATTTCTAACTATTAACACAAGAGGTGCAAAATGAAAGTAAAATGCCTTAAATAAAATAACATGGGTGACGTGTGTTACAAAAATGTGCAAAAAATGCCCAAGTCCAAAACAACCCCAATTTAAAATGGGGAACATGTCATACCAATAAATATGTGGTTACTTCAAAGATAATTGTTACCTTAAATCTTGAGGACCAAAACAATACCTTAATCAAAACTAGGATAAGTTATGGGCTATTTATATCGTTACCAGAAGGGGATGGGATCCCATTGGCCCTTCTGTATCGCGTTCATGCGACCTCTATGTCATGGGTGTACTATCACGTAAAAACCCCACATTTGGCTAGTGTTGCATCCACATCATCAACCACAAACACCTCCCCAGTCGTGTTTCAAACCTTAAAATCAAAAAAAAAAAAAAACAATAAGTATTACATATGAATTTTAAAACATGGAATTCAAAAAAAAAGGTATGGCATTGTTGGAAACTTACCGACCATGAATCATTTTTGAGTCATGGTATTACATAAGGAGGCCAATCTCCTTACACCACATTATTTTATTTGATGCAAACTTCTAGTCATGCTCCACTACATTGTTTTATTTGATGCAAACTTCTAGTCGTGCTCCACCACATTGTTTTATTTGATGCAAACTTCTAGTCGTGTTCCATCCAAGCACCTTGGAGTGCCTTTGCATACTCAACTTGACTCGCTTGAATCACAAGTGCAAGGTCTTCATCACGTTTTAGCTTAATTTGCACTTTGAGAGGCATGGCCCCCCCACCCCATGCAATCATGCCAAGAAGCTAAAGGGTGTGGGTAGAGGTTAGCATAACAAGTGCCAACTTAAGAACCTCATGTGTGTATTGTAAATCACCTTAAAGCCTATCCCACTTTAAGGTAACATGCATTTTAGCCTTAACAATTACCTTTTATTCATTGCAATAGAACTGGGCAAGAGGGTTGCTCAAGACCCACGCATTCATTGCCATGTGATCTTGAACCTTTGGGCCTTGCTTTCGAATAGATGGGTGTACATGCTTGCCCAACTCCATGGTCACATTGTGGTGTGCTTGCAAATGCCATACGAAATTGTATTTGGCTATATACGATGCATCACATCCATCAACCCTACAAACAAATTTAGGCCCATCCTTTGCCCAATGGACACCTTCTATGGCAATTGGAAAAAGGGCAACCACATTTATGGCGACACCCTCTATGGCAATTAGAAGAGGGGCAACCACATCTAAAACTAAAAAAACAAATATAATAAACCTAATGTGAAAATTAACATTCTAAATGAAGGTTATTTCTACATGAGGGTATTGCAATTATAGATAAAAAATTAAACACACAATGAGGGTATTACAAAAATGGATAGACAAACAAAAATTCAAGAGGAGGGTATTACTAAAACCCAAACCCAAAACTTGCATAGAATGAAGCTAACCCTAATATATATATCACCTATAAATTATAGGGTATTGTTTTAGAAATTTAAACCCAAAAAAAATGTCCCACCCACCTTTTCACATGGAAAAGGAAGGTGGGGCAAAATTTTGAGAACCAAAATTAATAAAAGTATTGCAAACACAAATTTGCCAAAAAAAAACCCACCATCTTTTCAAATAAAGAGGATGGGTGGGCAATAGATTGTAAATTAAAATAAAATTATCACATACATCAATTTCAACATGTTTTATAACATGCTCATCTTCCTCTAGCTCTAGAACAAAAGCTACATTTTCTTGTTCCACTATCATTTCAATAGTTTTTTGTAGGTCAATTTTAATAATGACAAGATCTACTATAGAGGTTTCCCCAACCTCAACACTTGTTTACACTTGCTCCTTATTAACATTACACTAAGCCAATGCACCATCTTCAACACTTGCTTGCATGTGTTTTTTGCATATTCCATCCCTTCAAACCTCCTTCACTCATGACACCTCCCATGCCATCTACCAATTTAGTTTAGGTCTGTTCCTCTTCTCCATTAGTCCTTGTTTTTTTTTGAGTTTACATCTACTAAAGTTGCAAAAACCACAAAACAAAATAAAACAAACTTTATTACCAACACTAGAAAACAAATAGGGAGCAGTAGTGAAGGAAAAAAACAACAACATTAAAGGAAAAAAAAAAAAAAAAAAAAAAAAAACCACCCAAACCAAAAATAAAAAAAGAGGACAAAATTCACCCAAAAAAAAAAAAAAAAAA
>Ga0116227_10012509_pt1 | contig 13769 bp, 9 predicted proteins | sample S1TSphgellanicum_FD_89693 | JGI IMG/M metagenome (GOLD analysis project Ga0116227, IMG submission 89693) | Host-associated microbial communities from peat moss isolated from Minnesota, USA - S1T2_Fb - Sphagnum magellanicum MG | ecosystem: Host-associated > Plants > Peat moss > Unclassified...
CCCTGAGTCCGGGCCGTGGTGAGTCTTGTGTGTCCAAGTGCCCGTGGCAAGTCCCAACACCAAAGGGTGTCCCGAATGCTAAATTAACCTCGTGGGGTTGGTTTTTGGATGCAGAATCACACAAGCTAAGTTAGTCCCTCTTCCTAGTCTAATCCCGGGGCTCCCAACTCGACCCTCTACCCCTTTCTAGAGTTGGAAACCGGGAGCGTGCTACCAAGTTCAACTTTCCGTAACTTGACTTTGTGAAACCCTCAGGTGTGTTTCACCCCGTGACTTGGGAGCGCGTCAATTAATCATTAGTTTTAACCAAGGTTTAAGCATTAAGCCATTAAATTTAACCATTTGATTCAGTCATTAGTTGTCACCTACATTTAACCACTATGTTCAATAATGTGAAATTAAAAATTTAACAAGAGTTGACACCTTTGATGGTATAGTCCATTGGTATAAACTTGGTTTATCATTGTGAAGGTTTGGGGGTTTAATTCTTAATACTTGTAATTTATGTACATGTTTAAAGGGTTAAGGTAGGTAGGCTAGGTTAAGCTAAGCTACCACTTATCTACTTGCCTTTTTATGACCTACCTAAACCTATGTACAACCTACCTACCTACCTATTTAGACCTATTTACACAAAAATATATATATTTGCTAATAATCTAGACAAAAATTGGGTAGAAATTTGATTAGTCAAATGGTTCCATTATTTAGTAATCAAAATGACTAGTCAAATGGTCCAATAGTCAACAAGTCAAAAAAACCACCCCCAATCACATAAGACATGGCCAAAATGACTTGTCCAAATTGACAAGATGGTTTTTTTGACACCTATCCAAATGGGGTCCTTTCTAATTGGATTTTTTAGTCAAAATAACTTGTTTTTACAATAATGAAGGTAGGTACGGACATAAGTAGGTAGATACATGTGGTAGGCCATGTGGCAAACCTTATGGCCATGTGCCACATGGCAAACTTTATGGCCATATGCCATGTGGCAAACCCTATGGCCACATACCATGTGGCAGACCATGATATGACCAATTAATGCTTGTATCAAATAATGACATGTGGGATGTTAAAATAACCTTACAATGTGTCACGTTTGACCATGGGTCAAAAAACTTGGTCAAAAGCACCAACTTAAGATTGGTTAAAAAAACCATCCCAATCGTATTAAACTTGTTAAAATTGACTTATTTAAAAAAATTAAAAGGTTTTTTTTACTATTGTCATTTTGGGGTATTTTTTGGTTTGAAAACTTGGTTTGAAAAACTTGAAATTCTAGTAGTGTTAATTGCATTGAATGAATCAAAGAGTTTTCAAAAAGACATTTTATAGACAACATTGGAGATTTGCAAATTGAAGCATTTGAAAAATTAGTTGTTGACTTCACCTTCATTACTTATTAACTTATGTTGAAGCATGTGCCCACATGTGCCACAACTTGAAGAAACCACCACCATAGAAAAGGTTGAACCCCTGAAATGATGTTGATGGGCAAAACCACAAACATTGTGCTCTTTTGAATGAATTTGATGTGAAAGTTATGGATGTTGTGGCTAACACATTTGCAAAATGACCATAAGGTGCAAAAAGGGCAAAATAAATAAACATAATGGAAAAAATAAAGAAAATGCGATTCGAACTCAAATGGATGCAACACATGACATGACCATAAAAATATTTTTTTAAATGACATGTTTTGAAAAGACAAGCATCATGGCTTTGTTTATGTTATCATATGAACAACTTACTTTGTCAAAGGTGAAGGAATATTTTTAATTACATCAAAACAAGGAGTTGTAGAAATTATGGGGTCATTTAATTATCGGTTCCAATGTTTAGCCCATTGATTCCACAAACTACCCTTGCAACTTTGCTTGCATCAACAACCATCAAAACACCATAACATTTTAAAGCACCTTGCATGATTGCACTTGCAATGAAAATTGTAAGTCTTGAAGATTTCGACATTATAAACTTTTAAGAACTAAAGTGATATTGAAAAAAAATTCCATTCAAACAATATAGGATGGAAGAATAGAAAGAAAACTAGCAAGTGTTATTTTCAAGAATGGCCATTGCCTAATGCCCACAAGTTTTCAATGAGGTCATTCCTCAATTAATAATGTAATGTTTATAATGTGTTGTGTGCCTCTCTAGAGATCAACAAAACTGCTTGTTTGATTTGAAGGAATCTAGTAGGTTTAAAGGGTTTCATCTTTTAAAATCATGTTGTAAAGTAACATGCACACCATCAAGATGTTGAGATGATTTCCAAGTCTCCTAGTTGTTGAAAAGGATTGGCAATAATGTGAAACCAAGATTACAACATTCCAAATGCTCGTTCGACTTTTGTCCTACAAGACACCTATGAAACAACAAAGAGAGGTCACTTTTCCCCTTGGGGTTCATGAATTGTTTGTGCAAAAATCAATTAATGTGGATACATTCCATCAATGAGCAAGTAATTTAAAAAACATTCATTCCCATTGACAATAATGTTATATCAAACCCAACACCATGCAAGAAATCGGTAACAAGAGGATATGATAAGAAAATGTTTAAATCATTTTTCCCCCTTGAAAGACCGAAATATGCATGCCAAAAGCACAAACTCTAATTTGCAACTGCTTTAAAGATAATGTTGTTTTTATTTTTGTCATTGAATTGACATTGCCAAAACATTAGGCGCAATTTTTTCAGCTAGCAAACATCCTTGGGAAACCATGGTTTGCATTGATTTGCAATTGTTTATCAAAGTCAACCTTGTTTGGTTACTCAAGGTACATAGATTCAAAACATTTTCTCATATCTTTACAAAATCTTTTCAATGTTTCCATTGCAATTGCATCTCCCAACTTGCAATATTCATCACACACATTAAGAACTACATTATAAGTTAAGATCCTAATTGCAAAAGTTCATTTCTCAATTGATTTTAAACCCAAGATATTGCAAACATCATGCTTTTGTTGGAAGTAAGAATCATGTGCAAAACATCCATAATGCAAAATATGAATATGACACATTTTGTAATGTTGCCTAAAAAAGTTTATTATAAACAAGGTCATCACAAAAGTAATCCCACCATATACGATAATGTTCAAGTTTTCATTTTCACCAAATGCTTACAATATGACCTATTCAACTACCTCTATGCTTGCCTCTTCTTGAACGTAAAGATCAATTCCTCATTGTCATTGCCTTCAAGCTTGGCCTACATCAAATTGCACAAATTTTCTCACCCTTATTTTATTAATAGAACTTGCACATGCATAGTGATAATGATGATCAACTTGAAAACAAGTGACAAATCAAATGAAAGACAATGCAAATTAAAAATTGAAATATTATGAACGGGAGAGGAATGCACAAAATGCATACATGAATAAATTTTTGTGCCCCTTGAGAGGAGAGCGATAATCTGCATGAGTGAAATGATGAGGAAAAAGGTGGGGGCAATGCAAAGTTTTGTCATTACATTATGTGTCATCTCCTCTATAAGCATCATCACTTTGCAAGTAGAAGGGGCATCACTTTGCAAGTAGAAGGGACAAATGCCCAAGCAACGGTGGAGATGCTCTTTCAACCTTTTATCAAGGCTAAAAACAACTCTAGCAATGTGTTATATTCAAGACGGTATTTACCGCATCCAAGCACTATATCTTGTTAATGTTTGCATCTCCCCCACTCATATTGGGTGGTATACATTGAGAGACGATGTATATGTCACACTTGGGCCAATCAAGCAATAACAATCAACATGTGGCCAATCGCTAGCACCGAACAACATGAAGCAATCATCTTCATGTTTCTACTCAAATGCAAGTTTACATGAGCAAACCCATTTTCACACCACACCACTATGGTGCTTACCTCATCCAAAATTTTGTGGGCAACCCATTTTATTGTTGCCATATTGGAGATGCTTACATTCATGAATGCAAATTATATTTGACTATACAAGATTTCTGAACTCCTGGACCTTAGAAAAACTTGAAGCTGCAAAACAAATTTGTAGTACTTATACTCCCCCATTCCCAACCATTGTAAGATTTTGCCCTAAACTTGATGTGGGCAGTGGGCACCCAATCAAACAAAAAGATCCTTTTAAATGATGAGGCTCATGAGAACATTAAAAAATAAAATCATTTTGTTTAATTACGTGTGTTTTTGGGACAAGGTAATAACACTATTTTTTGAGAAGTCCAAAAGGGGTAGATGGGGTCCATCACCAACACACAAACACCACCTACCCTAAACTGTAAACCCTTAACAATGTCAATTCTTTTTCTTCTAAAATTTACCCATCTGATAGGAGGAGGCCATTTTTACAAGACAAGAAATGAATGAACCTATGGGTAGGTTAAGGACCCCAAAGGGAACTATTTTGGGAACATGGGTGCCCCATGCCCCCATGGGAGTTGAAAGAAGGACCCAAATTCCCATAATAGTCCCATTTGAAGCCCTTACCCCAAACCAGTAGAATTATGTTTTTGTAATCGGACGGATGTGATTCATTTGAAAGGAAAGGAGACGTCAACCTAATTGAACATTCTATAAGCTCTAATTTTAAAAAAAAACTTTATTCCCAAGAATTGAGAGAGAGAGAGAGAGAAATACTCTTAGTTTGTTAGAAACTAAATCTATTATTTTATTCATTTTATGTTACGAGAGATGGTTATAAATGTCCAATGAGATCATATATGAGCTTTTGATTTTGGTTGGAACCTAACCTAATGTAAACCTAATTTCTTTTTATTTGTTGAAAGGTGGTATTAATTCTAGCATTGCATAGAATGGGGTATGTTATGAATGTCTTATTGGAATGTCCATGGGTTGTCAATTGAACTAAAACTTTGGTAGCTCTAGTTGTTTGGTCCCTACGGTAAGTTTGGAGTGTGTCCTATGGCAAAAAAATAATAAAAAAATCAAAGATCCCATCATCCATTTTGGGAGGCCCCAACTTTTGCATTTCTTACCCAATTTGGAGTTTGTAAAGGGCTACAAAGGGTTAAACTAGTGCCCTACCAAAAGTCTTGGAAATTGAAGGCCATCAAATGCACAATCATTGAACCCCAACTCTTTGACCTACTAAGTGTTCGGTGACCGGCCTATCTAACCTTATATGTAAAGAATATAGATGGGCTGATTTTTTAAAAATATTATAATAGGGCATATTCTTAAATGGAATTCTCTATTTGCAAGACCTTTTCCATTTTGGGAATGATCTTCCATTTTGTGCGAAATCATCCAGAATGTCTAAATTTCGTGACAAGATCTTTACATTGGGTAAGGCCCCCTTTGACACACGAGGACATTATTATTAGAAGCATGATTGTTGAATTCATTGTTGGGTTTAGGGTTAGGGTTTTGGAAACCTAAAGTTTAGGTTTTAGGATAAAGGCATTAATAATTAATAAATGTGTTGTTCATTGAAAGGATTATTCAAATGAAGATGAAGCAAACCAACCTTCCATTCTTCCTCATGTAATTAAAAAGCCTAAGAAGTTTACAAACTTGGGTTGAGCATGGGGTGAACATTTGCATTGATATATCAATTGTTTTAGGTCATTTGAAACAATAACCATTGTTTTCAGAAACTCCTTTTCAAGGGATTTAACATTTAAACAAACAATTTCAATAGCACAATGTGTTGTCTCAATAATGGCCTTTATTCAAAACTTGAAAGAAGGGGTAAAAACTTTGGTGTTTGCCTTATAAATATATTCTTAAAATAACCTTGCCTTTGGGCTTTTTTTTAATCCCCTAAATGTTGGCTATCCATAAAATGAATGAATTTCATTAAAAGTGGGCTTCAAATGTTGAATCTAAATGTTTATTGCATAGGATTCATATGAATAGTCATAACAAAAATGAAAAAAAATTTAAAGCTCAAGTTGAAACTTGTTTTGCCACCAACATTGGAGGAATTTCCAAGCTCATTTAATGACAATGTATTTTTATAATGTTAGATTTTGATCCCACTTTAAGTCCAACCCCTTAATAGGAAGGATTGATTAACAATGGTTAATAAACCCTAAACCCCTTTATGAGAACACTTGATTCTTGTTAAGTCTTTTTTCTTTTGCATAAATTTTCATGTTTCTAAACATTCTCTTGAACTTACATTGAAGATGAAAAGACATATTGTAAATGTGATAATTATAAATCATAGCGCAAATTTGACCTTGAAAACATATATATTTGAATTGCAACAAAGATTCAAACATAATGCCAACATCTTACAACATATTCTTATGACGTTGACATTTGTTCTTTAGGTGATGGTTTTGTCTTTCCAAGGGTTAGGTGTTGTGACCTTAACTTGGGTGTAGAACCATTGTCCAAGAAGGATAACAATGAAATGTTGATCTTCAGAGGAAAAAAACTAAATGCTTTCAATTGAAATTGGTCCAAACAGAAGACCAATTGTGAGCCTAACCTTGGGCTTGAAAAGAGAAGTGGGTGAGGAAAATGTATCAAGACCAAACACACATGCACACATTCCCACAAATGTGAAAAAACACACAAAACAAAATCCCAACACACTTTGGGATTTGGAGTTTTATAATGTCTCAAAACAAGGTTTCAAGGACCAAAACTAGTCCAAATGACGCCCTATTTAGATTATTGGAAAGGCCATGTATAGTCCATATCTAAAGTGGGCCCATATTCCCAATTTGGATATCTAAAGTATAAGTTAAATGATCAAATCAATGGTTGGGAGTTAGGTTGCTAGTTTGTTTTTTTGACCAACTAAACCATTTGATAAATGGTTCAAATCACTTCAAATGGAGTGTAAAATATAATATTGAAAAATATTTTTAAGGGTTATATATTTTTGTTGAGAACTCTTGAATTAGAATCTAAATATTGTAGTTATAAGCCCACAAAATAATAAAATTCATACCTTGACAGTTTGGGAATTTTTTGCACCCTCATTTGGGAGTCTAAGGAACTACCCATTTTGATGTAGTTGGGCATAATCACACTATTGGGAGCCAAAACAATTGTAAGCAATGCTTAATTTTTCATGTTTTAGTGTCAAAAATTATATTAATTTACAAATCATTCAAATGCATTTATGACAATGTTTATTGTGTAAACATGTACAATGATTTGTAATGAAAATGATGAAAATAGAATATTCAAAAGCATTCATTAAACATTATAATTGGTGTTTTTAGGTATTATATAAACTTTCATTATTTTAGAGATTCTTTACAAATGACATATTTAAAGAAGGTTCTTGAATAACATATTTACATAATAATACATTGTAACATTGTTTTAATTTTTTTCAACTTTCAAATAGAATATCATTTTGGTATTTTTCGAGAATAAATAGACATTCAAGTAGATGAGTATAGTTTTTGCTAGCTTGTTTGCACCTAATTCCCACTACCATCTACAAAATATAGTGTAGGGAAAAAAGTGGCGACTCTTCCCAAATGTGTCATTCCTTGTTGTTCAACTATGCATTAATTTGTTTTCAATTTGCATCAACTATTTTCATTCTTGGTTTGTGTAGATTGACTTCACTTTAAGTTGATCATGTTGAGTTCATCCTAGTCCCATCCCATAACTTCTACATGCCCTTCTTGCCTTAGTGCATGGAGCTAGGTAATGCATTCAAAGTTTTCAAATCTTTTTCAATGTGCACACACATTGGAAAGTTTATCTTGAGACATTATGGCAAGCCTTTGGGCATGTGTGATTTGGAACTTTTAAAAAAAAATCATTTTCATATTTCATTTGACATTGCTCCTAGTGGCCAAGATTTACCTCCTTATTGTTCCCCTTTTTGTCATATTATCCACATAATTTACAATGATATTGCAATTCCTTACAAGCCATGGAGATAACATCAATTAATGGAATTTATTATTATGATGTAATTCTAGCATTAAACATAATGGACCATAATTTTCATTCTAAGTTGGAATGGGATGTTATTAGCAATAAGGATATTAATTACGGAATTGATTAGGTTCCGCTAAATGTCCATTCACATTGAGGATACACAAGGCATATTGTTGTTCCATTTACTCTTCTTTTGGCACAGGGTTTAGAATGATAATGAATTATGGATTACATACACTTGTGCATCATTGACACAAAAGGAATGGATAATATAATATGATGTGATTAATTTAACCCCATGCATTAATGATGAAACTTTCACGTCAAAGTAGTGAATGGGGGGGGGGGTATATGATGTTATAGATGCATTAGATGGGAACAATGGTTTCAATGTTCATGTCCTTGTCCAAACTTTACTTTCTCATCTTTTTTTTTTGTCTTCTTTTGCAACTATGGTGAATGCTTGTAAATTTTTATTAGATGTTTTAAGACTAGGTGTGCATAGTGCATTCATCACTTTCATGGACACCTTCCATCATAGTTTATGAATAAGTTAAATCTATAAAAGCCAAACAACAAGTTGGTTAAGACAAGTTGGAACCAAATGGTGTTAGGAGTTAGTGACATGCAACCCAAACTCATTTGACTCACGCTTTCCAAACCCTTGAAAGGACACATCATTCTCCTCCCTATAATATATTATGTTATGTGATTGGCAATGGAAGATACATCAAAATGGTATAAATTCCCAGGGACAGTCCCAAAAATTGTCAAATTATGAATCTAACAACTTTTAGGCTCATAACTCCCACATAAAAGCCATGATTGAAGAGCTTCAAATGGAAAAGTTATAGCCTTTGAAAATATATTTGCAATGGCATACCATGTGTTTAATTTGCATGTTGTTTAAGCTTTGTTTCTTGGGTTTTAATGATTGGGAGTTAAATTCTTAGTGTAACTTTTGGCCATTTTTTTGGCCATAATTCTTAGGTCAAAAATCCAAATGGAAAATGTGAACTCACTTTCGATATCAAAGTTCAATTTACATTCTTGGTTCCAATGGTATATTAGGGAGTTACATGTTTAATTATGGAGCATACACATCTAACACATGCCTAGGGGACCTACACATTTTCATGCTTAGGCGGGGGGACCTAAACATGTACATACATAGGCACTTCCCAAAAACATTATCAATGCTCTAATTTTAGCAAATGTAACATGTCACAAGTCACATTGTATTTTGGAATCACATATGTTAGTTGTAATATTATATGCACCAACACACCATAGGCACCACAAATGGGTGTAGTCACAATTCAATGAACCAAAAAGGGTGTTATATCATAGACATAATTAGTCAAAACAAAAAATGATTTATGTTTTCCCATTTGGAACCATGGCAAATTGTTCAATTTTCATTCATATGGATGCTAAAAAGTTCAAACCAAAAATCCATTTATTTGAATTTTAGGTTTAGGTTTTAGTTTGAAACATTTGAATATGAACACCTATTGTGTCAAAGAGAGTCAATTTTATCATTTGAATGGACTCATATAATAAAAGCATTTTGATGAAAACAAAAAGATATTAAATTCCTATTAACCACACTCAAAACACACTCATACCTATATGCATGTTATGTTTGTTTAGAGATTGGATTTTAGGCAACAAAATGATTGATGGGTGAAATGTCACAAATTTTCAAAGAAATACCCACTAGATTTGTAGAATGGGCAACCAAGGTTTGATGTTTTACTACCTTTAAAACCAAGGATGTGGGTGTTGCGCAACACAATGCAAAAGAAGGTGGATGAAATATGTATACAACAATGTTGACAATTGAAGTTTAATGAAAAAAACCTCCAATTTGGTTGTAGATTTTTAAAATTTTTTTGGAAGAAACTTCTAGTTTTAGTATAGTGACAATACAAATTTATTGTTCATAAATGTTGGTCATTGATTGACCATTAATTTCAAAATGTGAAAAGTTAAAAAATAACTACCATAATGTGAAATATTGTTCTTGTTGGACTATGTGGAGTTTGACATAATTTCCAAACAATATATATGTTTTATTGTTCATGATTTTGGTTGTAACATTTTGATGTTTTAACATCCATGTATTATCCTTGGAACAATGTTGTTTTGGGTTTTCATCATCTCCAACTTCATACCTTCCTACACCATAAAGTCATATTCTAACCCATTCAACATAAATGTGTTTTCACAATGGTCAAGATTGTGCTCATGTGCTAACAACATTTTTTTCATTTCTTTTAATTTTATTGATTTGTGTAAACATATAGAAGGTCTTGAGTTGGTTTGGACAATAAAATGGGCTTTCATTTTTTTGCGAATGAACTAACAAAAGCTCCAACTCCATTCACAATTTGAAGCACATACCATTAATGAGTGAAAAAATGGTAAAGTATGCCTAATTAATTATTTTTTTTCGGGTGTAATCACACTAAAAAGCAATGAAGTATCATTAAGATATTTTCAATATCAAAACTAATCTTTCTATACCTTTGATTGAACTTTCAAAAATCTAAGGTCAAATATTGGGAAAATAATTCACAAAAGTATGCAAAAGTAGGTTTGGAGATGCATGTTCAAGTAAGTTAAATCTTACTTCCTTTACAATTATTGAGTAAAACATTCATGGTTCTATTCATTGGGGTTCAACAATGGAGTGTCTAATTTGTAAAGGATTCCAAAATGATAACTTTGGGTTTTTCTTTCCTATTTATATCATTATAACCGTGATGGATTGTTGTATGCCAATAAATAAAATGATGTTATGTTAAACTAATAATTTAAAAGAAACACTAATGATATTTGAATAGTACATTTGAGAGCACCAAAATAGAATTAACATTTATGCTAATGCATTTTAGACTTACTTGAGTGAAATCAAACAATTTTTTTTCAATTTTTTAGAACTATTTGCATTTTTGGAAATAATCATAAATGTTTATCAAACATGTGTAATTCTATAATATTATCATAAGGAAAAGGATGGAATCACACATAAATATTTGATTTTAGAATTATTTGAACAATAATTTATATTTTGTTTTTAACAATTGTACATTCAAAATACAAGTAGATTTACAAGGATCACAAAGTGATTCCCTTTACCATGTTTGCACCTTAACAAACACTTTCCTTGCAAAAGGCCCAATAATTACAATGTTTTGTTTAGGTTGATCCCAACAATTGTATAAGCAAAAGTTTTAGTTTTCTTCTAACATGTTTAAATGCTTCTTAAATAATATAAGGACTTTGGGTAATCCATAAGCATGTGCTATGTTTTCCCAACTTTGCACACATTTTAGCCAATGATGTGCTCCATCTTCTCATGTCACTCACCTATTGTGAACCCCTTGTGCATCATCAAGAACAAAACATTTGATGTTTTGTATGCTTCATAAATTATTCAAGTTTTGGATTGCATTTTGTTGCTTAGTTGGTTGTTGAAATCTATGGCCTTCAAAATCTCATTCACCTTTTGAAGTACAATTCCTCCAAGTTGGATTATGTATGTATCAAATTTGCATCGTAAGAATGTGTGTTGGTCCAAGCTAGTCCTATTTCAAATTGGATTGGATCCTATTACTTGGTGTCCCATTTTAGGTGTTCTATAAATCTTTCATTGAAGAATCAATTGAACATTTGGGGTTTGGGAGGGTATTATGTGTTGATTCTTACACAATTGTTTATCTTTGTGGTGGTTCTAATCACTATATGTTTCTTGTTTTGATAAGGGAACCAAACCAAGATCTCATTGCGAGGATCAAACATTTAACATCATGTGATTTTATTGACTAATGTTTGTTAGGGTTCCAATTTGCACCAAGATCAAGAGCACTTTTATCCTCTCGTTTCATTCATAGTGTCTACTCACATACTTTTGGTAAGCCCTAAGTTTTTCACCACGTCCAAATTTGTGTATTGTTTTCACATTAAACAATTCTTGTTTATGAGCTCCTAAGCCTATCTTTTAGGGCTCAAAGAATTACTCCTTCCACATCTAGTTCTATTAGTGTCTTTCCCACAAATCCTTCTTCACAAGTCCAAGTTTTAGCCTTTGTCCCATTTGTTTCACCTAGGACCTTGTTGAGGATATTCTTGCAAGTGATGCAAATTGGCTCCCTTTCGAAAACACTCCATGATCCTTGTAGCAAGTAACATATCCCATTGTTTTTCTACCTCAAAACCCAATGGCTTGGAATGAGTTTTTTTGGGGGGTCCATTGTGGTAGAATCATGTAAATAATGCATTCACCACGACACTCTTTTCAACTCCAAATTAGAATGATAAGACTCCGGAGAGTGTGTTGCCACTTTACTCCATCACACTAGCTAGGAGACCAAAGCTTTACCTTGGCCACAGGGTTGGTTGCACATGCTTGTAATAGTAGTAGTAGTAGTGGGCCTCAATCAGCTTTGCCTTACACCCACTACCTAAAAACTTGTGCTAGCTAGGGTTGGCCACACTTGTGAGAGAGAGACTTCACACACACATGAGGACAAAGCTTTTCCTTGGCCACAGTGCTTGTTGCACATGCTTGTAGTGGGAGGCTAAATCAACCTCTACCTAGGGGGGGGGGGGGAGGGAATTCCTAAAAATTTGTGCCACTTGATTCTTCCATCATCTGTTCATCCATCCATCCATCCATCCATCACACATGAGGACAAAGCTTTATGCCTTGGCCATAGGCTTGCACATGCTGATTGTTCACCTAAAAATAAAATCACCCTGACTTTACACTCCATGAACCCCCTAAAAGTTTGTGCCAACACCCCCCGCCCCTCCATCCATCCATCCATCCATCCATCCACAGCACATGGAAGAATGTCCCAAGAAGAAGAATACCCTTACTACCTTAAACCTAGCCTGTGCTTATCTTTGAGGGTTTGTTGGTATTGAACTGAGTCAAAGCATGGGTGTAGTAGTAGACCCTAGGTTAGAAGGTTAGAGGGTTAGAGGTTAGGTTCAAGGCTTTTTTTTTTTTTTTAATAGTGAAAATGGAAACTAATTATTGAGCTTTGATTCTCTTTTTACTCTTTCTTGGAGCCTGGTGGCTTAGGAAAATTTTTTAACAAGGAAAGAATAAAATGGATTGGTTTGCATCAGAATATGTACACCCATTAGCCCAAAATGGCAAAACTGCCTTTTCTTGCAGCCAACTAGGTGAGCCAGCCATGCATCCAAGGGAGTCCAGGTTTTTTGTTCTTTCGGGGGAGGGTGTGTTGGATTTGGGGTTGTTCCCAATGTGTTCCCCAACATGTTCCCAGTAGCTCCTCACTTTATCCCAGATCCTTTGCCCTAAGTTCTACTCGGGTAGCCTCCAAAGGGAAAGGATTGCAACATATTTATTTTGGGACTGTGCAAAGTTTGATAATTTCTTGTATATATATATATTTATTGGCCTTGCTTGGTAGGCAAGGATATTGAGTTTAGATTCATCATAGAGTATAATAGCTTAAGGGATTTTGGCCCCTAGGTAATAATAATAGGTCTATTTTTTAGATGAGGATTTTTGAAAGATGATATTTTGGCTTGTGTTGAAACTTGAGAGTAGTTACCGAGTTATAATAACTTGAAGGATTTTGGTTTCTTTTAGATGATTTTTTTAGAAGATTATATTTTTGCATGGTGAAATATTGAGTTTCAAAAATTCTTCACTTGCCTTACAATACTTTTTAATGTAAATTGCAACTTGGCCACAATGTGACACACTCCTTGTTTATTTAAAATTTAATTAAAATATTTTTAATATAAAAAAATGGCAAAACTTAACAAAAAAAAAAAAAAAAAAATTAATTAAATTTAATTTAAAAAAGGAAAAAAAAAAAAAACCCAATTTCTCTGCAAAAAAAAGGAGAAATATA
>Ga0116227_10012510_pt1 | contig 13769 bp, 4 predicted proteins | sample S1TSphgellanicum_FD_89693 | JGI IMG/M metagenome (GOLD analysis project Ga0116227, IMG submission 89693) | Host-associated microbial communities from peat moss isolated from Minnesota, USA - S1T2_Fb - Sphagnum magellanicum MG | ecosystem: Host-associated > Plants > Peat moss > Unclassified...
GTGTGCTGGTTTATAAGATTTGGGGCGCAAATTTGGGTTTAGGGATCATCATCTCTCATGATTTTGTTGAAAACCTGCTAAAAACGGCAGAGCCAACGTGCGATCAGGCAGGCACATTGATTTGTGAGGTGAGATTTATTTCGTGAGCTGTTTTCAAAATCTGACTGTAGACTCAATGGTTGCATATGGATACATTTTTAGGTTCAAGTTGGAGACCTCTTCAAAAGATGCCAAAGCCCATTTGGGTGTGCTTTATAAGGAAAAACTAAAATGTCAGGAAGCCTACCTAAGCATGCTTGTTACTGCTTGAACGAGGATATTATTGTCTCTCTTATTAGCAATGTTCAATGTGTAGTCCAAAGACCGGAAATGAATTGTTTCAAGAATAGAATATTTTTTGTTCTTGAAATTATGTACTCTAAAACTGTAGAACAAATTCTTCTAATGCCCAGATTGGTAGCAAGGAAAGAATTGTTTTTGTGATAACTCATTACATGGTAATTATTTAATTCTATAGTTCCATTTTTGGCACACATTCAATGGTGCCTGTAACTCTAGTAATCCGCAAAATTTAGAATTGAGTAGGAGCATGAGATGACGTAAATCAGGAAAAGTTACCTATTTTACTCCCTTTCCTTTGAGGCAAAGAGATTGGTGGCTAGTCTTACAACATGATACTCAGTATTAGTGTTTTTTTGGGATGTCTTCAGATTTTCAGTGAGTGGCTATTTAGTATACATAAGCAAAGACAAATTCTGCACATCTGGGTAGGTCTGAAAGTTTCACTGTAGCAGAGTTTTGGTGGACTAGATGTTAACTGGCTGTCTAATGTTTATCATTGAATGAAACCTGGAGACAAAGATATTCTTTTAGCAGTGGGTGGTGACATTTACACTACAATTTTCCATTACATGGCCATATAACGAACATCCTCAGAAGTTCCTAGCAATTGAACTTCCAATCACATCAGAACTTGGTAAGAAAATTCCTCTCTGACATGACCTTGCTACAGAGTTCTTGTACAGTGAATGCAGTAGAAATAAAGGAAAAAAATACACCCAAAGTAGAGGAAAAACAACAGGATATACTAGGTTAAGACTCATGACACTACTGGAAGGGAGGACGATGATTCAGCAGTAAAGGTATGATTTAGAGTAAAATTTGATAGTAACATCTATGAACGAAGATCAGAAAACTACCTTAAAGCCGAAATCAAATCTAAGTCAAAGTAAAGCCTAATAAGAAGGTAGCCAAACAAAGAGCTGAATTGTGTGTGGATGAGGCCTGCTACCAATATAAGATCAGGAAAAGATTAGATGCTATACAGAAGTAGCTTGGCAGCTTCAACACTAATCCTATTGTTTCCAGAAGTGTTGGAATTTTCAAAAGAAATAAAATTTCAAAGAACAATTTGTGAAGGAAAATAAGGAATTTTTTGAAATTCTTTTCGGATATTCTTTTTGATGCAGAATCTTCCAAATGAAATTATTGTTTTACAATGAAATGTTATTTTTTTCTTCACACAGATTAAGACCTTCCTATATAATCCTCAGAATGCAGTCCTCTGCAATTCTTAGATCGCAAAGTAGAAAATGTGAATTAAGTGGTGCAATAGAATCAATGGCTACTTTTGCTCCTTCCTTAGTATGGATTTGGGAAGTTGTGCAGATTGTGACAAATCACTTCCTCATCATGATCAGTGTTCATAACCTAAGAAAACAAGGGAACAGGAAGAAGATTACAAAAACTTCCAAATTCCTGATGCTCTTTCTTAGCATAGGGTTTTTCCAGGCACGCTCCCAAAGTGCACTGGGCTTTGCACTCCATAAGAGTGCAGATTCAAGGCATGAAACTGTTTCAGTGGATGTATTTCCTAGAGAAACCGTCCTCCAGGATCCCGTAGAGAGATGAAATACTCCACAATGTCAATTGCTTTGTCTAGTTCATAGAGGTTGGCAAGACTCTGTCACCCTTCACAATATCAAATTGCTTTGTCCACCTCATGGAGGTTGGCCAAACTATGTCACCCTTACCAGCTGTTCAAACAAAGAGCTTTTCTTTAAGGGGCTGCAGGTGAAATGAAAGGTGATGGAGGCACATTCAATTGAATTGCATCAAGTAAGCCACAATCTCACCACTTTACATGTGGTTTCTTACCCACTTGCTCTTGGAGTTTTGTGTTCAAGTAGTGGTCTTTAGACTCAACAACTCTTCAACAATCCTGAAACACTCACAATCACTTTATGATTTTGAGAATAAATGAACATCAGTGTGGAATTTAAACTGCGGGTCAGTTGCTTGGGCTGCAATCATAATCATATATCTCCACAATTAACAAACAATTGTCATTCTACAGATTTACAAGCTTCTCCTTAAATATTAGCCTAGAACTGTAGAACATTTTCTTTTCACGCCCAAAATTTGTAGTGAGGAAAAGAAGTAATATTGTGATAGGATTTTTATTTCAATTTGTCGGTATTGAAAATTTGGCAAAAGTTTTCCAACAAAATAGCAAAATTATGATATGATTATGATAACAAATTTATGATGTGATTATGATATTATGGTAATTAAGTCACTCTACTACCTACTCAGCAAAGGGTAATTTATACCCTATTTGGTGATAAATATTTTTGTAATCCTTTTAATTGTGGTACTGAACTTGGTAAATATTTTAGACTTACCCTGCGCTACTCTCGTAGGGTAGTATATATTTGAGGTTTACACTTGCCCTAGCAAGGGTGATTTTTTTTGAATATGGTATAAAAGGGTATACATCAAATTGTTACATGTTTTGCAATTCATGCAGTTATCATGGATTTGTTGGAATTATGGTGACTAAATATGAAATATATTTGCTTGGGATACGTATATTTTTCATTACACTAAATACATTGAAAAACATTCTTACCATATTCTTTTGGAACCCATTCACATTGTATTACATATGTCATTATAAGAATGCTCCAAATGTACTTTTAAGGCTATTGATTGGTTTAATCTATTTTTTTGATTTTTTATATAGGATGTTAGGTCTGTGAAAAGTTTTTTTTTTCTATGGCCCTCCTTTAGTTAGTGGTAGATTTATCTAGTGCTAAGCAAATTACAGGTTGTTTTTCATATCTAGCAACTCATTTTAACCTTCTTGATTTACCATAATATTTTGGTAGGTTAAATAATAATTATATTATTCATAGGAATGTTAATTTTAAGAAAAAAATATTTTGTTTCAAAGATTTAAATTTTGTGAAGGAATTTTTTTAAAAAATTTGGTATATTCTTTTTGACATGGAATTGACAAAATTGATTAATTATTTGACTGACATGTGTGGAAGTTGCCTTTGATACAATTGTTTTGGTAATACTTGTTAAAGCCTAACTCTTTTCAAAAGTATTTCAAAGCTTGGATCAATGGTGGGATTGAGGCCCGCTTTAAACTAGGAGTCAGGCCGAAAAAATCTTGAAGCTAATGATGGAAAATTTGAGCACTTTTTGGTTGGTTGTTTGGACTAAGTTATTAATAACATATTATTTGATTGGGGTCAATGAGTTCACTTGTAAAGCCATTAAATAGGAATTGAGGCTTCAATCTTTCACAGCGTGCGTTCATTCTTTCTATCTTGGGATCATTCTTTATTTCATCTTTGCTTCTCTTAAATGCTAAAAGTGAAATCACTAGAGATGGCCAGACATAAGATTCTTGTAACTCTTGTGTTTTTCATGACCATATTTCAAGTAGAAAAAATTAAAACCCCTCCATCATTCACAAACTCAACAAGAAGAAAGGAAAATGAAGAGAGATGATATGAAAAAAAAAAGATATAGGGTTTGGTTTAGGTTTACTTATATCCTACAATGTGAATTTTATCAAAACAATAATATTTTATTGTAACAACATTGAGCTCAAGGGTTGCAAATTGGCCTCCCAAGATGATAGGTATCTTTATTTGCTTTGTGGCCAAGTGAGGGCCACGATGTGGTAGATTAAAAGAAATGTTTTTTATTTGAGCCCTTGACTCCTGTGTAAAGTTGGCTTTAATTATATGACATATATTTCAACACTTTCAAAGGCAACTTACGACAATTTCCGAAGCCATAGTTTTCAAAACACACACTTTTTGTTTTCTTTCTTGTGGGGGGAAGCCTAACACATAAAATATTGGATAGGAAAGAATAAAGGTCTATATCACAACTTGCAAATGGAGGAAAAGAGATGCTATCTCATTTAGTGGGATGGGATATATTCCATGGCTTAAAGCATGGGGTGTAAAATAATCTTATTTTTTTGGCTTGAAATGCCACTTCCCCGTTCATTTTTCTTTCAGATTTAAGAGCCTCCCTCTCTATGCAAAAATGACTAGATTGATATTTTATCGCCTTCGTTATCTATCTATGAAGGAAGATAATTTGTTTGTTTTGTTTGTCTGCTGCATGGAGATTTTTTAAATCACATCTCTTATCACCCTTTTGATATCATTGGAAGGCTCTCAATGAGTACGAATGCATTGAGTTGATTTCATAATGTTTTGACGTAAAATGGAAAAGTTATTGAATGTTGAACAAATTTTTGTTCAAAATTCATTCAAATCAAAACTAAAAACTATAGGAAAATGTGGGTGCACTTTTGGTATTCTTGGAAAGCCCTTAGTGAGTAGGATCGAGTGAAGGTGATTTTTTTTAAGACCTTAGGTGTTTGAGTAATTTTTATCATTGAAAGTTTGATCAAATAACAAAACTTGACTCAGAAGAAAAATTAGATGAGTAACAAGTTCACACTTGGGTCAACTATATAACTACACTAGTAACTAGAAATCAATGGTCCCTCTTGAATGATTTCATGAGAAAATTAGTTAAAGTTTATATCTAATGCAATAAGTTGGGCTAGCATAACCTTCTTTAGAGCCAACATGAACTAGCACCCATTACTGCATCAATTATTATTATGTCCATAGGATGATGTTGTGTTTATTCATCTAGCTCTTGATGAGCTAACCAACATTGTATCACAATAAACTTATTTGGGTTGTTGAACTTTGACCTTTATTTTTTTGGATCATTTTTTTCTCAACCATCACCTCCATTTTCCCTCCCACCTAGCTCCGTTCCTCACTTACATCTTGGCCTTACTTGGCTAAAACGGTTTTCTCTATTAGAAAATTTTAATTTTTTCTTGGTTAACTTTTTCTCTTTCCACAAAATCTCTATTTTTTCTTAGCTAACCTTTATTTTTTGAAAAAAATAAAATTATATATATATATATATATTTCCCACATAGTTTTGTTATCTTTGGGCAAAACCTTTATTTCTAGACAAAACCTTTGTTTTTCACAAAACTTCCATCTTTTCCTAGCTAACCTTTTATTTTCAAGAATTTTTAAAAATAATTTTAGTTAAACCTTTATTAACCTTTTTATTTCCTACTTAAACTTATTTATTTCCTAGCTGAATTTATACTTTTTTGCAAAACCTTTTAAATAACATGAGATGGTTATTGCCAATGGGTCAAATTTGTTAATCCTTTATTTCTTGACAAAACTTTTGTATTTCTTGAAAAAATATCTTTATTTCTTAATCAAACTTATTTATTTTCTAGCTGAATTTACATCTTTTTGCAAAACCTTGTAAATAACATGAGATGGTTATTGCCAATGGGTCAAATTTGTAATGAGATGTTAATTTTCTTTATGCAAGTATTACATTGCCTTAAAATTTGTGGCATTGCTAATGAAATTTTATATTCAAATGGGGATATTATCATTTGAGTTCATACTAATTTGTTGCAATTCAGTTTACATCCAAATCAAGGTGTTATTGCGTTTTGTTAAGTAGCCTCAACTAAAGCCTACCTACCAATATAATAGCTATTAATTTTGGGATGTAGCCCAAATGTAGGTATCAAAGTTTTGGGTTTCAATGCCTTATGTAATACTTTTTTTTTTGGTAAATTTATATTATCATTTGAGACCTAAAGATAGTTAATACGAATGGGACAACATTTTTACATGCATGCATATAATATTGGAAAAAACTGAATATTTTGTCACTTTATCATAGTTATGGAGGTAATGTTAGAATAGTTTTTTCAAAATGTTATGAATGTTCTTTTTGTTGCAAACTTTCGCATTATGGTGACAACGAAAACCCAATGTGAATTGGATGAAGGTTTTTATTAGGAAAACAAAATGCAAAAGTTGCCATATTAAGACAATGAATTCATATTGGTTATACAAAATAAGGAGGATTTGCAAAACTTTTACTTTATTATCTGACCTGTAGTTAAATTTGGCTTCTTCTTCTTCTAGATGATTGCCAATATACTTACTTGAAAAAATGGGAAATAAAAGTTGGCTTGTAATAATTAGCAATTTTAGTAATCATGACTTAACTATTTTATTTAATATACATTTTTTACAATTTTAGGTATAAATTGAATAATTTAGAAAGTAAATATTAGTGATTTTTTTTCTCATGTATTGTTATAACACAAATTTCTAGTAGGATCAGCATATTGTAGTACCTTGGTAGTTTTAACACCAATTATATTATTTTAAGATATCTTGTAAATTTCACAAAAAAAAATTTGTAAGAAATTAATGAATCTTTGAATGTATTTTGAGAATATTTGATTTTTGACCAAAGTTAATCAATTATATGACAACCACATGTTGAAGCTACCCTTGTATTACGATATATGAGATTTCAAAAACAAAGGAAACATAGCCATGCATATGTAATAAACCAAAAGCACTTTATTCTGCTCCACATAATGTGAATATAAAAATTATATTATTTAGTAGGTATTTAGTTAGTTTTGGACTAAATTTTTAATTTTAGAGTTTTTTAACTTGGTCCCCAGTATTAAATTTTCTATTGAATTTGAGTAAAACATTGTTAACATTGATTTTTTAGATCATCTAGTGAGACAAAACACTATTAGTATTATTGGTTAAGCATCTAGGGATTTCCAAACAAAAGTTTCTTTTCAAGTTTCCAACTTCTAAAATGGGCAATTGTTAAATTTGGACTTTTGAAAGTTTGGAATTATCTCAATACATTACTTACATATCTAAGAAAATTTCAATAGTATTTCAATATTCATCTAATTATTCAATAATCTTAAATTAAATGGTATTAATTATTGAGTAAATTTTCAGTTCTTAATTGTTGAATGTTCAATATATTCTATTATGAAACCTGAAACATATTATGAAATATTCATTTGTTCAATAATTGATCAATATTCACATGAATCATCCAATTATCAAAATACTAAATAAGAGATTTTCAAAACAATTATTCAATACTTGATATGTTAAATATCGGAATAGTTCAAATTGTTATTTGATAATTATTGATTATAGGTCAAAACATTATAAGCCACCTTGGTGCACTAATCATCTACGCACTCCTCATTCCATCCAAGATTATAGTCATTGAAGAGGATGCAAAAAAACCAAATCTAAGTATTGAAAGGAACTTTTCATTAACTATTTTAACAATATCCCAGGTCTTTATGAAAATATATGCTAACCCTTGGATGTGGGTATTGCACTTCAGGTTAATATTTCCCATGGCTCCATTTTGATTTTGGTCCATTTAATGCATAATGTACAACTAGGGATATTTAACCTTATTGGCTAAAATGAATTCTAGCCTTCTACATAGTGAAGGATATGTATTGCACAAAACATTTAGATTTGCAAATGTAATACTTACATTTAGGGTACATCTCAAAATTGAAAGCCATTGTATTGGTCGGTTAAACTGAATACACCTGACAAAATGTAATGCCTTAATTGCAACAAATGAGTATCAAAAACAAATTACGATACCCCCATGTGAATTATAATTTTTTATTAGTAAGGCCACAAACTCTATAATAATACAATATCTACATAAAAATAATTATCAACTTGTTACAAATTTCACCCAAGGCGTGTATTCATTTAAAATTGAGATAGAGGTTTTGTCAAAATGTAGAGGTTAAATTAAGTAGAAAAGTTTTGTTAAGAAATAAACGTTTAACTAGGGGATAAAAAGGTTTTGTCAAAAGATAGTGTTTTAGGCAAGGTGTAGAGAGATTTTCTTGAGAAGTAAAGATTTATTCAAGAAATAAAAAGGTTTTTTTTAAAGAGAGAAAGGTTTAGCTAGGAAAAAATAGAGATTGTGATGATAGGTAGAAGTTTAACCAAGAAAAGATAAATTTTTCTCCATGAGTTAAAATTTTAACCAAGATAAGATAGAAGCACTACCGAGAGATAAAAAATTTACCATTACAAAAAAAAATTGTTGGGAGAAATAAGTTTAACTAGCAAAAAAAAAAAAAATTTGACAAGAGATATAGGTTTAGCCACAAAAATATTAATTTTTTTACCAAGCCTTAGAGGTTTAGCAAAGTAGAGAGGTTTTGTTGGCCTTGCCTACCAAGGCAAGGATATTGTGTTTATATTCATTATAGAGTATAGTGGCTGAAGGGATTTTGGCCCCTAGGTAATAGGTCTATTTTTATATGTGGATTTTGGAAAGGTGATATTTTTGCTTGTGTTGAAACTTGAGATTAGTTATAGAGTTATAATATCTTGAAGGATTTTGGTTTCTTTTAGAGGATTTTTTGAAGATTGTATTTTTGCATGGTGAAATATTTGAGTTTCCATAGTTCTTCTTTTGCCTTAAGATCCTTTTTAATGTAAATGGCAAGGCCACACTGTGACACACCCCTTGTTTAGATAGTTAGATATTGATAGGTCACAAGTGATGAGTGAAAGAAATGGGAACAAACAAACCCGGACGCTAGGGCAGCAAAAGAAAGGGGAATTAAAAAGGCAAAGGGACCAGGGAAGGGAAGCAAAGGGAAAAAAAAACACAAGCCCATCAAGGTGGGTCATGGACTGCAAGTAGGGTTCATATAAATGGATGGCCTCAAAACAGGGAAATTGGGTGGTGCGTTGCGCGGTGCTCCATCACTCCTGCCCTTCTTCAGCCTTTATTTACCTTCTGGCACTCAGAAGCGACACTTTATTTCTTTCTTTCTTTGTCCAAAAAGTGGTGGCTGCAATTCAAGAAGCTATTGTTTTAGTTGGAAAAAAAAAACCCAATTAGGTACTATTGATTTCGGACATTGAAATGGAGAAATCCAAAACAATCAGCTAGTGGGCCCCTAATTGGAGATCAGCAATCAAACAATCCAACTTAGTGTTCAATATTTTTGTTTCTAAAACATAATTGAAACCTGCAAAGTGTATTACAAGAGAACCCAAAAGAAGAAAATGGAAAAGAAAAAAAGAACCTTCTTAAATTCTCATTTTATTGCCCCCAACTTATTAACAGATCAAATGTGAGATTGAAAGCTGGATTTGAAAGGACTATAAGGTGGGGTGTTAAGTATTAACAAGTTCACCAATTGAGCTCACCATGACAAACATTCAATTCAAAATGCCTGAGGTTTAGATGATTTTGGAGGCCAATCACTACATGTAGCTAGAAAGGACCTATGATAATTGAGAATGAAGACCCATTAGACTTTTCATGTGCCAAAGTTTTTTTAGCACAAGTACAAAATGAACTCAACTAATTAATATGAATCACACAATGAGGAGCCTCAACATATAAAATATTGGACGTCGATTGAGCAGGCAAAGCCATTAGACTTTTCACAGGCCAAGTTGTTTTTAGCAAGAGTAGAAAATAAAGCCATCAACTAACCATTTCAACTCATTTCCAACCTCTAATGAACAATTCCATCCCCTATCTCCCATATTTTACAAATAACTTTAATTGAAAACTTAAGTGTAGAGTTCTCGTCTTGACTGGAGGAAGAAGAAAACCCCGTGTTAATGATGATGATAACATGTTTAGTTAATTGTGAGGATCCCAAAAGTTCTTTGTTATTTGCCCTTTTGATGGGCATCTTTGATTGGAAAAATTTAATCAAGCTTCTGACAGTCCCAAAGTAGTTTCCCCACTACCCAGTGAACTAATCAATGAAAGAAATGAGGTTGATCATCCCCCATTTTAAAGTTTCAAATTCATAACAAATAACAAACACAGGCTCTCCTTGTTTATTAACAACTAAATATGTTCATCACCTATTTTTACCTAACCCAATATATACCCTTCCCAGAGTTGGGATACCTCTTAACACCCCTTCTTCTGAGAGTTGGGATAGCTATTAACAACTATGTTGTCCAAATACTTGTAAGCAACCACCTCATTCTAGGGTTCTACCTTGTTGGGCTTGAGGCTTAATGTGTAAAGTGAATACGTCAAATGAACTGGAAAAAACGTTTGGAAAGGCAGCCCCTCGGGGCACACAGGTTTCCTGCCGCCACATCGCCCAGAAATTGAAGACTTAAATGACATGTTGAGGAAGTTTCTTGTCTTGAGAAGAGTTGCACAGAACATCAAAGCTTATACTTGAAGAATCACGCGTACAAGATCATTTATTTCTCTGTCCGTGGTCTTCTTTTTCTCCCTATTGCCTTCTCTTTGCTAGCTAGTAATCAGCAGAAGAAGAAGCTGAATCTTTTAGATTTTAGGCAAGACTAGTCATCGTGCTTGCGAAAATTTGGAGAAATTCTTACTGTTTTCTTTAAAGATAGTCTTTGTTTAAAGTTTTCATCTAAATTAGGTTGTTGTGAAATGTCGTCACCGAGTTTCAATCTCAATTTTGTCTTGTGAATTCCTGCATCTTGTCAGCATGGTTTATCATGAGCGGTTGGTTACGAAGAACGAGATTGGTTAATAGGGACCTTGTAAACAAAGTGAATGGAGTCTAAGAGAGACAGAGAGCTAGGCCCAACTGCAAACAAGTTCCTAATGAATTTGTTCGCAAGGAAGAGCATCCCGTCGTCCGTACCCCAATCAGCACCCCTTCAGCAACTACCTAGAGGTGCCGCCAGAAGGAAGCTCAGAGTTCTTGTGGGATTGCATTTGGGTACCACTTACTCCTCGTTTGCCTACTCGGACCAAATCAAGGGCTTCCCCATCTTCACATGCGATGACTGGCCGGGAGGAGAGTGCAAGCGTCACGCAACCCCCACGGCTATCTACTACAAACCAGAGGTTGGCAAAGCGAATGGTGATCTTCGCTTCAGTAGTTGGGGATACATGGCCTGGGCGGAATTTAAGAAGGATCTGGCAGAAATGCGGAACCTGCAGGGACAAGCTGCAACTAATTCGAATGTTCTGTCCTCACGCCACATTCCTGTAGTGGGATTCTATGTTACGCCGTTGAGGCATCATCTTTGGACCAGCAAAGCGGGGCCTTCATCTGCATCAGATCTTCCCCCGGGCCTGACTCTGAACCGCGTCATCTCCGACTACTTGCGAGCGATGGGGAACTTCATCCTGCGACAACTCCAGCTCCATGTCAAGTCGGACTTGTCGATGCAGGATGTGGAGTGGTGTGTGACAGTTCCTTCGATCTGGAGTCAGAATCCACGGCAGCAGATGAAATCATGCATGGAAGATGCGGGACTCGTGGTGGGTCGTTCAAATGGAATCAATGCGAGCACCTATCCTGTGATCATGTTTCTTGAAACTGATGCAGCCTCCTACTGGTCTTGCGAGAAGTTATCCCTCCAGCGGGGGGATAAGGTTTTGCTCGCTAACATCGGATATGACACCACCGATGTGGTCGTCCAAGAGTGGGTCGGGCGTGAGGGCGCATATAACTTCAAAGTTTTCAAAGACTTGATACACAGCTCTAGTGGCCTGGGGAGGATCCACGTGGAGAAACAGATCATTGAGTTTCTATGTCAAAAACTTCGACCCCTTCGTGAGTACCTTCTCCGGTTCCCTGAGTATAAGAGTCGTTTGCTAGAGGAATGGGAGAGAGGAACAGGGAGGTCCCATAAATTGATAGATTTCCCATTCAATCCACTACAAATCGATCAAATCGATCTAGAAGGGGATTGGGAGGAGCATGACAAAAGGCTCAGTTTGTTACATCCTTCGTATTACTATACAGTCAACCGTTCAATTGTAAACCCAATAGTTGAAGAATATCTGGACGTCCTTGCTGCCCAACTATCCCAAACAAGTGGCATCCGAGTGATGGTGGTCGTAGGTCATCTTGCAGGACTATCAGACCTCGAGGCAAGGATAAGACAGAGACTTGGTGACAGGGTTGGGGAGATAGTCTTTGAAAAAGCTAACGAAATTACCATGTCCAGGGCAGCAGTGAGGATTGCACAAGATTGCTTCCCTGGACATGGTACAAAAACGTTTGACCTTGTAGTGGAGGTCATAGACAATGTGCTGATCCAGACCAGACAAATGGATAACCAGGATTGGGCCAACAACAACTGTGCGAGAATAAACCAGGGGCAATGTAATCACTTGGCAAACAAACTGGCAGAGATGAAGGATTGGCTCTTACAAGAACACCAGAATTTGGACTTCATATTGACATTGGCTATGCATAGAGTTCTTCTGCATCTGCTAAGAGTCGTCAAAAGGGCTGATTTACTTGTGGGGGAGTGTTGCAAGTGTAAGGACTGGGGTAAGGCAGCAGTTTTGCAAGCAGGCAATGAAGAGGCTTTTGTTGGGATTCTCCATGATTTGAAGTGGTGGTGTACACACTTTCTAAATCTCACCATCCTGTCTGGGTTGAACTCCAGCAAGCAGATTCAATCTCTAGGAGATGTGGAAAAACTCAACCAGTTTGAGCAAGATCGTATCCTTGCAAGAAGGGCAGCCTTGGACAGAGAAGAACTCGTGTCAAACTTGATGCAATTGAAGAGGCATGACAAAACTGATGTCCTGGTAGACCATTTGGTAGACAGGTATTCTCTGCAAGCCAGTGACCAGAGTACTAAGGTACACTTCCCCCTGCTTCTCTGGAACACACAAGATGACAAGACACTCCCAATACTGAAATATCTGGGACATGGTGCCTATGGTGCTGTCTTCAAATCAGTCTGGTTAGGACTGCCCTGTGCAATAAAGGTCTTCACGGATGCTGAAAATGTCAGCTTCAAGAAAGAGGCGGACATTTTGGCAGCCCTCAAGCACCCCAACATCATAAAACTATTTTGTTGCACAACTGATGCAAAGTCATGCTCCTTGGTGATGGAACTCATGTCCACAGACCTTCGAAAGTTGATGGATGAAAGAATGCCAGAACCTGATCATGTGCCATTCTCCTTGCCAGTAGCAGTTGACATCATGCTTCAGGTGGCAAGGGGCTTGAAGTACATGCATGAACAGCGAGTGGGCCACCGGGATATAAAATCATCTAACATTCTTGTGAACCCCACATCAGTTCCAGAGTTGGCTGAAATGGGTTACATGGATGTTAAAGTGGCAGACTTTGGATTGGCCAAGGCAAAATTAATGAGCTCGACAGACACGAAGCAGACAAAGGATATTGGAACAACACCATATAGGGCACCTGAGCTCTACACCCAGGTATCTCACAAAAATTATCTGAATGATGATTTGTAAGTAGAAGAATGAGCTGAGGCAAGTGTTGAATTTCATCTACCTCGCTTGTATCCTGTGTCATCACACTAAAAATTTGCACTAATGGTGGGTGCACTACACAGGAGGAGGAGATTGCAAAGGAAAACTATCCACGCAAAGCAGATGTATACAGTTTAGGAATTACCTCTGCAGAAACTCTCACAGGGACGATTCCATTTGCAAAGGAAAACTATCCACTCAAAGCAGATGTATACAGTTATGGAATTACCTGTGCAGAGATTCTCACAGGGAAGATTCCATTTCCACCTACTGAATACAGGAGGACAGAACTCTTGCAAGTAATA
>Ga0116227_10012511_pt1 | contig 13768 bp, 14 predicted proteins | sample S1TSphgellanicum_FD_89693 | JGI IMG/M metagenome (GOLD analysis project Ga0116227, IMG submission 89693) | Host-associated microbial communities from peat moss isolated from Minnesota, USA - S1T2_Fb - Sphagnum magellanicum MG | ecosystem: Host-associated > Plants > Peat moss > Unclassified...
AAAGGGGTCTTCACCGGGACCTACGCGGGGCCGGGCCGCGGCCCAATCACTGAAAGCTTCGAGCGCAATCTGGCGCATATCTTCGAAAGCGGCCGGACGCCGCGCCTGTCCGGAGTCCAGATCAAGGCTCCAATGAATCTCGATAGCCAGGGCCTCCTGTCACCGAGTACCGACAAGACCTTCACGCATATCCTTAAGCCCGCAGGCACAAGCGGATTTGAAGGGTTGCCGATTATCGAATGGCTGGCGCTCGAATTGGCGAGCGCTTCTGCGTTTGATGTGCCGGCGGCATCGCTTGTGCCGATGCCTGATGGATTGCCGCCAGCGCTGGTTGTCGAACGCTTCGACATTCGGCGCGGCTCCAATGACACGCGTAAGCTGGCCCTCGAAGATCTCTGTTCTGTGCTCAACCTACCGACTGAGGCCAAATACGACTCTACGATGGAACGGATCGCCCGTGCCGTTCGGCCGCTCTCCACTGCCCCTGAAGAAGATGCAGTAATTATCCTTAAGCGCGCCTTGTTCGCATGGCTCATCGCCGACGGCGACATGCATCTCAAGAACATGGCGCTTCTAAAGATTGCGGAACCCGGCGACACTACCTTCCATTCCGTTAGGATTGCGCCTCTCTACGACGCGGTTACCACGCGCGTCTTTCCGCGTCTAGCGCGCGACCGCATGGCGTTAAAGCTGAACGGAAAAGACGACGGGTTGCGGAGGCGAGACTTCCGAGCCTTTGCGAGCATAGCCGGGCTCAATGCGACAGTCGCGGATGCCGCGATTGATAGCTTGCTCACTTCGCAGCAAATGGCGCTCGATCGTATCGCTTTGCCAACGCTCTCTGACTACGGCCCAAATGGGCTGCTGCTCGCAGAGCAAATGCTCAATATCGTTCGCGCGCGCGCGACTTCGTTCTCTTAGTGACACCCGCCCGCACGCTGCAGTCTCAAATAGGTGAGAGCAAGGATCCAGGATAAATCACATTCATTCGAACTCCCGCGATCCGCTCGACTCCCATCTTCGGTAGGGCAACATCGACAATAGCCACATATTGCTCAAGCAGGGCTCTAATGTGGTCGAGAGGTCCATGTTCGATTTCGTACCAAACGGATGGTAAATATCTCACAACTATGCTCAACGCATACAGCGTCATAAAATGAATGATGAAAGGATCGACGATATGTCCCCACAAAGGCGCGATTAAGCTTGTACCTGTCTGAGAATGGTAGAGCGAAAGTCTTTTAGCCCAATGCTCAGATAATGGATGGTTGAGTTCTCCAACGATCTCAGAACGGTTACGCACTTCGGACCGCTCAAATCTGATGTCATCGATAGGCAGGTCGAGCGCCGCTAAATATTCAGGTGTGATGCCCTGTCCACCTCCAAAGCTGGTTGCGAAGGTGACATAAGTCGTTTTTGTTGACCCTTCAGCGGCAGATGCTTGCCCGTCTCCTACAGACTGTCGCATGATCGCCGCTTGCATGTTCTCCAAATTTTTAGATGAAGAAACGATATGAAATGAAAGCGGCGCGACACCCAAACACTCATGAATCACGGGCCGAAGTTCGGGAATCCTGCGCAGCAAGTCGGCCAATGAAACAAAGCGCGGCATCTGTTCCGTTGTTACCTTGCTCCAGCTTCTTACCTTCGACTCCAAAGCGATTTTAACGACATCAACACCAATCGATTTGCAATAGGCCGGAAAATGACCTGATTTAAGAACCGACACATAGTAGTTTTCTGGGAATTTTAGGTCTGGTGGTCTAAGAGTAGCGAGACCGTGTCCTTCTTCGGTATGTTTTTGAATGGCCTCAAGAGTGGACGCTGCCTCACCGTTGGCAACCTGTTCGGCAATCGAGAGCTGGAGCGCAAAATAATATTGCGCCAAAATTTTTGCGTTCAGAGCCGCTGAGCTGCCTTCCCAATAGCCAAGTGCGCTGCGCAAGGCTGACGCCACGCCCTCGGCCTTCGCCTTTCTCGCTTCAATAGAAAGCGCCGGATGCCTGGCATCCAGCATCCGCTGACAGATTGTAGCACTGGTCATTCGATGAAGGCGAAGCCTCAGGGCTTCCTGCGCATTTTCAGCGATTAAAGCTTCGACTTTCTGATCTCTCGCACCGTCTTCCATTTAGCCTCGCTTTCTATTGTAGTCCCGCAGGCGCCGCCGTATTGGCAGCGCTCGGCCGGTCTCCGGGCGGACGGTATTCAAGTTTAACCGACAGCTCGGTCATGGCGTAATGAACGAATTGAGTTCCGAGCGCCGTCAACTCATAAGCCTCATTATCATCAAACGCCGACTTCAAAGCACGTGGCGCGTTACCGCGTGCAACAGGCCGGGATCGTTTCTTGGGAATGAAGTTTCCCTGATAATCAGTCTCGCGATGCTGGCGGATAATGCTTCCGGTGGACAGATCCCGGATCAAAAGCTTGAAGAGATCAGCTTCAGCTGAGTCTTCGCGCACTTCCCCCTTGCCAAGGTTATCCCAAACCTCTCCACGCGTTGAACCGGGATTATGATATAGCTCGCCTATAACGGCGAAATGCAGTTCTGAATAATCCTGCAACCACTCGATAAAGAGGCTCACAACGTCATCGCTTACGATTCGTGTAGCCGCCGCATGGCTCAAAACATTTCTGATATATTCCTGCTTCTTTTCGCTTTCCGTACCGGCCCAATTGCGAAAGGTCTTGCGTAAGAGCGACTGATATTCAGACGATTTGATCCGCTTGGAAATTTCCTCATTGTGCATGTCCAGCCGGGAAAAAATATCAATGATCGTCCGTTGCTTCTCCTTGAGTTCATCTTCAATCATTTTCATCCAGGCGCGCAACACCGCCATGATACTGCTTTGCTCAGTATTATCCCAATTCCCAGCGGCAGCGGCAAACAACGCGTCAGCAAACGACATTTCAGCGTTACCTTCGGAGGTCTTATCCATACCGTCCGGGGTCACTTTATTGTCAGGAACTTGATCCGGAGTTTCTGTCATCCGCTTACCTCGGTGAAGACCTGCTATCTCGAAAGCCGTTTGATTATAGCGCAGGCAGTATTCAACAGCGAGTGTCCTTTTCAGAGAAATGGCTGGCTTTTGCGCGCGCGCAGGCAGCTACCGCATCGTGCGGCTCGGCGCCAAATACGGCGCCGAGATTCATATGCACACGCTGCTGCGCTACCTCGCGGGCAATTGCGAATACTGGCGTCCTGCTCATCCATACACGCAGGGATGCGCGTCATACTGAAGACATTGCACATGTTCGCATGTCTTGCGATGCCGTTAATCTTCTAAATAGTAGATCGGCGGCTTTTTTCACCGACGCGGAGGCGGCTGGCAACTTGCCGGATTGGTCTGAATAGGCGAGCAGCACGTGCCGCCACCATCGCAGTAGAGCCCATCTCCGCACGGCGTATAACGATCTAATCTTTTGTTCTTTAAAGGATCATAGCACAAAATCGCCTGCAAAGTTTTGGCCCTAACTTGAATAATGTCTTCGCTTTTACTTTGGGTCGCGCCTTGTAGGTAGAAGGTAGCCAACAAGAGTAGGGTTACACAAATTCGCGTCGACATGATGATACTCCCACCGCCAAATGAAGCTAAGTTGGTTCAGTGCGATTGCCCACTTACGGATACAGCGATGGCGTTTGCGGCCACCCTCGCATTATGCTGATTCATAGCCGACGCAGTCAATTCAAGAGGGCCGTCTGCCACGCCCAGCGGGCATCCGGTTTTTGGCGTCGGCTTCTGTTGGCAAGGGTCAAGCGGGCCCAGTGTCAGGATCAAATCATTTGTGTTAGTCCGCTCAGCGACGACGAGATTGGAACTGGTGTTGGCCGAAACACGAGCAAGCTTCCAGGTAGGTGTGACAGATGCACCGTACGCCACAACAAAAGTAATTTCCTCGGTCCAGGCGTTGTATGGAGAGGTTTTTGTCGATTCGAATAGCCCGTTTCCAGCTGCAACGATTTGGGCCTTGTCAAAGATAAATTCTCTTATTTTCAAGTCGCCATCGATCAACACGCCCAACCCCTTATTATCACAGTCCGCGCGGGCGATGGCGTCCTTGTTCTTGATTGTAAACTGTATCGTTTCCGTCCTTAAGGCGTTTACCGAAGCCGTACCTCCAATACTGGTAGAAAACGATTGAGGACTTGTAACATTGCCTCCAATTGGAAAGGGAAGCACAACGTTTTGGAGAGGCTGTATGAATGAAACTCCAGGACTTAGGCCGGTTTGGTCCTCAACCGTTATGCTGAGAGTTACGGCTGTGCCCCATTTTTCCTCCAGCCAAGGATAGCTCCATTGCACTTTTGTTTGGGCAAGAGCTTTGGAAATTTCGCAGGTGATGTGATCAACCAGCCCACTCTCATAGCTCCCCTGCCGCGTGAACTTGTTAGTCGGAGCGACAGGCGCATCACTGGTAAAAGGATCTTTATCTGGAGTGTATAGGCCGCATGCCGCGAGCGCAGATGAAATAATGAAAGCAAAAAATGCCGCCTTGAGTTGACTCCGACTGATCATGCTGCGCCCCCTAAGATGCAAACAGTTAACATCAGAAAAAGACGCATCGCAACCAAGGGACACTTGTTGCCTTTTTCTACCCAAGACGGAGATCGCAGGGCGCGTCCTTCGGACCAGGCTCTAGGCTTTGCCCCGCGCCGTGCTTGCACGTCTCGGCCTGATGGTCACGATCCTTCACGCCCGATATGGCACCCTTCGCCGGGGGCGGTCGGTCCCGCGTTCCGCCTGATGGCGGCGCTCTGCTAACGCTCCTACGGCTACCCTTTTAACCGGTCTCAGGGCTGGTGAATGGTCTTCGCTGCGCTTTCGCCCATACGCCCTTTTTGTTCAGTTTCTCAGGAAGCCTAAGGGGCGCCGCCCCTCGCGCGGCGCTAGCACAATCGGCGGGGCCGTGGCTCACCCGCAAGAGCGGGTTGCGCCCGCACCAAGACCCCGCGGATTCTGCTTGCGCCTTACGTCCCCGGTCTCGCCGACGGGCAGAGGTTCAGCGCGATGTTGCGCTTAACCTCAAGCCCAAGGAGAAAGACCATGACCATCCATATCCGCGATATCGAACTCTCGAAACTCGTTCCCTCCAAGGCCAATGTCCGGCGTACCGGCAAGACCGAACGCATCGAGGAACTTGCCGCCAGCATCAGCGCCCATGGCCTGTTGCAGAACCTGACCGTTCGTCCGGTCGAGAAGGAACGTTTTGAAGTCGTCGCAGGCGGCAGGCGATTGGCAGCCCTAAAACTTTTGGCGAAGCGGAAAGAATGGGCCAAGGACGCACCGGTGCCGTGCCAGATTATCGACAGCGATAATCTCACCGAGATCAGCCTCGCCGAAAACGCGCTGCAATGCCCGATGCACCCCGCCGACCAATACGAGGCCTTTGCCGAACTGCACCGTCAGGAGATGAGCGTCGAGGATATCGCCGCCCGGTTCGGCGTCAGCCCCAAAATCGTGACGCAGCGGCTGAAACTCGGTGCCGTCAGCCCGAAACTCATGAAAGCCTATCGCGCGGGCGACATGAATCTGGAACAGCTTTCGGCCTTCGCTATTACCGACGATCATAGCCTACAGGAACGAGTATGGAAGGAACTCGGTTACAACAAGAGCCGCCATGCGATCCTTGAAGCGTTGAATGATGGGCAGGTTTCGACCGATGATCGACGCGCTCTCTATGTCGGCGCGGAAGCCTATCTCGCCGCAGGCGGGCATATCACCCATGACCTGTTCGATGAGGAAGGCGGGGGCTATATGAGCGATGCCGCTTTGCTCAACCGGTCGGCGACCGAGAAGCTGGCTATCGAGGCGGAGGCCGTGTCAGCCGAGGGCTGGAAATGGGTCGCGGTCGAACTGGCATTCGATTACGGCATGGCTGCCGGAATGCGCCGTATCTATCCCGAACAGCGCGAATTGACCGAGGAGGAAGACAACCGGGTCAACGCGTTGGAAGCCCAGTATGAAACCCTCTGCGACGAAGCGGGCGAGGAAGAGTCGGAAAAGCTTCAAGGCTGGCTCTCTGACATCGATCGCGAGATTGCGTCCATTCGCGGCGATGACGTCTATGCGCCCGAGGACAGGGCCATCGCCGGAGTCTTTGTCTCGCTTGGCTCTGACGGCCAGACTCGCATCGAGCGGGGTTTCGTGCGGCGTGAGGATGATCCAAGAAAAGGCGGCAAGGCGGAGGACGGCACCGGCAGTGAGTCCGGCAAAACATCGAAAGATGATTTGCCCGCGCGGCTAGTCGCCGAACTGACGGCCTATCGGACAGTTGCGTTGGCGAATGAGTTGGCGCAGCAGCCCGGCCTCGCGCTTACCGCTGTGGTGCATGCGCTGGCTATCCAGACCTTCTATCCCTCCGCCGATGGCGCGTCCTGTCTCAAGCTGAATGCCAAAAAGGCCTATCTCCAACCGCATGCCGAGAAGATCGCGGACAATCAGGCGATGATCGACATTGAGGCGCGTGATGCCGCATGGGAAAAACGCCTGCCGGAAGACCCCGCCGACCTGTGGGGCTTTATCCTCACCTTGCTGGAGAGCGAACGCTTGGAACTGCTGGCGCATTGCATCAGCCTGACGCTGGATGCGGTGCGGACGCCTATAGGCTCCGCCGACAGCCAGCGCCATGTCGATACGCTGGCGACCGCTCTCAATCTGGATATGGCGGTTTACTGGCAACCGACGGCAGCGGGGTATTTCGGGCGGATTGCGAAACAGCATATTTTGCAGGCCGTGCGCGAAGGCGTGTCACCCCAAGCAGCGGAAAACATCGCCAAACTTAAAAAGCCCGCGATGGCCGAACGCGCCGAGAAGCTGTTGTCCGGCAAGGGCTGGCTGCCGGAACTGTTGTGCAACGCCGCGCAGTAATCTCGGTCGATTGAATGAGAGCCGGGACTGGCGACAGTCCCGGCTTTTCTTGTTTTCCAGAACGCTCGGGGCATAAAATTCGCGCCGCCTCCGGCGGCTGCTCTCTTTCTCCTCTGCGCTTTCCAGTCTGCCTGTTCATCGCCAGCTTCTTTCGCGCGGCGTCAATCAATTGAGAAGCGAAATTTGGAGCATGTGATCGATGCTTAAATCCCACCCATTTCGATAATTGTGCAACCAGCAATCATTTCCGTGATGGTGGGCCATTGAGCATAAGCTCTTTGCATAGCTTCACGATAGGCTTCTCTCGACAAGACCTGCGGACATAGCCTCATGGCATCGGCCAATTTGACCCACCAGGCCAGCGTGAAGGTCAGTGTACGAAGTCGTTTGACCAATCGCGTTTCGGAGTCAACGATTGCAACATTGACCGGACGGCGCGTGTTTTCCGGCCACGACCTCGGTTCCTCGGCACACGACATGAAGCCGTCAATGAAATTCGGATCGTGAATACCGATGGCGAAAGGCGCGTCGAATTGCAAGTCACCATGCCCGATGAACAGAAAAAACATAATCGGCGCAAACGGAACAATGCCTATCCTTAAAGGATGATCGCTGAAAGCTTTCTCGTCTTCCGCGCTTATCCTCGGAAGGCCGATAATAAAAAATGCTTCGAGGCCGTTCTCGTCAGGCGTTGGATCGAGAGCGACACGCATGCCATGGGAGGGAAACGGCCACGGAAAAACCTTTCCCACTTCGATCTCCGCAACGGTCATTCTACACCCATGCTTGCGAGTTAATCACAAACTCTACCACACATTCAGCATCCAGATTCCGATGACCCGGCTATCCGATTATGCAGGCTCCAGCAAGATTGGTCGCGTTGAACAAGGATGATGACCTCAATCTCTCTGCCAGCATCATCCCCGCGTTCAATCAAGCGCCACCAGACACATGATCGCGCCAATCGCTGCCGAGTGCCTCGCCCGCTGCTTAGACTTTGAGGGTAAGCGTGTTCCCCGGCCCGACGCCCCGGTCAGCGGCAACCGTGCGATCCACAGCACCCAGTAAAGTCGCCGCCAGATCCTCGTAGAAGGTCTGGTCGGTCAGATACCAGCTATGGGAAAATGAAGCGTCCGCCACTGGGCCTCCGCCGGGATGCGGGATCGCGGCGTAATGCGCGGAACAGTCGATATTGACGGTTTTCGCCGGGGCGTCGTCAGGCAGGCCCACCCGGCCGACACGCGGTTCGACACCGGCACGCTTGACGTTCGAAATCTGCAAAACGTCATCGTATTTGTTGAAATAATTGGTCAACCGGTAGGAATGGCCAAGCATGCTTTCGGTGTCTTTATTGCCCGCGACGAAATCCGATGCCTCGACATCCCCGGCGATCATGACGAGCTGATTCAGCATCCAGTCCGAACCCGTGGTCATCCCGTCGTCGGCGTGGTCGAGGGCCTCGCGCAGAACATAAGCGCCCATCGAGTGACAAAGAGCATGCACGGCGACGTGGCAATCGGCGGTTTGCGCGGCCAGCATCGGCTTCACCCCGCCATTGACGAGCAGTATGGCAGTTCGCTTGGCAGTGTCGAGCTCTTCGAGATACGCGAAGGTGTCCGTCCAGGACGGCCAATCGAAACTGACGACGGTGCATTTAAACTTGCCCGCGAGGCCATCCGTGACATTCATATGTTGCGCATTCACATCGACGATGCCGACATTAAAGCCGTGGACGAAGAAAAGCAGGGCGCCGTTAATGGCGTCCTTGTCATCTTTGTCAAAGGTGGCCATCACTTGTCCGACCCAGGCTTTCAAGCCGATGGCGTGCGATGGCAAAGGCGCTTCCCCATCCGGCACAGCGAGATAACGTATTGCGCCCAGCCCGTTGCCGAACGCGTCGCCGGATATAGAGCGCACGGTGATAATAAATTTGGTCATTGGCAAACCCGCCTCTTTTATGAAAACGGGCCAGATTACGATATTTCTTAAGCCGTCAAAGAGCGAGATGGTCCTGGGGTCGGGTTAAGCACTGTTATGAAGCTTTCCGGCGTTATAGCAAAGGCATCGATCCGAAAGCGCACCTCAACTTTTGTGATTGCGCCGCCTATGCGCTGGCCAAGGCTATGAATGCGCCGCTTTTGTTCAAAGGCATGGATTTCGTCGAGACCGACATCGTGTCCGACGCCAAGGTAAGCACTTTATCCCCGGCCAAGCGCCGAGAATACATGCCATCGGCAGGTGGCCGATTTGTTGTAAAGCGCTGGACGCACGAATGCCGCGTAATGCTGAAGTTCACCGTCGAGATCACGCCAGCCGACTTCGACCCTGGTCGGGGTGAATCTCACAAATTGCTCGACGATAGTCTGGTCCATCCATGAGTAGATTTTTCCGGTGAACAAGGGAGCGACAGACCCATCCCAATAATCCACCCTGGCACCCGGCGACGTATCGTCTGCCTCGATGCGGATATGGCGGGCCTGTTCATCGACCGTCACTTTCATGCGGCCCCAAAGGGCGGAGTAAGGCGGGTCAGATCGGCGATATATGACGGCTTGTGGCAGCGGAGCATGAGGCGGCGTTATACACATGGCGGCAGCTAAGAGGAAAGAACGCATCGGGACTTCGATTCTTGTCCATGAGAGTTTGTCAGGGGTTCCACCTTATCCGTTGCTCAAAGCGGTAGGCTGGCGGCATGTATCGTCCACCCCGCCATTGACTCACAGCGTCGTAATACCCGCGCGGCGGGTTATTTGCCTGAGATGATTCGCCAGCCGTCGTTGAATTTCGCGGCCACGAATTCTTGTCCATACATTGTGTAGGTAAACCCCATCGGATTGAGGCCGGTCTTGGCCGCGCCAAGGCTTGTCGGATGAAACCTTTCGTCCGCCTCGATATGTGTCACGAGCTTGCCATTGCTATCGGCGGCGGCGGCCGTCCATCCCGTGATTTTATATAATTCCCAGACGCCCCGGACACAAAAACCGCTTTCTGCGTCCCAGATACCCTCCTGAAGACCCTTGGTGGTGAGATCGACCACAGCTCCCTTTTCGCGTATTACCTCGATGATCGCTTCTACTTGGTCCGTGGTTGTCGGATCGTAGGCTTTTCCAGGTTTGCCCGGCTCATTTTGGCTGCCTGGGTATCCACCCTCATGAACGGCTATATATTTACCTGCGACAAGCAACGTCATGATATAAACGTCTGGGTCACTCCATTTGACGAACGCCTCTTCGGCGAAGATCAAGGGAAAAGCGGCGGTGGAAACCACGCCGTTCATCCTACTCTCGCTGTCGGCTGAAGGATCTAAGACCCACAGGCCAAGTGGTAGATTGCTCCCAGTCGACTTGATCTTTACTGGATTCAAACACCAGGTGACTGCCTTCCTCTGTTCGATATTCTCCTTCACGAGGGACCAGATTGTGTTCTTCGACGGATCGCTGCAAGCAGCCACGGCCAAAAACAGGGTAACGGGTAGACCTCTCATAAAAACATTGAGGCTGTTCATGGGCATTGTTTCAGGCTGTTGACGCAAAATCTGTGAGGAACACGTGCCTATGAAATTATTGGCTATTATAGGCATCGAGCGAGGCATTGCAGGCTGAAAAGACTTCGTCTCGGACGTCCGCAGGACCTAAATCTCGGGGAGGCGGAAGGTTCGCACGCTTGATCAGTTCGGTATCCGACAGCTTCGTATAATACAGCTTTATCATACCAACCGTCGCGCAGCCGCAATAATTCTTCTTGTCGTCATCGCTGAGCGCTTTGCCAGCGTCGGCGGGAACGATATTGGCTTTACAAAAATCGAAGAACGACCCACCCAGAGAGGTCAGCGCATTGCCTTCCCTAATAGTTCCGGTTTTATCCAAAATGCCTGCGAGCTTCTCCATCTTTGATGCGAACGCATCTTGTTGCGCTTTTTTGTCAGCGTCCGTTTCGGTGAGTTTTTTTCCTGCAAAAAAGACGACGCCTATCGCAATCGCTAGCAGCCATCCCATCATATCTCTCTTATTCATAATGGCTAACATTCCTGCGTGAGGTACCCGAAGCGGCTGCCGCCTCGGCATCGGATAAAGGCGTGAAGGCTTTCATCATCGCGTAGAGAATGATGGCGACGATCATGCCCCCGGCCAGCAATGCCGCCTTCACTTTGGGCCAGGATCTTGAGAAGCTTTCCAGAGCGCCTGGAACTGTTATCCAGCCGCGCCACTGATATGAGCGGGCGGTGAGGGTGATCGGCCGCAGCAAGGCATGAGGCGAAGGCGAAGCTACGGATAAAGCATGAGCCAAAAGGAAAGAGTGCATCGGTCGGTACTGTTGAAATCGGAGGTCTGGCGTTAGGCCGGGATGCATGTGTCTCACACAGCTTCGCGGGCACGAGCGGCATGCACGATGAGTGGGCGCCTACAGCAATTTATTTCTTTTTTGAGGCATTTTGAACCACGGTCTTCAAACACGGAATGAGCGCGGCGCTTATATCTTGGGCCAGTTTGTCATCGACCTTCTCGGCTTCTTCATCGGTCATCTTGTCGATGTCGTCCTGGCTGTAATCAAAAGATAAAGTTGGGGCAACACAGCTCACAAGCTCCGACACAAATTCCTTCATGATCGGGTTGTCGGTATTCTGGCCCTGTTCCTTCATCGTCTCGGTTATTATTTCGGCTGTTTTTTGAATGACGAAATCACCGATTTTCCTTTCGGGCTGCGACACTGACACAGCGCTCTTTTCGCTCGGCTTCCTGAGTTCAAAAAAGATAAGAACGGACGCAATAATTACCGTGGCTGTGACCATGGAAAGAAAACGCACTAAAAACGTAGAAACTATTTCTCTCCATGGTTTCAGCCGAATTTCAAACGCCGCCTTGGTATTTCTCGGCGAAGCTACCTTGAGAGTATCGTCATCAGGATTTTGAGGATTCGGGTTTTGCGGCGTATCGAAAAGCTCGGTGCTCATTCTGTCTCTTCCGTCAGACCGGTCATAAATCGATGGCGTCTCGTCAATGATGGCCGGTTCATTGAAGGCTTTCTGAGCTATAGTTTTATTGTCTTTTTCTCGGCATTAGACGATCAATACCTACATTATAAATGTAGCGAGCATGCATCTAAGATAAGTTCCCGTATTTCTGATAATAAAAAAACAGATATAGTTTTGATATAAGCTCAGGACTTACCAATAATTATTGAAACATTCTTCCCAAAAGTGTTCATATTCTTGATACAGCGTGAAAATTGCTGTTGCGCTTGGGCTGTCTTTTTGATTAGAAGACGCCGAATATGCGGCGGTTGCCCTTGCAAGCGGCCTTGCGGCGCTTTCTGAAACAAAATTGGGAAAAGTGTTTCCCGGACGTCCCCATTTTCGGGCGTCGAAGTGGAGACACGACGTCATGCCCCATCCGAACCTTGCGCTCAGCCTCTATACGGCTGACGGCCAGCGAAAATATCTCAACGCTTCCGAACGTCATCGTTTCCTGGCCGCCGCGCAGATGGCAGCGCCGGAAATCGGCACTTTGTGTCTGACGATGGCTTATCTCGGCTGCCGCATATCAGAAGCCCTGAACATGACCGCCGGCGACGTGCAGCATGCGGAAGGACTTATTTCGATCCGCTGCCTCAAGAAACGCGACAGGCTGGTAGTGCGGGAGGTTCCCGCGCCGCAGATGCTTCTCAGGCAACTGGCCGATGTTCATGGACTGGACGATCCCTACGCCCGGCTTTGGCCGTGGAGCCGGACCACAGCGTGGCGGCTCATCAAAGCTGTCATGAGCGAGGCCAACATTCGCAGCCTGCAAGCGACGCCCAAAGGGCTGCGGCATGGATTCGGCGTGCATGCGGTGATGTCAGGGATTCCGCTTAACCTCATCCAGAAATGGCTTGGCCACGCCGATATCGCAACAACGGCGATCTATACCAATGTCCTTGGCCCGGAAGAGCGCGCGATCGCGGCGCGCATGTGGTGAGCGGCGACGGCTTTGCGGTCTCCGTCGCCGTCCTTTCGATAAAGGCCGCCGAGCCAACAACCTCTCACTATGCCCGGTTCTACCGGGGCGGCGCGCGCCGTCAAAACCGAACGGCCTCCTCCCCGCAAGCGGGTCCCCTCCATTACGGCAAGGCGCTGAAGAAGCGCTTTTGACTGCGTCGCTCGATCCGCCCCGGTGACCGAACGGGCATCGAGGTTGCCAGCCCGGCGGCCTCAAAGCCCGAAAGGACACATCATGACGAAGACCGAAAATGCCAAGCGCCCGACGCACTACATTTACGCGGTGACAAAACGCGGCGACTCATCGAGCTGGACCCGCATAGGCGCTTGTTGGCCCAACGGCGACGGCAAAGGGTTCAGCCTCAAACTTGACCTCGTGCCGATCAACGGCGCCGACATCGTCATGCGCGAGCCCAAGGACGAAGGAGACGCCCAATGAAGCTCCTCACCAAAGCTCAGCATGAGCAGCTTCTCGACAACGGCCGCCGTCAGGCGGCCGTTAAGGGAACCGCGGACGAAATCGACTTCGCGCCCGTGGTCAAATTGTTCAACCCTTGCGGGGCCGCGACCTGGCTCCTCACCGAGATCGATCCCGAGGACGAAACTATCGCCTGGGGTCTGTGCGACCTCGGCATGGGGTTTCCGGAATACGGAACCGTGAGTCTGACCGAGCTTGCCGCCTATCGCGGACGCTTCGGTCTCAGCGTCGAGCGTGACCTGCATTTCACCGCGCGGGGGCCGATCTCGGCTTACACAAATGCGGCCTATGAGGCGGGACGCATCGTTGAAAATATCGACGTCAAAACCTGATCCTATCGATGCTGTGGAGGCCTGACCAACAGGCCTCCACATTTCGTTGCCAAACTTTACCAAGCCTTCCGTGCCGTCTGCGGGCTTGAAGGCGCTATGCTGGCGGCATGCGCCG
>Ga0116227_10012512_pt1 | contig 13768 bp, 9 predicted proteins | sample S1TSphgellanicum_FD_89693 | JGI IMG/M metagenome (GOLD analysis project Ga0116227, IMG submission 89693) | Host-associated microbial communities from peat moss isolated from Minnesota, USA - S1T2_Fb - Sphagnum magellanicum MG | ecosystem: Host-associated > Plants > Peat moss > Unclassified...
ATTCCAGTATTGTATATTATTAATAAAAAAAAAAGAAGAAAAGAAAAAAAACGTGTAAAAAACTTTGTTGGTGTTTTTTGTGTTTTTTTTTTTTTTTTTTTTTTTTTCAATTTTGTCAGATCGATAATTTGGCAAAATTTCTTTTGAAATGAGAAAAATAAGTCAAATTTAGACTTTAAAACATTTTTTTCCAAATTTCCCCAATTGTTTTGTTCTTTAATTATTAAAATTTTTAAAACCTGGAACCAGGGGTTCTTAACAAAATGAAAGAACCACCCAACACTGGATCCAGGATCCCAACACTGGTCGAAATCCAGACTTGGGGATGGTTCTTTGATTTTGTATAGCCTCCAGTTTCAGGGTTTTGGAAATTTTCAAAGTCAAAAGACCTTTTGGTTTTGGGTCTAACAAATCTGTCGCAAGATTTATTTAGGATCCTGCAAAACAAAAACCCTATCTGCTGTTCTTCCAGGCATGGAAGAAGAGCAGATAGGGTTTTTGTTTTCCTCAAGAGCTCTTCTTCAAGACTTCAAGACTAAGTCTATGTTGCAAGAATTTCATCATCAACAGCAGTAACAACCACAAGAGTGCAGCATTAACTCCTATCACTTGAAACCTCTTTTTTGAAATCCTCCCACAACCTTCAGAAGTCCTTAGTACAAGACTTCAGGTGTCCTTAAGGAACATTTGTCACCCAAACAATTCATGCTGATCAGGAGATTTAGCTGAACCTCCTGTTTGAATTCTGATTCAAAGAATAATTCATAATCTGAGAAAGCAAAACATCATATTTTCTGTAAGTTTACAAAAACTACTCATTTTTTTCTCAAAAAACCAAAATAACAAGTTCAGATTTTTCCACTGTCAAAATGCAGATGTATTTTGTTGCTCTTTTGGCGGTGCAGAAAAACCAGAACTTGTTCACCATCAATGTTGCCTCAACTGCAACCAACATTTATCAACTCTCTTTTATATTGAGGTAAAGCTTTCATGCTCACTGAAAGCACATGTAAGAATTGGTTTGTTAGTAAGAAGCTGTAGAACTTTTCCCGATCAATCAAACCTCCAGCTCCTCCATTGAATCTATGCCAGACTGGATTCATCACACAGGTTGCTATTGGTTCACTCTGGCCAATTTCAGATACAGCTGCCTATATCAGATGCAAGCAATTCTCCTGATCAAACATTCAATAGACTTTGATAAAATATCTACAAAATATGATCAAAAGAGTGCAAAGTTTGTTGGACTTTTAAAGTTCCAAGACCAATATCAAGAGTCCTGCCAAAGATATACTTGGGAACTGCCATGAGATTTTAGTAGAGATTAATTACTCATGATTGAAATCCTAAATTCAATTGCCATCTCCATGTTCTGTGTCTCTCCTTGTCTTTCTGCCTTCTTCCAAAAAGAGTCACTTGTGAAGCAAAGGTTACTAACTACTTCCTGTTTGCCACAGCTCTGAAAGATTTTGTGTCAGTGCAAAGACACAAATTTACAGATTACACTGCTCTCTCTCAGAAACCACCAAGAAGTCACTTCAGATCCACAGATGCACACACTCATCACTACTGCTCCTAGTTACCTGAAACCACTCTAAATCAAGAGCCATCTGCACATTGTTGACCAGTTACTTCCATTCCAAGCTCCCTCATCTCTCTGGAACTAGGCATATTGGGCCTTAGACAAAAGGTGTTTTGAAGCTTTCATCATAGTCCTCAGAGGTCTGCCAAGGCCTGGCACTACAAACCACCTGTGTTGTATAGTAAAGTCTGTCACATCCACGCTTCATGGAGTTATTCGTTAACAGTAGGCTATAGCAGTTACCACCTTGAGCATTTAGTGGCAAACTCCTCTTTTGAGTATTTCTGAAATTCCTTGATATGAATCACAGAATCAGTAGTTGGGATGTCCAATTCTGTTGCACATTGTTGTGCAGCAGCTGTTTCATATCAAAGGCTCTTGATAGCGGATTTTGAGGTGCTGCTTCTTATGCTTTTAAGCAGACCCAAATACTCAGAAATTGCCTCACCTTCTTTATGGACCTCAATGTCGTACTCTGCCAGGGGGTCACCTGTGACATTTTGTGCAATATCCTGCTCCATCTCCTCATCCCGAGAATCAAGCTCCATGGACACAGGACTGTCAGGCCTTGATGGCAGATCCTGACCCGAACCAGATGAATCAGTGACAGGAGCTGGCCTCTGTGAGTCATCATTGCTGCCAACTGGAGCCTGTAGCAGTCGCTCAATTGCTTGTGCAGTGGACTCTGATCTCTGCAGTGCTTTCGTTGCTGAAACAACATCAACCAAGGGATACTGGGTTTATATTGGTGAAAGGTGAACATGAATTGTTCAGTTGTTCCAACATTGTAGCAATGGATCTCAAGTCTCACTTTGGGTAGAGCACACATAAGAATTTTTTTAAAAGTAGGATATAAGCCAGTCTTTGAATACACTTTTAAGTCCAAGTTTAGAATCAGAAACTAAACACCAGCATGTGTCACACACATTCTTGAGAGCTATCAAAAAGTCTAGATTAACAACAAGCTCTCTACTGTAATGTAGAAGCAAGAACTTTGGTCATGCCAAAGATTATGAGTCATGCCTACCCCAAACTATGTGCTCAAGCTGAGATTGTTGTAGAGCTGCATTTCATACCTTTCTCTTGGTCGAACCCCATGGACATCAATTCTGCAAGTGCTGTCTCATCTACAGGTCCCTTAAGTTGATGAGGTTGACAGTCGAGGCATACCTGTATATCAAAGAGGCTTAGCAAATTACATCAACTCGCATTTAAATTGATCATCAACTAGGTGACCCTCAAGCACATTTTCCCTTCCAATTTCAAAAGATGTAAACTAAAGCCAAATCCAGATGTATGATCAGCTGTTGTTGCTGAATCCACAATATAAGACAGGAAAGTACTAGAAAATATAACTGAACAGCTACAGGTGGTAAGATCTATTGATTTCCTCTGCATTACATCATGTAAAATTAGGTCAGGTCTACACTGTAGTGATTATGATTGAGCTGCAGATTCAAAGTTGATGGCACAATTTTCAGTTCCTTGTGAGATATGTACAGGAAATTCATCGCCATCCATTTTGCATGTGGAATCTGCATGTACTTGTCATGCACCACGAACATGTGATATAGCAAGGCCTGTAAAGACCTGAAGAGTAGCCAGGGAGGCAGGGTTCAACAGCATCTCCAGAGCCATGTCCCTATCATTTTCACTCTGCTTCAATGCTTCCGCAGCAACTCGACGATTGTACCTGTCATGACCACCCATGTACCCTGCCCTTCACTGAATCAGACAATTTCTTAAATATATGTGTCATGCACGTCCAAAATAGCATGCAACAGCAATCCACAACATATCAGTGTCTTCAAACAAATCAATGAGATTGCAAAACTCCACAACAACACTTTTAAGGTAATATTGCAGCTTCTTCAAACATGAACAAAAGAAGTCAACATTTAGAAAACAACCAAAAACTCCAGGACTGGAGCACTGAAGGCTTACCCCAGAGAAGCAAGCTCACTCAATTTTCCAATGTCTACTGCCTTTCCCCCCAATGTTTTGCCATACCTCTTCTGCTCTCTGCATCCAATGAATGTACAAGTCCAAAACATGAAATCAGAATTGCTCCAAATAGAGTGTAAATTACATAGGGAATCAGCTAGCTGTACATACAATGCATTGATGGATCAGATCTATTTAAAGTAACAGGATGACTATCCTTGAAACAGCCCATCACTTGTATACTCATATAGAAGGAGAGGATTCACTGACCTACGCTCCTGTTGACGGCGTCTATCATCCTCCAACTTCTGTGATTTTCTGTGCCTGTCATCCACTACAAAGTCTACTGCTCGCTGCATATCTTGACCTGATACACGCAGAGCTCTGCGGGACTCGGTCAGTGAGAAACCCATGCCAACCAGAGATGCAACTGCCTCATCTGACACTTGAAGCTGCACCAGCCACCATTGACACACCCCTATTTAAACATCGGAATCAGTTCACATTGAAGATAGAACAATGCAGAGCATTAGTATTGCATGACCCCAGCAGTGTCCATATTTTCAGGGCATACAGAGGTCTTTTACAAGGATTGAGACAAGTCCACTTTACTTTCAGGGAAAAAGAGATCACAAGGTTTCAGACCTAAAATAAAACCTGTTGATGCTTGCTTTCAGGTGTAAAATTTGGTGAATTTTCTACAAAGCATAGATGCAAGTGGTATAAAACACAATTATAAGACATGTCCACTGTCCCACAGAGGCTATGAGATACTTGTTGCACATATGACCCTGGAGACACATATCATGTAAGACTGTACAAGTTATCAGTTGACAGAATACACTATCTTTAGACAAGCACAATGGAGAAAATGCAGAAACATAACACCTGATGAAATTTTCTTTGAGCAGAAAGTAAAGAATGCTGTGCAGCATCCAGCAGCCCACTATGGTAGGCTACCACTCCTTCCAAAAGTTCCAACCTTACATACCTGAACATACACACACATTTGATTAGCAAAGTCAGAAATAATTAATCACAACCTCAGAGCTTTACCTGCAGTTATCTGTGAACCGGACTGCAAAACCTTGCAGTGAGTGATGAGGCACCACCCATAAACAAAGGAAGAATGTGAATTGGATCTGGCTCATCAAATCAAAAGCATTCGAAGCTGTTAACCTCCCAATTAAACACAATCCTAAAATCCTCAAGGTGTACAGGAAAGAAAATCTGAACTTGCAAAGATACAAGATTACAGGTGAATGGAAGGCAAGTAACACACAGAGCCAGCTCAGGGCAGAATCCGCCTTGCAACACACGAAGGCGCTCCAAATTCTTCCCATGGGAGCGAAGGAGACCCTCTCGAGCCTTTTTCAATCGCTCTCGCGCAACAGCTAATCGTGCAATATCCCGTAGCATGAAAAGGGACCAGACAGTGTCTATCTGAAGGAGCGCCACATTGTCAACCGCCTACATGTACCCACCCACCAAAACACTCAGCCATTCAATCTGAAGACATGGTAGTCTCATGTAACACTAGAGACACAAGCACAATAGACCAATTGTACAGACACAGTCCTTCACTGTCTCAGAACTACAAAAGACAGCACTCTACTTTTGGAAAAAATTCCAAACAAGGCAGTGTGAATCTCCATCCAGTGAAGCATGTCCATTCCAGATTTGCTGACTATCACAAGCTAAAGGCAAATTATAATCCAACTGAGTACTGGCAAGGCTTTCATGAAGCATAGAGAGCAGTGACCAGATTGGAAGGTTGTGTACACAAGTTGAGGACATACCTCAAGAATTTTGCGATCACAAAGAGAAAAGGCTTCCTGAGATATACACAAAGAAACTATTACTACCAGGAATATGACTATGCTCATTCTCCATCTTGTTGAATTACTTCAACTAAAACACCACTACCATTGCCTTATTAACAAATCCATCATATAGAATCATCACAAATAAACAGCAACTTGGCACTATATGAGTTTCAGCAAATGTGCAATCTTTACAACTCAATTTGTGAGGATGTTCAACTACCAAAATGTGTTGAGCAAAGTGGACAAAATACTCCTTTGATGAGGCTAACATAAACTCAACAAGTGTCAACAAGGTCCAATAACTCTCACTGATAAACTTTCAGTATAAGATTTCAGTATACCTCTGCCATAGCCAGGACCTCTAGGGCTTCATCATACAAATTCTGTTGGAGCAAACTGCGAGCCTTGGAATGCAGCATAAGTCCCATTACCAATGCCCTAACATGTCCAACCCCATATATCCCATTTGATATCGTTATCAGCATATGGCACTTATGCAAATACAACAGGTAGGGAAACCCTAATTCTTCACAATAAATGACAACTGCAAGCACCGTAGGTTATGAACCTGCAGATATCCACCAGCAATAATATCTGCAAGGAGATAGAATTGGACAATGACCAAAGCTACCTTTGGCATTCTGATTGACAAATCAAATACCCCAGAAACTAAGTACTCTTGTCTCCCCACAACTCCCACAAGGATGTATTGGCAGATAAAAACCAGCAGATGGAAACCTGGTAGGTGATTTCATGCACAATACTCCTCAAAGAAAGTAGAGGAAGAAAAAGAAAAAGAAAGTTGAGGAAGCAGGTGTGGGACAGAGGACAAACTTGCGATCATCATCAGAGCTGAACTGGAGTTTCTCGCCACTTTGATTCTCAAGTTGGATGTCAAAATTGTCAACAGGATAGTCGTCCTCCTCACTGCTTCTCTTTGCCATGGCATCAACTGCTGCCCTGCAGAGAGAGGTAATATAGTTCCAAATCCCACATGATGACGATGATGATGAGGAGGAGGAGGAGGAGCAGGTGCTGAAATGCGAGAATTGTAACCAAAGGTTTGGCAATAGCATCAGGCCAGGTTTGTCTGCACAGGGGTGACCGAATCTCTCTCTCTCTTCCCTCAGATCAAACAATCCTTGTCCAGAGAGACAGATACTTCCTCACAAACTACAAGTTCTCACACAATCTTACAATCCCAAGCAATGTGGTTTTGCGAACCTATTCTCTGGCATTCAGAAGTTCCTCAGTTCTGAATTGCAGGAATGCTTGTGCGATTGAATGGCTGCAATTTGTAGCTGGTTTGATTCTGATAGGAAACAGAGCACATGCACGCGTTTGCAATTGCAACTGACAAACCCTTTCTGGTGTCTTGATGCTCAACAAGCCACCAGACATGCCAAGGGAGAGAGCGATCTGACGCAATACTTGCTTGCTAGCTTACATGAAGAAGAAGAAGAAGAAGAAGGCTTTGAGACTCGGCAGAAGGCAAGTTTTCTTACTTGATTCGAGCAAGTCGATCCGAGCGTTGTTTCTCAGAATTCACAGCAGCAGCTTGCTGTACGCCACTCCGTGTGAGCAAAATCTTGGAGTCGTCGGCGATTCCCACCTCTCGCAAACTCCGCACTCCTCCTCCCGCCGCATCGTCCTTAAGGATGCGGCCGGCGCAGATCATGTTGATGCTGTCGGCTCCAAAACCCGCGAGCCTGGCTATCTCCACTCGCAAATTTGCAACCGTCCAAGTGTCCAGCGGCACCTCCAACTTGCCAGCCCATGCCCCCGCCACTCGCAGCCTTGCCTGCGCACCACTGGACCCCGATGCAACGTCGTCTCTCATCTTCGCTCTTCTCCTCCCCTCTCGGCTCCCCTCTCTGCTCTGCACTTTCTGCTCTCCTCTTCTTCTACCTTCTCCTCTTCAAGCCAGGGGAGGGATGGTCCTCAAGCCGCTCGCTCATCTCAGCTCATCCACGAAGTCGCCCAACTTTCATGCAGTCGCCACTTTATATACCCTAGCTAGTGATGATAACCTGTTGCTTGTGAATGAAGCAAAGTGCGAATCATCCGTGAAGTAGCGGCCGGGGGCGGGCCGGCGGGCGGATGGCGGATTGTGGATTAGGTACCGACAGTACCGATACTTACAGAAGAAATCCTGAGCAAATCTTTCGAGCTTCCACGAAAGCTTTTGACGTGTAAGTCAAGCGTTTCTCGGATGACAGACAAACAGGGGGAGAGTAAGTACCTAAAACGTTTTTTGATGGGATGTTTGCAGTGCAACCGGTGCGACCGACGGTGCCCCCAACACACCATTATTGAGTCTGAAGAGGATGATCAATTGGTGAACACCTCAGGCACTGAATGAATCCCAGTGACTCCGAAGAAGACCAACCACCTCAGGGAACACACTAGTGAGTCTGCACCAGTGTTGTTCGTGTATATAGTTTAGGAGTGTAAATCTTCTTTATTTTATTTTTTACACCTCAGGTAAGTGTAACACCACAAAGCATGTAAGTGTACTTAACAAACTTGAAATGTGTAAGTGTAAGGCCGTGTCAATAAGTTTCAAAAAAACAGTGCAAGTGTGAGTGTAAATCATTTACACTTACATTGTTCTTACACATGTAAAGACTTGTAAGTGTAAAAAAAACTACATTTACAAGCTCTGTAAAACCAAAAAAATGCAATAAAAAAGATGCCAAAACATGCAAACTTTGATGCAATTCATCACTTTAAAGGTTACATCAATTCTAGTTTTTGGTATGATCTAAAAATTGGCACATTTTTATAAGTGACAATAAGGTTCATAGGAGTTTAATCAAGACTAAAAAAGCTCCATGTGTAGAATGAACAACACATTACCAAAATCATGAATACATATCCCAATTTTGCACACAATTTTCTATATGATCCTCAACCTCATTAAGAAATTTGGCATCCAACATATCTATATCTCCTCCTCGACCTCTCCAAACTCATCTTGAGGTCCTTTCTTAGCCTCAAATCCAACAGTGGGATCATCATGTCAATTCTTGATTAGAGGCACCAAGAGATCCAAATTATATGGATCAAATCAACAACGATGAAGACCTATGAGAATGTCAACAATAGAAAATATTCTCTCAATCTAACTACCAAGTATGCCTAGAATTGCTCTAACTAAATAGGCATCTATTGGAAATTGCCCTTCATGTTTTGACCACCAAAAAAAAAATCTTCTACTTCTTCCAAGGGCACATCAACTGTGCGAAAGCATGACAATTCCCACCAAACCTACATTTACACACATATTCTTCAAATAAGTTAGCTTGAAGCATGCAAACAAGTTAATTCACAATGTTTTGCAAACAAATAAAAAAAATAACACTTACTTTGTCGCAACCCTAGCCTTGGGCTTGTAACCAAAGCAAGGGTTTGCAAAGGTGCGAACCAAGACTGAGCCCGGGAGTCACATTCTTTGCTCCCGGGAATGCAAAGAGTGTGCGGGAATGAACCCTCACACTCCTAAGTGAACTCCCATTTTGGGAGTTGGAGTCCCAATGGACTCCCGAATGTTTAAAAGGCGATTTTAGGGGTCAAAACTCGTTGGATTGAGACGTTCTTCATATCATTGGAAAGCCCTTGGAACGTAGATGTCTGAAATGGGCTTGCATGACCCATTTGAACCCCTGAAACACAAGTTATGGCCAAAAAAAGGGTCGGGAATCAAATTGGCAATTTGACTCCCGAGCATTAAAAGTCAGGAATCACTTCGATTCCCGTGCGTGCAAGTGGCATGCGACATACGTTAGAAAATTCTCAACTAGGGCTACAACTTTGCTTTGAACCTCATTTCAATCAAAGGTTTGAAGACAAAGTTATGGGCCCCCAAAGTCGCAAAAGTCCCAACTTTGGGAATTTCGGGACTCCCATTTGAGAGTCCTAGGACAAAATGTCATTTGGATGTGAGCCTCGTGAAAAGGCATAGAGTATACTATAAGGGGGAAGGTGGTGGCTTCCCCCAAGTCCAGGTCGTGGTGAGTCTTGTGAATCTGAATTTGCATGTGGTTCATCCTAACACCAAAAGTGCTCCAACTATGCACTAACCAATTTGTTGTTTGGTTTGTGCAAGTCCGTGTGAATAAGTGTATTGCTTGTCCATCTTCCTAGTCCCATCCCAAAGCTCCAACATGCCCCTCAACCCTTGAAGTGCTGCGAGCCAGGGAACGTGCACCCAATTCCTTACTTTTTTACTATTTTAACTTCAGACTCACATTTGAGTTTATGAAGGAGCTAGGGAGCGTGTCATACTTACTCAAAACAAGTTTCATCCTCAAACACTCCTACTCCAAAAATCACATTATTATTGCACATAATGTTTTACACAATACTTGAAGAAACATTGGATTGTCCATGATATTTCTGGTATAAAGTATTGAAGGTAGGGAGGAGAAACTTTCTATCATATGCAAAAGAAATTTCAATTACAAAAGACTAGCCAACATAATTTCCCACTAAACTCAAGTCTTTAAATTGAAGATTCAACATAAAAGCAACCATATTGTGAGCTTAAAAAAGCTTGAAACAATCCATGAAATCAAGGAAGGGCTTCAAAACATGAGCTACTTGCTCTCACGTGTTAGCACCAAGTTTTTTCACCTTAGTGCATATGTCCATTTCATCAACAACATCAACTTCTATTTGTAACTCTAATCTTTCCTTGGAAAGTTTCACATACAACTTGATTGTAGAAGCAAGAGCATCTAATAATGACCAATACCCACAACAATGTTTAATTACACATGTAATAACAACATGGGAAAGTGCATCACAAATTGCATTAGCAATTGCCCAAGTTTGTGCTAAAGGAATCTTATTTACTAAAACCTTTATATGGCGCCCATAGCACATGATAATGATAACCTTATATGCTAAGCATTGTTGAAACATAACAACCTTGGATGCAAAGCATGTTTTCACCAAACTTGCTAACTTGTGTTTAAACAAACCAAATTCTAGGCATGCCTCCTTCCATTCTTTTGCACCTTTACCTATAATGCACAATGAAAAGAAATCAATTTTATTATACATTTCACAACTCACAACTCACAATTTAACCTACAAATGTTTGCATTGAAAAATTCCAATTTATCAATATACCTATATGATGCAAGTTTGGAGAAATGTTTTTGCAAATTTCACATTAATTGGTCCCAAGTCTTTGGAAATCTTGTCATCATTTGTTACATATTGAACTGCCTAGCTCATAGCACATCCAAAACACGCACCATCAAAAGGGACAAACAAATGTAATGCCTCACATGAAATTAAAGACTTAAAGGTTGTGGTCATGCTCAACAAGTTGGTGCCCTCATCTTTGACATAACACAAAACTTTGGAAGTGAAACCAAATTTCTCAAGGATGGCCTTCAATTGCCTTGCCAACCCTACTATTGTAGTGTCATTGTCTTCAAAAAGGCCTATTATAACATGATGTGGCTTCCAATTTGCTAAACAAAAATTTACAACAAGAACAAAAGTATCTCACTACCCCCTACTCACCCATAAATCAAATGTTGTTGTAACTATATGTGTGGCATTAAGCAAAGGTTGAACATGCAACTTTAGACAACACGTAACCATTGCTGGAAAGATTTCTTCAACCAACATCTTTTGAAAAAGAAATTTACTACTTTGGGTTCCAACCTTCACATCCATACATTTTCACATATGCTTAAGGGGAAAAACCCTTTAGCCATTAACAACACCAAGTCTTTTAGAAATAATTTTTGAATTTCATTTTGCTTCTTATAAAGATTTTTGCTCCTAAAAAATATATATAACACCAAATGCTACTTTGAACCATTTTTTAGTTGGCTAGATGACCCTATAATCTTCATCACTCACTATTTGTGACCTTGAAATGTTGCATACAATAGTTTCATCAACATGTGCACATAGGAGCTCAAAATGTTTAACTTCAATGTGCTTTTTCATAAACACTAGTACATAATGAATCCAAATCCATTAATGAATTCACTACATTTTGTAATGAATGAAATGAATTTTAATCATAATGAATTCCTAGCAAATTCGTCAATTGCTTAATGATTAGCAACAAGTTGATATAAACAAGTAAATTCACTAGTAAATTCATTAACATATGAACAACTAGGAAATTTTGAATGCTTTAATTATTTAATCAGATTATTTAATATTAGTTATTTAATTCAGATTATCTAATCCATGTTATATATTATTAATTACTCAATCCAAATTATTTAATTCGAATTATTCTATTTTTAATTTTTTAATTGACAATTTAAAAAAGATTCGAACCTACCTACCTAAGTAGGTAATAAACTAGCACTTACTTACTCGTGTAGGTAGGCAAATGGGTAGGAAAGAAAATGTAAACGGAATGAATAGCCAAAAAAATATTTCACTTACTTTGCAAATTCCATTTTAAGTCAAACATTTTTTCACTCGTCCCAAATTGACATATGCATTTCTTTGTGATAAGTAAAGAGAAGACTTATTTTTTTATTTAGTTTGTGAAATGAGATTCAAAGACAAAACATATGGGTTAAACATTTTACTTGCACTTTAATTTAATTTGGGATGCAACTAAACCTTTTCCAAAAATCAATTTTAATTAGCAATATTTTTCTCATATTATGTCCAAATAAAAAAAAATTAACTTCATTATAAAAAGTTTTCCAAAATCTACACACAAAAATTAGAAACATTATTATTTAAAAAATTGAATTCAAAAACATTGCATATAAATCTTGCATTTTAATACATTTCAACAATGATGTTTTGAAAACATTTTCTTTCTTTAACTATCATTATCATTTTCATATTTTCTCCAAATGAAAAAAAAATTAAAACATATGCATTCATTCTATATTACATAGTACATTTTAATTATGAAATTTAACACAAATAGTTCATAAAATATAATGTATCAATATATAATAATGATATTCTCAAAACCATTCAACACATTTAAATATGGTATATTAAATACATACACGTTAACTTTTATATTATAATATGAGTTTGATTATCTACTTATATAAAAAAATGGGTGTCCACACGTGCTTGATTCGATAATTCGGGATTGGTGAATCCTCCGGAATGTTTGTTCTCATCAACAAACTGTGCCAAAATTCAGGGCCAAAACCAATTTGATTGGCCCATTGCTCCCAAAAAAAAGAAACTATGGAGGCTCCTCAAAATAAAAGGTTCTGTTTTGATGTATATAGTTCCTCCCCTTGGGCCCACCTATATAGGTGAAAGTGCCAAAGCATATGGGCTAAAAGTGAGGTGCTTATATGGAGAACATGTTGGGGAACACACTGTGAACTTGGGGAACAGTGTGGGAACCCATTAGAAACTTAAAAAGAACATCGTGGGAACACATTAGGAACAGAGACAACTAAATAAAAAAATTCCCTATCCCCCCCTAACTTAAAAAGAATAAAAGCAAGGCACCTTGGGCCCTCCTATTGGTTGAAAGGAAAATAAATTTTCCCCTCCGGCCCCCCCCCCAGCCGCCCCCAATAAAACTTGCATGGAAAGTCCAATGTCCACTTTGGACAGTCCACTCTCCACACCAAATACACTTGAAAAAAAAAACCTCCCCTCCAACTTGCAACCTCCCAACACTAAACCTAAAACTTAAAAGGAAAAAATCCAATGCACCCTGAAAGCATGATTACATTTCCCATTGCATGGATGAAATTTCTCTCCTCAAAAAGGTTCATCACAATTTTTCACATGGGCTATTACCTCTCGCAACGAACACCTCGACTATATAGGTGAAAAGGGGAGGATTTTGGGCAAAACATATGGGTTTGATATTAGGTGCTATTAAGGACGTCCTTGGGGAACACATTGAGAACTTGGGGAACAACTTGGGAACATGGTAGGAACACATCAGCAACTCATGAAAAAAAAACCTCTTCCCCTTCCCCCCTGCCCCCAAAACCCAAATTAAAAAGCTGGGGCGCCTGAATGGATGTTGCACCTTCCCATTGGTTGCATGCAATTTCTATTTCCAAAACTATTAATGACCTTTTTTGGCCTAGGCTAATGGCGGGGAAATAAATTTGGGGAAATAATCACCTCTCCTATTAATTAAATGAGGTGCCTCCCAAGTTTTTTTTTTTTTTGGGGCAACGTGCCAATTTGATTGGCCCATCACTCCAAAAAAAAGAAATAATGGAGACTCCCCAAAACAGAAGGCTTTATTTTGAATTGTACATTTCCTTCCCTTTGGCACACCTATATAGATGAAAGGAGAACACCATTTTCCAAGGCATATAAAAATGAGGAGGTATGGAGAAAATGTTGGGGAAAATATTGAGAACCCATTGGGAACTAAAAGGAACATAGTGCGAACACATTGGGAAGTCAGGAAAAATGAAAAAAA
>Ga0116227_10012513_pt1 | contig 13767 bp, 12 predicted proteins | sample S1TSphgellanicum_FD_89693 | JGI IMG/M metagenome (GOLD analysis project Ga0116227, IMG submission 89693) | Host-associated microbial communities from peat moss isolated from Minnesota, USA - S1T2_Fb - Sphagnum magellanicum MG | ecosystem: Host-associated > Plants > Peat moss > Unclassified...
AGTAATATCATAGGAGTTTTTCAAGTGCAAAAGAGAAACGAGGAAAGGAAAGAATGTGAAGAGAAAGAAAAGAAAAGAAAAGAAGTGAAAGGAGATCAACATATCAAGGGTTGTGGTGTTAAAAATATTATTTGTTTTTTAATTCCCAATGTTGATGAATGTGTTAAACATTCATCAAAATGATGAATAATATTCACATCCTTATAGTAGTTAGGTTAAGGTTTAGAAGTGGAAACTATTCAGGGCTTGGTGGCGGTTAGGGTTAGAGTTTGGTGGCAGCTAGGGTTAGGGTTTGGTGGCGGCTAGGTTAAGGTGAAGTGGCAGCTAGGGTTAAGGTTTGGTGGCGGCTAGGTTAGGGTTAGGAGATAGTATATAATGGAGTGATTTTGAGTCGTCTTTCATTCTCTTTTTTCATGGTTTTGAGTGCACATAGAACCTTCAAGCTTTGTTAGTAGTTGTAAGCCATAGTTTTGTGATTGTAGGATTTGAAGCATACAACTTTGTGATTTCTTGTTAGTTAATATGATTGTTCCATTTCATGAACCTTGAATGTTTCAATTCTTGCTTGTTTTCAAGTTGTTTCCAATATGTGGAAGTCAAATTTTTTCAGTATTTGAAGGATTATTTATTGACAAAATTGGCCATAGGGTAAGGTAGTAATAGCCAATTGTGTCCATATCAACCAAGCATGTGAACCCTATGATAAAATTAATCAATTTTTATCACAAGTTTTCATGGAGACCCCTATAGGGTGACAGCACACTAAAATTAGCCTAAATAGACATATAGTTAGTTGTTCATCTATTTCTTTAATGATTATATATATTTTGAAATATCAAGAAAAAGGTTCACCTATCTAAACCTAAACATACTTAGCTCTTCAAGAATGTAAAAAACATTTAAAATTTGTGGGTACCCAATATGCAATGAGTTTTTGAATCTCAACAATGACTTGCATCATATTTATAAAAGTTTAAGAATATATATGAAATTTTATTTGACAATATATTAATATGTATTTGAAACCTTGAGATATTGCATGCATTGATATAAATAAATAATAGAATAATGACATAACAAGTGAAACATAAGTTAAATTAAATATATTATGAAACTTTTAGCGTTTTAAAAAACACAAAAAATTTAAATGTTTTATTGAGGATCAAATATGAGAATTCACTCTTGGTTATTATTTTATACAAAACTCAATGATGTTTAAAATCATGAGTTAGGAAAGACGAATGTTAATCTAAAGAACAAACATGTATGTTCATATTATAAAAGTTCATTGGATATGGACTTTTTAAAATGGACTATCCACTTCCATGAATTAGGTTATGTGTGATAGTTAAAAACCTTATTGTGCTTCCATGGTTCATATTTATAAATCAAACTTATCTGTGTACATACAGTGGAATGTTGTCACCTTCGCCCATTATGTTGGGTAAGGAACCAAGCAATCCTATTAGGGTGCCATTGATGACACCTCGCCAAACATGGGTTGGTGGGTAAAGAGAACCCCCCTCCCCCCATCCAGCCCCAAAACCCATTTTGCCTTACCTCGAATCCTAAAGGAAACAAAAAATCAATGTTTGGGTAATGAACATGAACAAATTTTATGCACAATTTGTGGGCAACATTGAAAGAAAACTAGTTTTGGGCAATATAACCCTAGGGTACTTGAGAGCAAACACAAATGCCTTTGCCTATGATGTGATGGCCCAAGGCCTAGGCCACCATAATAATCTAACCATGGGCCTATTGGAAACAACTTGAAAACAAGCAAGAAATGAACATTCAAGGTTCATGAAATGGAACAATCATATCAATTAACGAGAAATCACAAAGGTTGTATGCTTCAAATGCTACAATCACAAAATTATGGCTTGCAACTACTAACAAGGCTTGTAGGTTCTACATGCATTCAAAACCATGAAAGGAGAGAATGAAAGACAACTCAAAACCATTCCATTCTATACTATCTCCTAACCCTAAAGTAGCTATCGCTTAACCCTAACCTAGCTGTCACCTTACCCTAGCCGCCACCAAACCTTAACCCTAGTCGTTGCCAAACCCTAACCTTAGTTGCCGCCAAACCCTAACCCTAGCCACCGCTAAACCCTAAGTAGCCTCCACTTCCAAACCTTAGCCACCATTATTCAGCCTAACCTAACAACTATAAGGATGTGAATGTTATTCCTCCTTTTGATGAATGTTTAACACATTCATCAACATTGGGAATTTGAAACGAATAGTATTTATAACATTCCCATTCTATGAAGTTTCTAATCCAAACATGTTTATCAACTTATGATGTCATTCTTTCGATAATGCCTTGGTCAGGATATCCACCACCATGTTTCCGTTCGACAATATTCAAATCGAACTTCTCCATTTTCAACTCATTCTCGAACAAGATGATGTTGTACATCAATGTGTTTTGTTCGTGCGTGGTGAATGGGATTCTTGGTCAATGATATCGCACCTTGATTGTCGCATCAAATCACCATCACTTTCTTTTCCTCCATGTATCCTAAATCCATCATCAATTTTATCATCCATATGGCTTCTTTTGTGGCTTACGTGTTCGCCATGTATTCCACCTTAGTTGTGGACAATGCTATTGTAGGTTGTCGTTTGCTATTCCAAGAAATGGTTCTACTTCCGATCATGAAAACAAACCATGTGGTAGACCTCCTATCTTCAAGATCACCACCCCAATCCACATCACAATATTCAAGCACTTCTTTAAATGGTGTTACACCAAATTGTAATTTCATTTGCAAAAGTTTGTTTTGATCGTTGCACACCAAAATGAGGTCATCCACATAGACCACAATGAAAAACTTCACATCTCCCACTTGTGCAATGTACACATTAGGATCGGCGTCACTCTTCATAAACTCAATGCTTTTGATAAACGCATCTAGCTTTTGATTCCATGCCCTTGGAGATTGTTTGAAACCATACAAGGACTTGTGAAGCTTACACATGAGATGTTCACCTCCTTGGTGCACGAACCCTTGAGGTTGCTCCATGTAAATCTCCTCTTCAAGCTCGCCATTGAGAAATGCAATTTTCACGTCCATTTGATGGATCTCCATGTCTTCCAAGACCACCAATGCGAGAATACAATGAATAGATGTAAACTTCGCGACAGGCGCAAAAGTTTCGTTGTAATCCACTCCGTAGATTTGGGTAAAACCTCTTGCCACTAATCTAGCCTTGTAGTGTTCCAGCTCCCCATTTGTGCCTTGTTTGGTTTTGAGCACCCATTTGCAAGAAACGGGTTTCCTACCAGCGGGAAGTGGTACCAAAGTCCATGTGTTGTTTGTCATAAGGGAATCATATTCTTTTTGCATCGCACACTCCCACTCCTTGGAATTTTCACATGTCAATGCTTCTTCAATATTTTGGGGCTCCTCCAAAAATGCAACGGTGGCGTGTTCCACCTCCTTGGTAGCAATCCACCAATCCTGAGGCCATTCCCTTCATTGCCTTTGAGGTCTTTCCCTCGGCACATCTTGTGAAGGTTCACTATCATTGGAAACAACAAATTCTTCTTCTGATGAAGAACTTGGTGTGGATTCACTTTGCACACCTTCCAACCTTGTTTCATTCAAAGGTGTATCTGGACTAAAGGTCAATGGTTCTTCTCCTTCAACTTCTTCATGCACAACTACATTTTCTTATTTCTCGGGATGAGGTACCTTTTCCTTTGACCCTTCAATGAACACGACATCTCTACTTTTGATGATTCTCTTGGTTTTTACACACATGAAGCGATACGCTTTGGTGCCTTTGTAATATCCTAAAAACACACAAGGCATGGACTTGGACTACAATATGATACCAAATGCATCTAAAAATTTTCCTTGAAGATCCATGAATTTTTTGTCAATGTGTATAACAAAATTTGAACTTCAATTTTTTTCATAAGTAGTTATGTAGGCACCTAATTAGGTAGATACCTGTACACATGCCTACCTACCTATGTTTTTAGATGTACATACTTACTTATGTAAACTATAAGTAGGTACGTAGGTAAATAATAGGTAGGTAGGTAGATAGGACATATTTAGGTAAGTAGGTAGCCTAGTAGGCATAACAAGTAGGCTAACTGACCAAATTAATATTACCAATTTGACTAAACATGATCATTCAATATGGCCGATTTGATTAGGCCATGGGCATCTTGATAAACCATTTTTTAAAATGATCTTTTTTTACTAGATGTACAATTTAACACTTGGTCAAAATGGTCACTTCAGTCAAAAAAATTAACCAAAAGAACCATATGTCTTTCATGCCTTATGCCTTTAGTTAAAGTGGACATCCTTTTGGTCAATGTGGACATTTTAATCAAGTTGAACCTTTTGAAAAAAACGTGATTTATTATAATGTGAGTAACTTTTTTTCTTGTTTATATAACCAAGATCACATTTAGGGTGAAAGTTAAATAGTATATTACATGATAACACAATAGTGATGCTTCATTTTTGTGGTTTCCTTCAAGTCATACCAAGTTGTTTTTGTTTCATTTACACAAGCTTACACATTTATGCAAGTTTGTGGTTACAAGACTTTGAGGAGCAAGTTTTGTAAACTTTAAATTGGCAATGGGCACAAATGGTAGATGATTGGATGTTTGAGACAACATTTGAAGGATGAGATCCTTGTGGTGGAGTTTATATTTAGAAAAGGACTTGGGTAGTAATCAACTAGAAAAATATTGAGGTCCTATTATTGAAGGATAATGTAACAAGTTGTTCCTTCAGATAATGTGCTTTTAACTTTTTATCTCACAGGTCCCATTTATACATTATTTTGAAAGCCGTGTATTCCTTGAATTTGAAATTTTTCTATGTGAATAATGCATCTTGGAATTTGAAAATTGTCCAAGTTTGATTTTTTACTACTTGAATCATGCATCTAGGAATTTGAAGACTATCCTTTTCATTCACAAACTACCCTTAGACACGTAATACAATCTTCAAGTTGTGAATGTTTAAAACATTGATGTGAATAATGGATCTAGGAATTTGAAGGTTCAAGGTGTGAGTTTTTTAAGGTTTAGTCATTTTGGCCATAAACATACTATGGTAGTGTCCACTAATTGTGTTTATCGATGTGTAAGGTGGCCATGGTTTTGATTCAATGGATGTATGAGAATCTTTGTCAAACTCCACTTTGAAACCTTCGGAAATGAGTTTACTCACCAAAATGAGATTATTTTTCATTTTTGGAACATGAAGAATTTGGGTGATGGTTGTGTGTTAATTCGCCTCCCACTTGCATTGTGGCTTTGATGCTCCCCTTGCCAATGGCCTCCAAAACGGTCTCATTACCCATGAACACCCTCCTTGGGGAAATGCACTCGTACGTGGTAAACCATTCTTGTTCGAATGTCATGTGTTGCGTTGCACCTAAATTGACAATCTAATCATACGTGGTATGATCATTAGCACTCAATGCCGCAACAAACATTTGTTCGTGATCTTCACAAGCTTGATTAACCTTTTTTTTTTCATCATTTTTCTTCTTCAAACAATTTCTCACAAAATGTCCAAGTTTCTTACAATAGAAACAAGGGTTTTCGTTTGACTTGTGACTTTTGTTCACTAATGCGGTAGTCTAGGAACTCTCACATTCTGTTCTTTTGCACACTTTGTGAAACAACCTTGATACAATGAATTGAAGGTCTACATCTTTTGTGGACATTGACTCCAATGTTGTGACTAAGTTATCAAAGGATGGAGGAAGGCTGATGAGGAGTACCATGTAAACATCTTCATCCGTAATGTTCACCTCGATGGAACGTAGTTGGTCCGCAAGGGCTTTCACTGTGTTAATGTGCACAAGCATGTCATCTCCTTTTTGGATTTTGATGGTGAAGAATCTTCTTCGAAGGAACAACTTGTTATCAATTGTCTTAGCTTCATGCACACCACAAAGAACCTCCCACGCACTTTTCACATTGTCATAATATTGAATGTGTGCAAGTTGGGCATCCGTGACATGTTCACAAAGCAATGCAAAAGCCTTCATCTTTTTCTCGTTGTAATTGGCCCTTGCAACTTCTTCACTTGGCAAAGTGGCACTCCCATCAACAAATTTCGAAAACCCATGTTTAGAAAACATCATGCGCATTTTGAATTCCAAACGTGAAAGTTGCCACCATCAAACTTTGTCATGACTTTCTATTGGAAACAACTTGAGAACAAGCAAGAAATGAAACATTCAAAGTTCATGAAATGGAACAATTATATTAACTAACAAGAAATCACAAAGGTTATATGCTTCAAATGCTACAATCACAAAACTATGGCTTGTAACTACTAACAAAGCTTGAAGGTTCTACATGGACTCAAAACCATGAAAGGAAAGAATGAAAGACAAGTCAAAACCACTCCATTATATACTATCTCCTAACCCTAAAGTAGCCGCCACTTAACCCTAACCTAGCTGCCGCCAAACCTTAACCCTAGCCAACACTTTAACCTAGCCGCCACCAAACCCTAGTTGTCGCCTAAACCTAGCTGCCACCAAACCCTAACCCTAGCCGCCACCAAGCCCTAAGTAGTCTCCACTTCTAAACCCTAACCTAACTACTACAAGGATGGGAATACTATTCATCCTTTTGATGAATGTTTAACACATTCATCAACATTGGGAATTAGAAACGAACAGTATTTCCAACAATATTTTCACGAAAATACCTAGTGTATGGTTAGAATACCTTTAATATTTATAGTAAATATTTAGTAGAGTACATTTGATATTTGTAGCCAAATTTTTTATAGTATTTTTAGAAAAAAATACTTTATAATATAATAATACCATTTGAGTTTGGGTTGCATAGCATGGTTAGAGTACATTATAAGGTGAAAATATTGGAAGTGGTGAGAATACCACTATTGGGTCTTGTTGGGTTTAGGTATGTCTACTTTAAAGTACTAGCTTTATTATGGACTTGCAAAAATACTTCAATCAAATATGTAAAAGGCTATAGTTTGGTTTAACAACATGGAATGCATGAGTTGTTATTCTTGATTTTCATGAAATTACAATCTAATTCTAATGGCAGGGCTTTTGGGGCTTGTAAGCAAAGTTTTTTTTTATCAATAGTTCAATGAGGCCCATCCTGATGTCAAGATCTCAAAGAAAGGAATACATGTTATTGTATGTATCATGGCCAAATTGAGGAGATGCAGCAAAGTTTGAATGCCATGAAGGTAAAATCAAGTGTCATGTACATTTTGATTGTGAATGCAATTATGAACAAGTTTGTAGGCACCCTGGTGTGGTTGAAGATAGTCTTGAGTGTGGAACTCATCCCTTGTGTACAAGGGAGTAATTACTTTCTAGCAATCATGCATGTGTCCCAAGGGTGAATTAGATGAATGGTATAGGCATGAGTGCCTCATGGGCACTACTTACTCACACTATGGACCAATCTAGTTGTCCCTATGTCTAAAGAAGACAATGCAAACCATGACATTAAAGATGAAGGCTTTAGCTTCTCTCGGAGGCAATACTAAAAAGTGAAAACATGCCTATCTTGATCTTGTAAAAAAAGATGATACAATAAGGTCACACCAATGCACACCCCAAACACCCTTCTAAGATTATTTAAGAAGACACTATAAAGCTTTATCACCCACAATTATGTTACACAATGGCAAGACAGCCAATTCAAATAATCGCTACAATCACTACCATAAGATTTCTTGTTGTCTATCATTGATTTTGTGGAAAATTACACCTTTGTTGAACAAAATGAGGTTTAAGAAGTTCATTGGCATTTTTCTATACTTGATATATAATCCATTTTAAATATTCAATGTGACTAAATTAAATATTTCAATTCAAATAAAAATTTATGGTAAAAGTATGATATATTATAAATAATTATTTATATATCAATTTAAAAATAAAATAGAAGTGTAAGGTATGGAAAACATATAATTTATTTATACATTAAACTTGTATCATAAATTTAAACTGAAAATTAAATAATATGTGTATTAAAATAAATATATTTATTTTACATGTTAAATTTTTTATATCACACAATTAAATTAGAATATATGCGTAAAATGAATAAAAATATAATTATAATTAAATTAAAATTCTAGATTAAATTTATAATTCATATTTAATATCATATATATATATATAATTTATTTATGATCCATTAATAAATATGTTGTGTGGATAAATTATATGGATTCATATGTCTAAATTGAAATTTGTTGATAAAATTATAATATATTGGAAGTAAAATTGTATAATATAAATTCCTAAACCAAATGAAGGTTTAAGATATCAAAGATATATTTTATTTATTCATGTATTAGCCATAAAGGTTTTTTAATTTACAAATCATGTGTTTGAATTTAATTTTTCCAAAGTATGGTCATTGAAATGTTATTCATTAACAAAATTCAAATAATTTTCTTTTGAACCAAATTTACATTTTAAAAAATAAATTATATATTTGTATACATTGTTGAAGGAAATTTATGAATAAATTTTCAATTTTATCATTTGGAAAATTTATCAAAAAGATATAAATTATTAAATTTGAAGTTTTGTGTAATGTTTAAATGAAATATGGTTTAAATAAAATAAACATCATATTATTTACACAACAAGTGAGGTGATTTGGTGGTAAAGGAGTTGAACTCCATCCTTGAAATACAAGGATCAAATTTCACAAATGACATGTGTTGTGGTCAACATTGAATATTGACCAAATATTTCGTACCTACTTAAACTACCTAAGTTAGGTGGTTATTTAGGCAAACCTAAGGAAGTAAATTAAGTGGTCTACTTACCCAATTAAATTAGGTTTTAAACCTAGCTTAGGTGGTGACAGGTGTCAACAATTAATAGGATGAAAAATAATGAGATTAAATTTTTTGAAATAAAAACATATATTATTATTCATATTATATATAATAATTTTATAATAATAAATATTATAAGTTAAAAAATTAATGTTCCCTAAGTTTTTGGGTCCAATTTATAATAATAAAAAATAATTAAACAATGATAAAACTATCATTAATGATTTCACATATGTCCTTAATAATTAATGAATGATATTTGTCACATCATTGTGCCACATCATTTCCTAAATGACAATTGTCCCAAACAACTTGTTTATAAAAACTTTAGGGTTATTAATCATTTTTATCTTTTATGACTAGAATATTAGTCATAAATTCAATCATATATTTGAAATTTTCTCCTAATGAAAATGCACCTATATGTGTTCATTAATATTGCTCCTATGTGACTTCTTTAAGGGAAGGTGGTCATTCATCAATAATTCGTTTCTTTACGTCCTCCTAAACATGTTATGTTTTTGAAGAACCAATAGGTGATTCTTTAACAAATATTAGAAACCGATGCCACAAACAAACCTTAATAATTGGTCTTGAATAATATGTGGTTGTTTTCCTATAAGGTGTTACTTGTTTAACTACTATTATCTTATGATGATTTGTCCATTGGGTTAATTTGATTGACAAATGCGTCAACATGATAGAACATTAGTTGATCTTCTTACCCTAGTTCACAAGGTTAAAAGTTATGGTTGTTCGGTTGTTAAAATAAACCAACCTTTCTCACTTATAGATAAATTGCAAGATAGTTACAATTTTCATGTGTATTACATTCCAATGTTCTTTCACAAAAGCATCAGGTCCTGCAATGTTTTTGAAACCAATTTTGCTTCGTTAACCAATGTGTTCAATGCATCAACAACCCCTTCAGTAACAACACCAAATTGCCTCACCATTAATGTTTGATCGATTATGCTTTTTTCACCACAAACCTTGGCTTAAATTCTTCCATCCTCCATGGATTTTTAGGCACACGTAAATTCTTCTAATATCTTCATGGTAGAGTCCAATGTACATCAAATAAGCCTCGCAAACTAGCCTTATATGCCCATTCTCGTTTTTTAGACCCCATTCAGATCCACTCCATCTTTTGGATTTCTTTCCCTTTAATTAGTGTTCATTGCCAAGAAACTTTGGCAAGAGAATTGGCCTCCTCCATTTCCACCTTTCCCTTGCACCTCATCATGCATTTTGAACGTGCATTGGTGTGAATTGGAACATGTATAAATGATGGAGCTTGTTCAAGTGCTTCAAATAAACCTACTTGAATTGGGTATCATAAAAAACCTATTGGTTGTTCAAACTCAATTAGTTGAATGGTTATTAGGTTTCCCCCCTCTTCTTTAGAGTCAATAATGACAATGTAGGTTACCAGAGGGAATAGGGGAAACCACTCATCAAAGATTGCACAACATTTCCTCAAGTCCTTCTCCAAGATTTGTCACTTAGTGTAGTGCTTCAAAAATTTCATCATTAATTAATTATCTTTTTTTAGAATTCTCACTAAGTTCTTCTAATGTTGGAGGTGGTCATGAAGTAAGTGGTTTGATGTACATAGCCCCAGTGGCTGGAAAACACTTTTCTTTCTATTGCCGAAGCTTTTTATCTCTCTCTTCTCTCCTTTCAATGTTTTTATAATTCTTTTTCATTTTCACAAGCTTTCTTTCTCAACTAATCTAATGCACTTTCACTCATCTCCTCATCTTGAAAAAACACATAATATAATAAACTCAAAAGTGAAAAAAGGAAGAGGTGTAAAAAGAGTCGTGCTAGTTCTTTATATTGTAGCCACAATGCTAAGGGCTAACAACTCTTGGAAAACATGACTTTTAGGGCAAAAGAGCTCTACTGAAATGACACCTACGACTAGGTTAACAGACACATCATTACATTGCACAATAATATGTACAATAGGTTCTTTTTCAACCAATTCTTTATCTAATAGGTCATTAATACCCTCTTCATTCAATTGGTTCTTTAGTGAACAAATTACAAAATTTGTTTGTCTCAACGAGTTCTTTGGTTAATAGGTCACTAAAATTAGCCATAATAGGTTGAAAGGTATTATCTTCAACAAATTGATAAGGTTTTAGGGTCCAAATTTTTTAAGGTGTACCACTAAGGACAAAAGGGACCTAGTATTTAATGGAATCATTTTTTGTTATATGGTTTGATCCCCATCAATATTAATGAGTCAAAATGTGTCAAATGTTTTATAAGTACCATATTTGAAACCATTACAACTCCAAATTCCATCAATTTCATCCATTTTGTGTATTTACATGGTCAAATAAGACTATATAAAGGAGTATGTAAAAAAGGGTGACAACTTGACATTATTTTGGTATTATTTTAAAAAACTGGACCTTTTAGTTTGTTTATGTTATCTAGTATTGGATTAGGGTCAAATTTGTCTATTATCACTAATAGTTCACAATATTATTAAGTAAATAGTATTGAATCATATAAGGTCCAAACCATTGCCTCTGAAATTTAGGGGAATGTGCTTTGAAAGTTCTTAGAAACCATAAGACATAGTCTCCAAATTGGTATTTGGTTTCAGTGTATCAATTCTGAAACCATAATGATTAGTTCCATTAGTTAGAAGTTATAAGGTCTTGTGCCATTAATTGGTTCTCTTGAAGTTTTTTTAGTTATGATAATTGACTAGTTAATACTTTAACAGATGTGGGATCATAAACATGTCTTGGTTTGGGTGGTAAATATAGGTATTATGTAAGTAGCAACAAATGTAACCCATAAACAAACTAAAATGGAGTGTGATTAGTTCCAACTTTAAAGGTAGTTCTATAGGAAAATAAAATTGTGGATAAGTGTTCATCCTAGTCATTTTGGTTCTCATTCACTAGTTTTGTGAGTAATGTTCCATTTTATTAGTAGATTTAGCTTGTTCATTTCCACGTGGATATTAAATAATAGACTAGTATGTCTTAGGATAAAATGGTTAGTTAAATAATGAACAACATTGTTAATGAAATGGGTACCTTGATCAATTATAATGGTGAGTGGATAATCGAACTAGGTAAGAATGTGGTCATATAAAAACTTTGTAGTAACAATGGTTGTATTGGTGCGCAATGTTCTCGCTTCCACCCACTTAGTTGCATAATTAGTAGCAACTAGGATATACCGGTTGCTAGACTAATGACTTGCCAATTTGATGGGTCCAATGAAGTCTAATCCCATTTTTGAAAAGGTTATTCAAGAAAAATAATAATTAACTTGGCCATATTTTGTGCCAATAGGTTACTTGTTCTTTGACACAAATCACATGTTCAAAATTGTATTCGTGAACATCACGGTTCATGGTTGGCCACCATTAACCAACGTTAACGTTTTTTTCATAATAATGTTTAAGGAAAAATTTCCTCATATAACTCCATTGTGTAGCTTTCGTAGTACAATTGGCACCTATTTTGGTTGTAGAACTTGACAAAACTTATTGTCCTGTCCAAATTTGTAAAGTATTCCATCTTGCAATATAAAGGGTTTAATTCTCTGAATTAGGTATTGTATTTGTGAAATAGTAAATCTCTCTGGCATCATTCCTTCTAACAAGTATTCAAAGACACTCTATAGCCATTTTGGCTATACTATGAACACATGAGCATGAGTCGTTTAATCAAGTACACCGACCAATTTTCTTTTATTTGGTAATCTACTCAATGCATCAACCATTTGATGAAATCTATTAAGTTTATAAACAATTTTAAAATCATACTCCAAAAATAATAGTATCCACCTAACTATCTTGCCAAAATCTTGTGGCTTATTAACTAGGTACACAAGGGCCATGTGATCAACATAAAATACAAATGGGTGTAAGCAAGATGAAGTGAACAACTTGATTACCTTGTCAAAATTGGAACAATTAGATTTAAAATAACAACAAAATCCATTATAGAATTGTGGAGCATTAAATGCTTTCATTTCAACGATTAAATATGATATATGTTTACCCTAATGTGCATTGATTTTCATATTTCAAATTGTAAAAAATAGGTTTTAAGTAGGTTTTTCAAAATGGAAATAGCTTTTGACATCTACTTTTCATTGTGGGCTTTTGGTTTCAAGTAGGTGTCAAGTAGGTTCTTACAAAAAGGAAATATATATATATATTATGACTTGCTAAAATGTATGTTGATATTCATATCCTAACTTATTACATATCAATTTCATTAAATTTTTTAACCAAAAAATAAGTTCGAACACATATTTTTCAATTGATTTCAAATGTACTTTTTATATACTTTTAAAATTCATTTTCTTTTAATTTTTTTAGAATTAGATTCTTATAAGCTTAATAGAGCTAACTAATGCTACTTAACACATGCTTTCACCTAATTTGATGTTATTTTATGATAGTTAAATGAAAGGTGCAATGTTGAAGTGGAGATGTCTACTTTTTTGGTATACATTATCTTGCTTTGACCCAAATCGGTTACCTAGTAAGTAATGTTTGAATTAGTGTAAGGCATAAACCATTACTAAAGCTTCCCTATTAGTAGTGGTGTAGTTTCTCTTGACTAAATTTAGTAATATGAAGGCGTACATTATCGATTGGTCAAACTTACCAATTGGGTTTTAGACATGTATCTCCTACTGCCAACTAAGATGCATACGTGTGTACACAAAATTCAAGTTACCAATTTAGACAAATTAGAATAAAGCCTTGCACATACCGGTTTTTAATATCTTCCAAAGCATTTTGGTGTTGAAGATTATGATGTAGATGTTAGAAACATTAGAAATGGTGTGGTAGATATTACAAACAATGTGGTAGTTAAGTGTTGCAAGTAATCAAAGACATAGGTAGATTTGAAATATGTAAGTA
>Ga0116227_10012515_pt1 | contig 13765 bp, 10 predicted proteins | sample S1TSphgellanicum_FD_89693 | JGI IMG/M metagenome (GOLD analysis project Ga0116227, IMG submission 89693) | Host-associated microbial communities from peat moss isolated from Minnesota, USA - S1T2_Fb - Sphagnum magellanicum MG | ecosystem: Host-associated > Plants > Peat moss > Unclassified...
AAAAGTATAAGTTAATATTAAATGTTGCCTATTTTATTTTTTTTTTTTTTTTTTTTTTTTTTTTTTTGGTCTCATTTTCACTATTTTTTTTCTACCCTTGTTACTCAAATTTTGTGAGTATGGAAGGCATTCTACAGATTGAGGACATTGTTGAGAGCACACCATCTCTCCCATTTTTTTATCATGGCTGATTTTGTGAATCATTACAAGGTGGTTGCTCCAAAGAATGCATTTTCAGAATTAATAACACAAAAACTAATAATAATTTTTTAAAAATTTTAAAAGATCAAAGATTAACCTAATCCTCTTGCATGTCAATCACACATTTTCAATATTGAACCATCGAATTGGACCTAAGCCTTTAGACAAACTCATTGTACCTTAGAAAAAAGTGTTTTTGTTTAATGTGAAGAAAGATCCAATTCAAGGTTCAATTTGTTTCAAATTGGTCTCTGGGCTTTTGGTCCCTGGACCCTTGTCTAAAGTGGCCCTCAGACTAAATCATGGTCTCTGAGTTCATATCTAACATTTTTTGGCCACTAAGAGGCCTCACTCAAAGGGGTGCTGGTTTACCCTGACCCAATTTGCCATAAATTGAGAAACAAGACTGAAGAAAAGGCACTGGAGAAAGAAATAAAGAAGAAGAGAGATAATAATAATTGAACTTAGAGGAAGAAAAAGTGGGGACCAACGGAAGACAAGATAAGAGAAGGAAGAAAGAAGTGGGGACCAACAGAAGATAAAGACAAGAGAAGGGAAAAAGAAGTGGAGACCAACGGAAGAAGACAAGATACTGAAGAAAAAGTGGGGACCAGCAACAGAAGACAAGAGTCTAAGAAAAGAGAATAGAAGAGAAGAGAAGAACCATTGAAGACAAAGAAGCTGAAGGTGATGATGAGGGTTTTGCTGCTAAAGCAAAAAAGAAAGATGACAAGGATAATGCTGAGGACAAGAGCTAGCTAGGAGAGGAATTTGATGGGTGAGCAATGTTCAAAAAAGAGAAATTTTGCATCATTTTGCATTGCAAAACCTTTGCTCATCTACAAGATACACAAATGGAGATGTTTGGTGAACAGATGATGACAGACAGGAACCAAGGTTTTCATGGCATCTAAGGAGCTGAATTCGAGCTTGACTGCAGCTGCCATGTTATGAAAGCTCCGGGATTGATGCTTTACACAAAACAAAACAATGTTGCAGATCAACCCACCATGTTTTGAGCAGAAAAGAATTTTGCACACTTACTTGGTTGCGAGAGAAAGTCTAGCGACAATTAATCATTCTAGCTAGTTTCAGAATATCCTAAAGTCATAGTCACCTAATATTCTAAAGTCATTATCAAGTCTAAGAAAGGTTAGGTACTCTTTTCGTTAGGCTGCTGTGATCACAGTTTTACACACAATTTGATCACAACAAACAACCTAATGAAAAGCCATTGATCACATAGGGCCTTATTGATGTAACTAATCATGAATGTTACTCTGGGAACACATGTTCTCATGAAAAGAAGGAACAGATGTCATTGTATCATGAGTCACAAAGTTTTGACCCACAGCACTTGCAACTGTCACCAGTAGAGCTGTGGGATGACTGTAAGTCAGTGTTACTTTTGATGGCGAGTTTTCATATAATTTCAACCTATGCAAAAGATTTTTCTTGGAAAAAATGGCCAAATTTTCCAGGTTTCAAATTCTTTCGATAAGTTCAGTTGGTAACCAAGAATAAAAAGGATTGTGTTTTTCTTTTCAACTTTCATATCTTGGATTGAGCCAAAATTGGCTAAATTATTTTCTGAATGATTGCCACATTGACTACATCACAAAGTCATTAAAAGAAACCCTGCTGTGAGCACAGCTACTCGAAAAATACATAACGGAGGGCTGCTATGATCACAAAATCTGTGATCACAGCAGCGTAATGGAAATTGGATGTCCTTAGTTATGATGCATGATATTGTTCAGTCATACTAAGCTTGATAAGCTATTGATTCAATATTGAAATTATTTGTGTCAGCTTTTTGTCTTGTGAGTGTAGGAAATCACAGCAATGAGTATGGACCGAGATTCTCTTCATTATAACTCCACTTGTACGTTGTTGTTGCTGCTGCTGCTGCTGCTGCTGCATCAGCTAGCTGCTCATTTCCTTTCCGTTGCACATGCTGCGGTATGGAGTGGTAGGTAGAGAGTACCTACCAGCTTTTTGCTTCTTCTTTCATTCTTGCTTGCACCCTCTTCATCAGCTATATATTAATGACTGTTTAATGCGGTTAATTTTGCCTGCTGCAGCTGTGGCGACGCGACAGTAGCTGCAGCTCTAGTTCTTGTTCTGTCTTCTATCACAATTGAAGTCTACTTTCAGTAGCCGATGGTGGCGCTTCTTTTCTTCTTTCCCCTTAGTCTTGACTCTTTACCGACGATGCTGTGCTGCCCGGCGGTATGCATAATTAATCTTGCAGTTTACAGTTTAGTTTCCCACTAATTAGTTTTGTAGCTAGTCGACAATCCCCAGTTGCGCAGTTGTGGAGTTTTATTTTCTTGGGTTTGTTTTTTCTAGGAGCAGTACTTAGATCAGTACTAGACTGGTACTACGCTGTTAGCTGCTCTAGTTCTGTTGCAATGTTGGTTTCTCAAGAAGACAAATTAGCTGCTGAGATGCAGAAGAGAAAGTACAATATTGGTTTTGCAATATGTTGCAGATCAGTATAACTAGCTCTACCGTGATCTCGTTGGTATCATGATTCACGGCTAGTCATGATCTAGGGGTTTAGTGATCATGTGTAGGAGACGATCATAAAGTTGAGTAAGGCGGCGCTGAAATGGATGTTCAGGAGACTGATCATGCGATGAAGATGATCGGATTGTGATCAGTTATACAAGGGAGCTCATGGCCATGATGGATCCGTAACTAGTGCCCCAAGCGGGTTGCTTTGTGTTTCTAGTTCTTAGTGAAGATTTCTTGCTGTGTCAGGAGGGGAGCGGAGGAGATGATGATTAAGATAGGCGTTGCAGCAGCTCATGGAGCAGGAGCTGGCACGGGACTTGATCGTGGAGGAGTCGTCGTGGTTGTTGCACTGGCTTATAGCATGTTGGTGGCTGTAGTCGCTAGTGCAGCAGTTGCAGTGAGTTCGAAGAGTGGAGCGGCGTTGATAGTTCATGACGTCCACGTGCAGGTGCAGAGGAGTCAGCAGCTTCCGATTGCAGCAGCTGCGATAATTACAAACTGCAGTGATCCTAGCGAGCAGCAGACGGCAGAATGCACATCACCCGAAATTGATTGCTGGAACCTGTACATCAGCAACTCGAGCATGCTTCGTTTATGCAAGAGCTTCACTTCAGTGAACTCGACGTTAGTGTCGCCAAGTCCCGACTGCTGCTCGGCGGTGCAGAGTGCGTGGCAATTGTGGCCGCGTAGATGCTTTTGCAACTACATCTATTTCCAGTACGTCCCTGAGCATCGCCAAGCTCTTCCTCTTCTCTGCCACGTGACCAACTCCATTTGCCATACCTGCACTTCCCTTCATCCTCCTGATACAGCTGTTGCCACTTGCGGCGGCGACCTCGTCTCTGGTACAAATCTCTCTCTCTATCTAGCTAGATGAGATCTCTTCTTCTAATCCTCCAACTCCTTCACTCATCTTCACTCCATGTCCTGCATCTTCTTCACCCAGGAAACCAACAGTTTGCTTCAGTTTCGACATCCCACTAGTTGTTGTTTTTGCTTCGTTTTTGAGGGCGTATACTTACAGCATCTCCACCAGTGCTCAGTATGTGACCCTGCGCTGGAAATCTTGGATGAGGTGCAGCAGTCATATCTAGTGGATCCACTGGAAGACTTGCTCTGAACTTGAAAAAATGCACAGCTTCCATGGCCCCTCCAGTCTAATAAACACATTCAAATCTTATTTACTGACTGCTTCGGCCTGTTTCTGATTGGCTAGATCGTTTGATTAGTCCAGATGGGTTGCTATTAGTAGTCTCCTACCCCCAGTTTTAGTTTTATGGGCGGGGTTGGAAAAAGGTAAATAACTAAAACTTGGATGTGAGAAATATTTTTGCAGGGTCACATACTGAGCACCGCTAGAGATGCTCTTACCTCTTCAACCCTCTCTGTTTCATGAAAGGATTGTTGTTGCTGATGCATTTCAGAGAGTATCCAAATGATCTTGTGAAGCATGGTCTCTGAAATTAGGGCTGGAAGACAAGACAGAACACATTGGGAGCAATAATTAATAGCCTTGTCCAATGTTGTGGCTGGGTGTGCAGGGAAATCTTCCAAGCGAACTTCGATTATAGTGGCAGTGACCATTACTGCTCTTGTGGTGTGCATTATAATAGCAGTGCTAACATATTGGTTTGCCTTTAGGCATAAGAAGAAACCTTACTCGAGGTTTCCAGACGCCACCCATGATCTAAATGGTAAAAGCTTAATGTGATCATCATGCCTATGCTCAGCTCTTCATGTTGAGGATCCCCTGGTTGTGTAATGAAGTTGCAACAGGTTGCATTGGGTTTACTTCTTGTGTGGTGCTTTCTTGCTAGACTTTTCCCTGAGCAGACTTCAATCTGTAGATTTTTGTCTCAAATGATGTTGTAGCTCTTTGGAACTGTTGTGGTAGCTTTGAAACCCACCCATCTTTTAGGGTTTCAAAAAGTTGCAGAATTGCTATAGTAGAACTAGCTGCAATTTTTTATTGATGCTTCGTAGTGTGCAAGGATGGCAGCTTGACTGACTTCAGTTTTTCGCTTGTGTGTCTGATTAATCAGGTATTTTGAAACTTGGAGGAGGACCAACACTCTTTTCTTACAATGTTTTGAAAAGTGCTACCAAGAATTTCCACATCGGAAACAAACTTGGGGAAGGCGGATTTGGTGCTGTTTTCAAGGTATGCTGAACATAAAGGCTGACCTACTTATGATGTAATTTGGATGTTGAGATTTGATGCCCACATCAATCAACATTGGTAAAACACCCTCATTTTCCAATGTTTTAAACTGAAAGGACCTTTGATATGGATGTGTGACCTGGTCAGGGTTTGTTACCAGATGGTATGGAGGTGGCTGTGAAACAACTCTCAGCGGACTCCAAACAAGGGAATGAAGAGTTTCTGAATGAAGTGATGTTTGTTACGGGGGTTCAACACCGCAATCTTGTCAAGCTTCGAGGCTGCTGTTTGAAAGGCAATGAACGCATTTTGGTCTATGAATATCTCCCCAACAAGAGCCTCCACCAAGCCTTATTTGGTAACAGAATGATCTCGGTTGCAAAACCATTTTATTTTTCACTTCCTCGGTTTTGTATCCAGCATTTCTTTAGCCATTTCCATATAACTTGAAGCAGTCAAAAGGCTTGAAGTACCTTTTGGTTGTTTGTTTGCGTACCATCTCAAGCTCCATGGCAAGAACTTAGAATGGAGTTTTACACACTTAGAACCCATGACCTAATCTTTATGAGTGTTTACATAGGCAATTTGATGCACAAAGGGAAGTTCTTGCAATGCAGACAATGAGAATGGGCAACAACTTGATTGGCCAAAAAGATTCAAGATTGCAGTGGGAACAGCACAGGGATTGGCATATTTGCATGAAGGGTGTCAAACCCGTATAGTCCATCGTGATATTAAAGCAAGCAACATTCTGCTGGATGAGGATTATATTCCCAAGATTGCAGACTTTGGACTGGCTCGCTTTTTTCTAGACAATCAAACCCATGTCAGCACTCGTGTTGCAGGAACAAAGTACAACAATCCTCACTTCTTTCTGTTTCCTCTAATATCCCAACGGTGCTTTTTTTTAGTGTCGCTAGATGTATAACTTGAATGTAACAAACCTCAAATGTAGAGGTTGAAAACTGGAGAAGAGATCTAGGGAGATTTTTGTTTTCTAAAATTGTTTTGAAACTGGGTCTGGGGTTGAAGAGGGTACTTGGCACCTGAGTACCTGCTGCGGGGGCAGCTAACAGAGAAGGCAGATGTGTTCAGCTTTGGAGTTGTGATGATGGAGCTTGTTAGTGGCCGCAGCAACTTTGACCCCCGCCTGCCTTTGGATGTAGCATACCTCCTTGACTGGGTATGTCTGAAATTTGTACATTTACAAGGAGTTCGTTCTTTCTTGTTATGATTATCTCAAGCTCTGACTGAAACAGTAGCATTTGAGTGATTTCACCTAATTGTTGGTAGAAATCTTTAGAATGCTTATAACATAAATCCATGGGTTTTGTGTGCATAAGTACAATCATCTGAGTTTTTTAAGTGTGTTACTGGAATGCAGACATGGCAATTACATGAGATGAAAAAGTTGAAGGACATTATGGATCCATCACTATTAGAGGGTACTGGTTATTGCGAAGAAGAGGCATTGAGGTTAGTTACAATTGCATTGTTATGCACTCAATCAGAGCCCACAATGCGACCAACAATGACACGTGTTGTGGCAATGCTGGCTGGAGATGCCAACACTGACTTCCCTGAGATTGTTGAGAGTTCAAAGCCCCAGGCACTTATTTTGACAGAACTTCCAACATGGAATGACAAGCCTACCAAATGCAACAACTCCCAACTGTCTGATGATCAAGTATCTGGGCCTAGCATGCGTAGTGGCTCAATAAGTATTACTATGATACAGCCTAGGTAAATTGACACATTTGCATCAAGAAATAGTTTGATTGTTACAAAAAGCTCACAACTCTTCTCTTGATCTTATTATGACAAGGATGCTAGGATTGTAATTGAAAAGAGAATTCAATTTTATCAAGACTTCTCCTTGTTTAGGAATCATCAATATATGTTATAGGCAGCTATTCCCCAGCTACGCATGTTGTGTGCTTTTTCAGTTCTAAGATTTTACCTTGGTGAGAGAACCTGTTTAAAAAGATTTGCATATGGAAGATGAGGCAAGTAGATGTGGAGGTGGTAAGGCCCTTACAAAATCCTTATTTACATGAGAACTCCGTCAATGACAACATTGATGTAATTAAAGTGATTTTGAGAGGATTGCAATACACAAACAAGTGGGTTCCATCTTTTGATGAATTCCTAACATGCTCTAGTGTGTGCCACTAATCTTTCTGACATGAAAGCAATTGAATCTTTTTTGGCTATGATGGATTTAGAAGCTACACATTCTCTACTTTTGATTGCCAATGTGACTACCACATGTAGCATGTAGTGATGGTTTCAATTCACAACTAATCACAAGATGGTCCTTTCAACCATCCTCTCTCATTGCATGCATTAAAACATGATATCATGACTTGTAACAACTTGTTAGCAAATCAAACTAGCTAATTTCAATAAAATCTTTCCTAGAGGTATGTATGGATCAAGCCTTCAAAGTTACCCAAATGTAGTTGAAGCATTGTTTGGCCATGTGATTGGTGTTAAGATAAATTATTATGGTTGTAACCAAGTTGTTCACCAATCAAATCCAATGATAACATGAGATTTGTGATTAAATTTCTGTCCACTTGGGTTCTAAGAACCCAATTAGGTTTGGAATTTCCAAGTGCCAAGTGCTAAAAAAGTCAACTGAAAATTGAATACACCTTGATATTATTTTGATGCTATGGTGCATCTTTAGCTTTTGGTGTGACAATGATGTGTCTCCATTTTTACAAGAGTTTGGTTCTTGCAGATGCATCCCACCTATATTTCTTTCTAACAATTCATATGTTTACCAAGCATGGTTTCTGTCATCTTTCATAAGAATGAATAATAGATTACCTAAGCTTGCATCATATCCTTTACCAAAACCTATTGCATTTAACTTCTTGCCTCATTGTCACAATTCCTTTCAACTCAACATTATTTCACCTCGTACAACCTTAGGATTGGTTGCATCAGGCCTCCTCCAATTTGCACTTCAAGCCCCTTGTGTGTTTCTCACTTTAGATAGTCTTATTCCTCTTCTTTGCATGCTTTATTTTTGTCTTTAACCAATCTTTAACTTGTGACAAGTTGAACCCTTTTATGCAAGTTTTTGAGTTCAACTTTCAAGAAGTTAACTCATGATAATGTAGATTTTAATATTTTTCAGATTTCCACTTTAGGAAATTACTAGACATCAAACAACAAGACATGGTGATTTTTTTTTTAGAATGTTTAATTTAATGGTCTTTCAAAATTTGGACAGTTTGGTCTCCCATCACTTGAAATTCATAATTATCAAAAAATGGTATTTGATTCAAATGTGTGATTCAACCATTATTGTATAATCTTTGTTTAGAGCTTTCCATTGACATGCTAAGGTATTTAATTAGACGTTGTTTGCCCTTGCAAATCACACTTTAATTGGTATGGATTAACCATTTTAACATTATTTTCTTTGGACTTTTCAAATCCTCATAATTGTTTGAAAAACATATTTTCATCTACAATGCAAGCCAACCATCATATAACTCTCATTGAAATCTTTGTAATGATACAAACTCATTTAATTTAAACATGCTTTGACCTCTCAAACCTCATTCAAAAAAGTCAGACTCCCAACTTTGAATTTTTTTTTGAGGGTCTTAGGAGTTTGCCACTTGTTGTCATTAATCACCTTTCAAAATTTGTGTGAAAGTGCAATTCAACTCATTGGCTTTTCCCATGCATGGCTTGCTTTCAATTTATTTAATCATTTCATTTTGTAAGTTTAATTGTAAGCTTAAAGTTATTTAGGTTGAAAGTTGAAACCAACTTTGTAGGCTAGTTTCGAGTTCTTGCTTAGATCCAAATTGTTTAATTAGAATTGGAGTTGGTGGGTTTACATGTGGACCTAGACCTAGGCTTAATGTTGGACTTGGTGGGTTTATATGGATCCAAACCCAACATTAAAGAGCCAAACCTAATTAGGTTTATAATAGGTTTACTTGGTTTTTTTACAAGGTCTGGGTCACACTAGAATAAAACCTGTCATTTTGCAACTATCATATGCAATTAATTTTTAATTGTATGTGACACATGCAACTATTAGACCCCATAGTTACATAAGACAAGTTGCACGTGATTAGCAGTTGCATACAACAATATGTATGTGGATAATATATACGATATGAATTTATATTTTATACATTTACATTATTATAGAAAGGTTGCCCATAGTGACACATGTTCATTTGTGAAGCTCAATCATATGATGACATGTGGGATTTAAACATTATTTCAAAATCATTAGTAATAAATTAATAATATCTTGGCCACCCAATAAAATGTGAATCTGATTTTGACACGTGTCCATTTGCGAAGGCCAATTGTCTAGTGACACATGGCAATTTGAAAGGCCCATCGATTATTTATTAATTAATTAATTAGGTAGGTAAATCATAGGTAGGTAGGTTGTAGGTAGGTAGGTAGGTAGTTGTTGTAGGTATGTAAATCATAAGGAGGTAGGGAGGTAGGTAGATAGGTTTAAAATAATCCAATTTTGTTTTTTGATTTAGCTTTTTATGGTTGAACCTATTTCATTGGCCCATCCCAAATGGCATTTGGTACTTGGTTTGTGAACAAATGTTTGCTCATTTCTTTTTCAATTTCAACATTTTTGGTACCATTAAATGTGCTAAGAAAAGAACTACAAAGTTTGTTTGAATTTTAGGTACAATGGAACAATATACAAAAAGTTTAAACTCAAAAACACAAATGTTCAATTTCTACAAATCACCCTCTTCACTTTCAAAGGGCATAACTTGTTCATTTCTTTATCAATTTCAACATTTTTTGTACCATTAAATGTGCTAAGAAAAGAACTAAAAAGTTTGTTTGAATTTTAGAAGCAATGGAACAATATACAAAAAGTTTAAACTCAAAAACACAAGCAGAATTGTTATGTTCAATTTTTGATAATCATCTTCTTCACTTTCAAAGTGCATAACTTGCTCAATTTTTCATCAATTCAACATTTTTTGTACCAATGGATGTGTTAATAAGAGAATTACAAAGTTTGTTTGAATGTCAGAAGGAATGGAGTAGCATACAAAGAGTTTAAACTAAAAAACACAAATTAAATTGTTATGTTCAATTTTTGCAAATCACCTTCTCCATTTTCAAAGGGCATAACTTGCTCATTTCTTCATAGATTCAACATTTTTTCTACCATTGGAAGCACCAAGTGGAGAATTACAAAATATTTTTGAAGCTTAGAAGCAATAGAGCAATGTACAAAAAGTTATAAATCTTATTCTTAAATGTTTCGTGGTAGGTCAAATAAACTAAGAACTTGTGTGATCAAGTTGTTCTTTGAAAAAATGTATCCCACATTGTTTGGTCATCAATCCTAAAAAGCAGATAACCAAAGGCTTTATCTCTCAAAGTCACATTTCAAAATGTTTAAATTTTTTAGGTTAAACCTATTGCAAGGTCTAACATTCAAAAATAAAATCAAATTAAAAGAAAATTTGATTTGAATATAATCCAAAAAGGAATTGATACATTGAAAATATTTTAAAAATAAAAAACATAATTAAAAAAATATTATTTAAGTTATAATTATTTTATAAAATAATCATATTTAATCACATATTTAGTTACAATGAACATGCCATGTCATTACATTCATTCACACAATTAAACAAAATGGACATGCCACATCATCAATTCAGTCACACAATTTATTAAAATGGATATTCCACATCATCAATTCAATCACATAGTTTGTTACAATGGACAACCATGTTATCAATTCAGTCACACCGTTTGTTAAAATGGAAATGACACATCATCATTCAATCACACAATTTGTTAGAATGGACATGTCACATCATTGCATTTAGTCACATAGTTAATCATATCGGACATGTCACTATGGCACTATGCTAATGTTTAGTCATCTTACATTTGTCCATTTTATTATCATTTACCTATCTTAAATGAATAGTTTTTAAAAATTTGTCCCAAAACCGTCCGAGGTTTGTTTTGACAAAAAAATTAGTGCAAAAAGACTACAAAATAGACAAGTTATGTAATAGTGAGGATTTTACATACTCTCTTTCCTCTACTTTTTTTTTCTTTTCATCCATTTGTGGTAGCCCATAGTAGAGTTTGGTTTCACTCACTCTTTCTCTCATCCACTTGGTGACTTGGTGATTTATCTACTATTTGAAGTTCGTTCAAGACAAACAAAAACTTGATAAATAAAAAAACAATTCCAATGCTACTATATTTCCTTTTTCCTAAGCGCCTCCGCTACTGCTTCAAAAAGTGAAAGCTTTAAAAAGAAGATTGGGACAAGTTGACTCCTCAAATCAAACTTTTGATCACATCAAATTGGACAAATCAACCAAAAATTTCATGATTAATGTATAATTAAAACCAATTTTAGTTCATAAATAAACCATGAGTTCACCTTGACTCATCAAAATCAACATGACCTAAACTTGGAAAGAGGCATCACCCTTATCCTTGTAATATATATTATATAACTCATTGTGACCATACATCAAAAAACAAGTTTTCAAAATTTTCAAAAACAATAGTTAAAAAAATTATCAAATTTTGAATCCCAAAAGCTTGTGGATTCATTTAACTTCCTTGTCCATGTTTAAAAGTTTTATTTTATAGCCCTTGAAAAAAAGTCAACACCAAATATGTTCCTCAACCAAACATCATTTGATGTTGTAATCAATAGTTTGAATGAGATGGAAACCTTTCTTGAGATAGTTAGAGTTCCAAAAATGTAATCACATGCTTAGCTTAAAATCTATGCAATGGTAATTCAAGTGATTGGGACCAATGGTCACCTTGCAAATGATTATGAGTTCAATTCACCTTTAGAGGAGGGATGGGTCAAATGCTTATTCAACATTGGTAAAGAAAACCTCTTCTACATAGGGCTAGTGTTCCTTGCCAATGAGGACTCTATGTCAACACTATCGATTAGTGGATCTTGATGAATGACATACAGAAAGGTAGTTAGGTATTGAAGGGAAGGAAAAGAGAGGGACAATTTGGAGAGGGGGGATTATGTGCATTGCAGGTGGAGCAATGTTTTTCTTTCTCTTTTTTTTTAGATTAAAAATTTGATATTAAAAGAAGAAAAATTAATCAAAATTACACTAGAAACATAAAAATTCCCAATTTATTTGTTGAATAAGGACAAATTTCCAGCATGGAGAAAACATTGAGCTTGAGATGTGAGTTGCACTTGACAAGGATAATGGTACATTAGGATAAAATGAGTTCAGGTGAGGTTTGATATGTAGATTTCATGTGTGAAAATGGTGCCTTTAATCGATCTCTTAGAGAGAAGATGGTGCAAGTATTTTAGTAATGCCCTCGACCTAGGGCTTTACACTACACATAAAATCACACTTGATAAGAACTGGTATTGGGTACTCTTTTGAATGTATCAAGTCCAAGACTGAATTTGGCATGGTATATGGCCTGTATACACTTGGTATTGGTATAATGCAACTACATACATGGTATTACCTCAAGTCCCATACCAGATTGGAACTCACCTAAGGCTGGTTTGCCTTAGGTCATACCAACCTGGTGTGTTCTTCAATACCAGTACCATATACCTAGGTTGCACCCTATATACCAGTACAACACTGGTGAGGACATGGTTGTCAGAACTCGAAGATCCAAAGCACAAGTTTTCATTTCTTTGTAATAAGAGGTATACCAAAGTTGTTGCTTCAATTCATACAAGTGAATCCTCGCAACTTCCATACTTAAAGTTTCTGATATTTGTATGAGATATTAACAAGACGTGCGGCACCCAATTTTATTCATGGATGATATTGTCCCAATTACTACACCCTGTAAATGACCAATTATAGGTCACGGATGATATTGTCCCAATTATCACACCATGTAAATGCCCAATTATATGTCATGGATGAAATTTTCCCAACTATCACACCCATGTAAAATACCATCCTTTGGACCCAATTTTTTTTTGTCTTTTGCATGGTTCACACTACGGGCATGAACCCTCCCACTTAATTCTCATGCTACCAGCTATAGTGAAAGTTTTGCAGTGAATTTTCATTATCCATTTGCATTTTTCCATCAATGTGGCTAGTAGGGTCTTTTTTCCAATCCACAAAAGATTTAACCAAATTTGGCTATAGACCAAACATGCAAGTAATTTTTTTCAAGAATCCTTTTATATTTTGGCTACTTGCAGGAACTCGTTGTAAAAGTATTGTGAATTTATTTTTAATCTTATTGCAATCTGGCGAATTAGGGCCACTTTTTGAATTGTTTTTGCCAGATTTTAATAAGATTAAACTAAAATCACCCAATTTCTACAATCTAGCATATGCAGTTTTTATTCTCATGCGGGTCAAAATTTCAGGTCAAAACAATGAAAAGATAGATTCACCAAAAAAACATGGGTTAGAGTCCTAGATAGACTCTAGAATTAAATTTTTTAATTTATAAAATCTGGTAGCCTAGTCATTATCAACACGAGTATACAATGATATAACTCATCTATAAAAAAAATGGAATACAATTGTCACCTTGAAGAAGTGGGTGCCACTATTGTTACCCCACCCTTGCGTATGAAACACACGTGCATCATGCCAATATTGCCTACCATGTCTTGGAGCCAAATAAAAAAAAGAAGTCATAGTTGGGGCCAACTTGATCATCTTTATGATGGGCTTTCACATGTCATCAGCTCAATTGTGCACACTTGGCCCAACCTTGAATTGACAAAATTTTCAGGACCCCCCCCCCCCCCCCCCCCCCCCCCCCCCCCCCCCCTCCCCTCCCCTCCAACCCCTCCCCCACCCCACCCCCCCCCCCCCACCCCCCCCCTCCTAACCACGACCCACCCAA
>Ga0116227_10012516_pt1 | contig 13765 bp, 15 predicted proteins | sample S1TSphgellanicum_FD_89693 | JGI IMG/M metagenome (GOLD analysis project Ga0116227, IMG submission 89693) | Host-associated microbial communities from peat moss isolated from Minnesota, USA - S1T2_Fb - Sphagnum magellanicum MG | ecosystem: Host-associated > Plants > Peat moss > Unclassified...
CATATTCCGCGCGGCACCGCGCGGGAAGCAGACCAGATCGCCCAGGCGCGGCGCATAGGTCGCAGGGTCTTCGGCGATCAGCAGCGGGTTTGGCACTTCTCCCTGCGCCGCGCGCGCCGCGTAATTTATATAAGTCGCATGGTCCGCCGCGTAAGGAAAATCAGGCCCGGCGGCCGCGATGCGCATGACATAAGAGATAAAGGCGGCCGACCACGCATATTGCCCGTTCACCGGAACGGAAAACACGCGTCCATCTTCATCATGCTTGCCCGTCCAGCCGGCTTCCGGCGCATTGGCGTTCATCCCTTCCCACCAATATTCGCCCACGCGCTCCCATAGCCCGGGCTGGCGTTCGCCCATCGTCGCGTCGCGCTGCACGTAGCCGGCACCGCCATCATCGTCTACGCGCATGCCCCAGAGCCGCCATTCATCCATCGCCACAGCCACGGCATCGGCGCGGGAGAACGGCGCATAGGGCATCTGCGCGAAGCGCGGCGCATGCGAATCCGGCGCCGCGCAACCGCCCAGCGCCAGAATGCTCACCGCCAGAATAAGGAATAGCGCCTTACGCAAGTTCCTTGAACATTTCGGCCAGTGCGAATTCATTCGCCTCGCACAGCCCACGCTCCGTAATCAACCCGGAGACCAGCCGCGCGGGCGTCACGTCGAAGGCCGGGTTGGCCGCCGGGCTGTCCTTGGGAACAATCCGGATCGTCGCGATCGAACCGTCCAGCGCACGCCCCGTCATTGTCGTCACCTCGGTTGCCGCACGTTCCTCGATGGGAATATCCGAAAGCCCGTCGCTGATCGTCCAGTCGATGGTGGAGGAGGGCAGGGCGACCCAAAATGGCACCCCATTGTCCCGCGCCGCCAATGCTTTGAGATAGGTGCCGATTTTATTCGCGACATCGCCCGCGCGCGTCACCCGGTCGGTGCCGACAATCACGAGATCAACATCGCCGCGCTGCATCATATGCCCGCCCGCATTATCCGCGATCACCGTGTGTTTCACGCCATGTTTGCCAAGCTCCCAGGCGGTGAGCGAGGCACCCTGGTTGCGCGGCCTGGTCTCCTCCACCCAGACATGCACGTCGATTCCCGCATCATGCGCCATGTAAATGGGGGCCAGCGCGGTTCCCCAATCCACCGTCGCAATCCATCCCGCATTGCAATGCGTCAGCACGTTCACGCGCCTTCCATGCGTGGCGCGCGCGGCGATCAGCGGCAGACCGTGTTCGCCGATCGCCCGGTTCGTCGCGACATCCTCATCGCAAATCGCCGCCGCTTCCTCATAGGCGGCCGCGTTGCGCGCGCCTTGCTCCAGCGGTTTCAGCCGCTGTTCCATGCGCGTCAGCGCCCAGCGCAGGTTTATCGCGGTCGGCCGCGTCGCCCCCAGCACGGAAACGGCATGGGCAAGATTGTTGTTCGAGCTGTCCGCGCGCATCGCCAGCGCGACGCCATAAGCCGCCGCAGCGCCGATCAGCGGCGCGCCGCGCACCAGCATGGCTTTAATGGCATGCGCCATCTCCTCCATCGTGGTGAGCCGCACGAGGTCGACCGACCAGGGCAGCTTGGTCTGGTCGATAATCCGCACCGACCAATGATCCATTTCATCCACCCAAATGGAGCGGAAGGGCGTGCCGTCTATGTTCATCGTTCGGTCCTATAATTTCTGGTGCAGAGCGCAGACGAGGGTGAATAACCGCCGCGCGGTGGGAAAATCAATCTCCACCTTCCCTTCGAGGCGCTCGACCATCAGCTCCGCGCCCTCATTATGCAGCCCGCGCCGCCCCATATCGATGGCCTGGATCTTCGCTTCCCGCCCTTCGGCAATCGCGCCGGCATAGCTGTCCAGCAGCATCTGGTAATCCTTGATCAACATTTTGAACGGCCCCATCGCGAGCAGCACGGCGACCACCGGCTTGTCCTGCGCATCGCGAATGTCGAAAACCAGCCTGCCTTCCTGGATCGAGAGATGCAGAATGCTCTGCAAATCAGGATGCGCCGTCGGGTAAAACGCGTTCTCGGTCTCAAGATCCACAACCGCCTGTTCGCGGTCTGCCGCCTGCAATGGCGAGATCCGGTGCAGGGATTCGCCCTCCAGAACGATGCGCGTCAGGCGGCCTGTTGCCTCAGCCATTCGGAACCTCTCGCTTAAAATCCAGTTTCAGCAGGATGCCGATGATCGCCCCCTTCGCCACACGCAGGGCAACCATGCACACCAGTGCAAGCATGACGAGGAGGAAACCTGCCATTAAAACACCCGGGTGATAATAGCCCTTGTAGAAAAGCACGACAAATATCGCCAGAATTTGTAATACCACCACCATCGCGACATAGGGCGGCGCGTCGTCCGCAGGCATGTCGCCCAAAGGTGCCGAGCAGTTCATGCAACGTTCATGCACCTTGAGATAACCATCAAAAATCGGTGCCGCAGCGCAATGCGGGCAACGCCCTGCGCATCCGCGGGCGATCGTTGTTGGCCAATCCGGCATATCCCAGGCGGGTTTTTCACAGGCGCCGGCAGGCGGCCAGCGATCAGTTTCGGGGCGCTGCTCGGGTGCGTTGTCCATGGTCCGCATTAGCCACCGCATCGCGGTGCAGTACAAGCTGCCCTCGGCGATCTCGCGCCCCACAGCCTGCGAGTTGGAGGATCAGATACGCCGTCGCGAGAACGTGAGCATCCACCATAGGGTTTTGAACGCAAGGCTTTGCGCGTTCCGCCAGCGCGATACTGGCTCCGCGAATCGTGCTTCACGTCGTTCATATCCATGCCGGTGACGATCGATTTTTCCGTCGTCCAGACAGTGGATTTCATTGCGGTTGGATAATACCCTTGATGCGTATGCGCGAGAAAAAGACATGATTGATTCATTCCGCAGTGGTTTTTTCACACGCGCACAAAAAAAATGCACGAAAACGCGAATTTCGTGACGCTTTTTGTTGACAGCGCGCGGCGACGGGCAGAATAGCGATTCTTGCGTGCGTCGCGCGATTCGCGCCGCAACCGAGTCAAAACCGTATCGGTCAAGAGGCCCCGCACGCGAATATGAAGGACGGTCATTGATCGTGACGAAGACGACCAGGCTTTGGACGATACATAACCGAACCTCCCCCACCTTGAGCGAAGGAGTTACCCTCGTGACCATTGACGACACCAACGACACCCAACGTGCCCAACCGCTCGCCATGAAGGCGACGGCGAAGAAGACCGCTGCGAAGAAACCCGCCGCGAAAAAAGCTGCCGTGAAGAAGCCGGCAGTCAAAAAAGCTGCCGTGAAGAAACCCGCCGTTAAGAAAGCTGCGGTCAAGAAGCCGGTTGCAAAGAAGGCTGCCGTGAAGAAGGCCGCGCCGAAGAAGGCCGTTGCCGCCAAGAAGCCGGTCGCCAAAAAGGCCGCCGTGAAGAAGGCTGCGCCGAAGAAAGCTGTCGCCAAAAAAGCTGCGCCCGCCAAAAAGACGGTCGCCGCCAAGAAGCCGGTTGCCAAAAAAGCAGCCGTGAAGAAGGCAGCGCCGAAGAAAGCCGTCGCCAAAAAAGCTGCACCCGCCAAAAAGACGGTTGCCGCCAAGAAGCCGGTTGCCAAGAAGACCGTTGCCAAGAAGCCGGTTGCCAAAAAGGCCGCTCCCAAGGCAGCCGTGAAGAAGCCGGTTGCAAAAAAAGCCGCCCCGAAGGCCGCTGTGAAGAAGCCCGTCGTGCGCAAGCCACGCAAGATTGCGACCCCGGAGCCCGTGACCATCGAGACGTCGGACTCGACGACCGAGCCGACCATCAACTAAAATTTTCTGGCATCAGCCGGATCTACAAAAACGCAGGGGTTATCGCCCCTGCGTTTTTTATTGCCCTTACCGCTGTGTCTTTTGGCGCCGTGTCTTTTGGCGCCGTGTCTTTTGGTGGCCGAGTTATGCGCCGAAGGCGAGCCGCTGCTACCCCGCCAGCCAGTCCTCGATCAGCCGCCGCGCGATTGAGCTTTGCGGCGGCAGGCTGAATCCCAGCGCCTCCCGGTTCGCGATATCCGCGCGCGAAAACCATCGCGCCGCGCGCATCTCGCTTTCCTCCAGCACGATCTCGGTTGTCAGCGCCTCGGCATAATAGCCGAGCATCAGCGATGCCGGGAACGGCCAGGGCTGGCTCGAATGATACCCAACCTCGCCAATCCGCACGCCGACCTCCTCGAACACTTCGCGCCGTACCGCATCCTCCAGGCTCTCACCCGGCTCCACGAAGCCCGCGAGGGTCGAATAGAAATTGCTGTCCACGGGAAATTTATGCGACTGCCCGAGCAGCAGCCGCTCCCCATCCGTCACCAGCATAATCACCGCCGCATCGGTGCGTGGAAAATGCTCCGTCCCGCAATTCGTGCATTCCAGGACATATCCGCCGCGCGTGGGTCGCGCTGCCGCGCCGCAGGAAGGGCAGAATGCATTCGTCGCGCGCCAGTGCAGCATGCCGCGTGCCGTGGCCAGGATCGTCGCATCATCCGCCGGCAGTAACGCGGCCAGGGTGCGCAGATCGGCAAACGCGCCAGACTGAGCTTCCAGCACCGCCAGCGGGTCTTCGAGCGCCGAGACATCCAATGCAAAAACCGGAATCTGTTCCTGCAATCCCAGAAACACCCAAGGCGCTTCGACCGCCGGCCGCGCCAGCAGCGCCGCGCGCGGCGCGTCATCGCCCGCAATCAGCGCCTTGCCGCGCCAATAGAGCGTGAACCGGCTCGCCGGGTCCGCCATGGCGCGCTCCAGCCAGGCCGCGTCGTTCCGTAAATGCCCGGCGCGGTCCAGCCGCCCGCCGGTGTAAAAATTCGGTCGTCCGGGAATGATATGCCGCATGGTTTTTAACTGGCATGGAGCGCCAGCCCCGCGCAACCTTGCGAAATGTCGCGGAAGGGGGGATAACGCCTCCGGGAGGTCGGCGGTGGACATGCGCCTCGCCAACCCGGTCAGGGCCGGAAGGCAGCAGCCGCAACGAGTTTCCGCATGGGTCGTTGTCCGGCCTCCCACCCTTTTGCGAAAAGGTTCCGCAACCGCGCATGAGTTTGTTTGAAGAAGACGAGGCACCGCCCCCACCCTCCGGTCCCTCGCTGTTTGGAGACGAACCAGAGGCCGCTCCGAAAGCCGCCGCCTACCGCGTCCTTGCCCGCAAATACCGCCCCAAAACCTTCGGTGACCTCATCGGCCAGGATGCCCTGGTCCGTACGCTGCGCAACGCCTTTGCGATGAACCGCATCGCCCATGCCTTCATGCTGACCGGCGTGCGGGGGGTGGGAAAAACAACCAGCGCGCGCATCATTGCCCGCGCCCTCAACTGTACCGGCCCGGATGGTCAGGGCGGCCCGACGCCAGACCCGTGCGGCCTGTGCGAAAACTGCATCGCCATTCTGGCGGACCGCCATCCGGATGTCGTGGAAATGGACGCCGCCTCTAATACCGGCGTGGATGATGTGCGCGAGATCATCGAGGCCACGCGTTTCCGGCCCCTTTCGGCGCGCACGAAAGTCTTCATCATCGACGAAGTGCATATGCTCTCCAAGCAGGCGTTCAACGCGCTGTTGAAAACGCTGGAGGAGCCGCCGCCGCATATCAAATTCGTCCTGGCCACCACGGAAATCCGCAAAGTCCCGATCACCGTGCTGTCGCGCTGCCAGCGCTTCGACCTGCGGCGCGTTGCGGTCTCGGAACTCGCCGCACATTTCACCCGCATCGCGGGGCTGGAGAAAATCGCCATTGCGCCCGCCGCCATCGATCATATCGCCCGTGCGGCAGATGGCTCCGTGCGCGACGGTCTCTCCCTGCTCGACCAGGCGATCGCCCGAGGCAGCGAGGATGGCTCGGAAATCTCCGCCGAGATGGTCGCTGAAATGTTGGGCCTGGCGGATCGCTCCTATGTGTTCGACCTGATGGACGCCGTGGTTGCCGGGGATGCCGCCAAGGCGCTGGAAATTTCGGACGGCGCCTATGCGCGCGGCGCGGATCTCGGCGTGTTGCTATCCGACCTGCTCGGCCTTGCCCATCTTCTCACCCGCATGAAATCCGTGCCCAGCCTCGCCGCCAGCACCACGCTGCCGGAAGCCGAGCGCATACGCGGCGGCGCGCTGGCCGCCATGCTCTCCATCCCCTTCCTCGGCCGCCTCTGGCAGATGCTGCTGAAGGGCGTGCAGGAGGTGGAAGCCGCACCGGACCGCCGCGCCGCCGCGGAGATGATTCTCATCCGCCTCTGCCATGTGGCGGACATGCCACCGCCCGGCGAACTGCTGCGCCGCCTCTCGGAGAGCCCAGCAGGCGGGCCAAGCGCTGCTGCGCCATCTCCGCCCGGCGGCGGCAACGGCACGCGCGCGGTGGCCAATGGCGCGCCGGTTCTCGATGCGGCCCCCCGCGCCATCACCTTCAACGACGTCGTCGCCTTGGCGACCGCCAAGCGCGACGCGATGCTCTACGCGCATCTGCGCCAATCCGTGCATCTCGTCCGCTTCGCCCCGCCGGTCATCGAATTGCGGCTGGAGCCCCACGCCCCGCGCGATCTCGCGGCCCGCCTTGCCGCGATGCTGGAGGAGGAAACCCGCCGCCGCTGGACCATCGCGCTCAGCCACGAGCAGGGCGCGCCCACGATTGACCAGCAGGAGGGCAAGGCCGAGCACGAGGCGCGCGAGACCGCGGTGAACCACCCGCTCGTCCAGGCCATTCTCGATGCCTTTCCGGGTGCGAAAATTGAAAAAATCCATGCGCCCGCCGAGCCGTCGGCGGAGCTTGAACCCCCGGCGGACTGGGCAGCGCTCACCCCGCCCGATGAACTCTACGAAGGAGACGATGAATGAAGAACATCATGGGCCTGATGAAGCAGGCCGAGCAGATGCAGCAGAAAATGGCCGAGATGCAGGCCAAGCTGGATGCCGCCGAAATCGAGGGCGTTGCCGGCGCCGGCCTCGTGCGACTCACCCTTTCCGGCAAGGGCGCGCTCAAGCGCATTAAGGTCGACCCGAAACTCGCCGACCCCGCCGAGACCGAAATGCTGGAAGACCTGCTGCTCGCCGCCCATGCCGATGCGAAATCCAAGCTCGACGCGCTGGCCGAATCGGAAATGAAAAACGCCACCGGCGGCATCAACCTCCCGCCCGGTTTGAAACTTCCGTTCTGATGACGCCGGCATTCCCCCGTCATTTTGAGTGGAACAAAGCCATTCATCTTTGCCTGCACCGTCCCTGATGGGCGGCCCCGAACTCGAAAACCTCATCAACCATTTCGCGAAGCTGCCGGGCCTCGGGCCCCGCAGCGCCCGCCGCATCGTGCTTAAGCTGCTGCGCGAGCGTGAAACCCGGCTTTTGCCCCTGGCGGAGGCCATTCGCGCCGCCGCGCAAACCGTGCGCAACTGCTCGGTCTGCGGCAATCTGGATTCCTGCGACCCTTGCACCATCTGCGCCAATTCCGGGCGCGAAAGCCGGATCTGCGTGGTGGAAACCGTGGCGGATCTCTGGGCGCTGGAGCGCGCCCTCATCTATCGCGGAGCCTATCATGTGCTGGGCGGCTCGCTCTCGGCACTCGCCGGGCGCGGCCCTGAAGACCTCGCCATCGCATCTTTGCTGGCGCGCATCGCAGCGGCGCCGCCGGAAGAAATCATCCTCGCAATGCCCGCCACGGTCGATGGCGCGGCCACCGGCCATTATCTCGCTGAAAAAATAAAATCCGTGGCGGACATCCCCATCTCCCGCTTGGCGCAGGGCGTGCCCATGGGCGGCGCGCTGGAAGTGCTGGATGAGGGCACGCTGGCAACAGCCTTGCGCGCGAGGCGGTTGGCCTAAAGATCTAAAATTTCACCCGACATCGTTTCACTGGCTAACAGGAATGCCGGAGCCCATCATCTCGATGGGCGAACGGTGCACCCCGAAAAAGGCGAGCCAAACGGCACGCGCTTAATCAAATCTTATGAAAGTTACCGTACTGATTTCAAGTTATCATAGTGATGATGACATATATTTCGTAACGCAAAGAATTTCGGAGTCCTTAATGCTACGCTTGAGATTTAAAGAATTCAGGGCGTGCTATTTGTTCATCCGCGATCAACGGGCGGTTACCGCCATCGAATACGTTTTATTGGCCGCTCTTATCGCCGTCGTCATCGTTTCTGCCGTCACATCGCTCGGCTCAAATATATCCGCGACGTTCAATAACGTCGCATCGGAGCTGTAAACTCCACGATCTCTGGAACGGCGCACCTCATCGCGGATTGAGAACCTGACTCGGCGTGGTATCTGCTACGAGAACCTCGTAGTTCGCATTGGAGACAAGCACATCATCGCCGCCATGGCAGGCGGACGCGCCTGACGCGGTGGCACCTCCGGCCCAGGACAGCATCACGCCGTCGGTGCGTAGCGCCATCACCGTCATGGCGCCGCCATGCAGCATCGCCGGCACATCCAGCAGGCATTTGTCACCCGGCGGCGACCAGGGGCCGGCAACGCTCACCGCGGCAATTTGCGCATCTTCCGGCAAAACCGGCGGTGTGAGGGTGCTGGAGAAAACCAACTGGTCTCCCACCTGCGCAACACGGGTCAGGTTAAGGCTTTTGCTGCCGGTCAGTTGCCAAGCCAAAATTCCCACCGCCACCCCGTAGAGCAGGGGCAAGATCTGGTCGAAAATCCGGAGATGCTCTTCGCGCTTTTCCTGTTGCGCAAGGGCTTTCGCGATGGCGGGTTTGGCGCGGCGCTTTGGGGGGCGATAACCTGACATGAGCTTCGATACCTCAGAATGATCCAACGCCAGCCTAGATATTTGCTGAGGCATAAAATTGCGATGCATAGTTCGGCATGGCTGCATAAAGGCGAGGTCAATACCGGCGCGGGGCTTCCGGAGGATCAAAAGCACGCATTTTCAGCGCCTCACAGAATTAAACAAGAATAAACACCCGCGGAAAAGTTTTTATGGCAGGATACACGGTCGACCAAGCTGGATCTAAAACCGCGCCGGTATTTGTCATACGCGGCTCGGTGGCATCATGTCGGGGCGTGTGCGGCAGAAACAAAGAGGAAATGTCCGGCAATTCACCTTCGGTCTTCGGCGTTTGCATCCATCTCCGCGCGCCGCGCAGCACTCATGCGCTTTCGATCGGCCGCCGGGCTTTCAAATAACGCCGTACCAGCTTCATGCCCCATCGTGCAGGCGTTTTAGCCTTATTCAGCGCAGCGAGTTTTTTATCATGCGCGTCACGCCAGTGCTTCAGCGGTGAACTAAGGCTACCGCCGGATATATTTTTCACATACCGGGATTCATCATAAAAGTTCTGCGGTTCAACCCCGAATTTTCGCCATAGAAGTGCTGTGGAATGAAGCATATTGCTATATTCCGGCGCCTGCTTAATCTGGCCGATGATTTCCAAAACAGCCTGGCTGGTCAAACGTTCTTTCCGGCGCTGAGGATCTTGCGGCACGTGATCCTCATAGAGTGCTCCTAACATCGAACGTTTGAATGCGATGTTGAGATACTTGCAAAGGCCGTTAATCGCCTTTTTCGGGCTCGCCATGATCTCATCATACACGACCGCATGCTCGACCAGACTATCAGGATGCGTGATGATATCCGCAATTTCGCCAAGCTGTGCGACAATTTCCGGGATACTGAATCCCCAATACAGATAGGCGGATACGGCAACATCGATCGGGTTGCGCAAAATTGTCAGATATTTGCCGTCCGGAAAACTATTTTTCAGCGCATTCCAATACCATGTCTTGGCGTCAACACCTGTCTCTTTGAACCACCAGAAGCATTCCGGAATGCCGATCGGCTTTTGCAGCCAAAGCGGTTTTTGCGACGGAAAAACTTCAAGAAAAACAGCCCGCACCGCCGCTGCGCAAAAATCGGTTGGTGAAACCGTCTCCTCTGTGCCGATATCCCGCCGCACGATCTCGGAACTCGTTTCGGCGCCCCGCCAGACCGAGAAAATCAGCTGTGCCGTCTCGCCGACAAAATCGACCGCCTCGCTACGCTCCAAAATCGAACTCAGTAATGAGGTGCCCGAGCGTCCATAAGAAATAATCGTCAAGGGCGATGCGATATTGTCCCTATTCGGCATCCAGATTGCGACCCCATCATCGAACTATAAGGCAATATGAAGTATTTATGACAAAAAATCATATAACTTTGATGGCGGGGAAGAAAAGAGAGCCGTCCAATTTGTAAGCTGCGTGTTACCCTTTATTACAGAAGAGCTGTCCTAGAGCCTGAATTCGCCTTTAGTCTATATATCGATGTCGGCGCGGCACTTCCCGCCCCCTCAAACGCCGAGCTGGTCGCGCATCCGGTACCACCAGCTTCCCAGCACCGTAAGCGGCACGCGCAACGTCTTTCCGCCGGGGAACGGAAAATACGGCAGCCGGGCAAACACGTCGAACCGCTCCGCGGTCCCCGCCACCGCCTCGCCCAGAATGCGCCCCAGCAGATGCGTGGTCGTCACCCCATGCCCGCTATCGCCATGCGAGAAATAAACGGTCGGCGAAAGCCGCCCCATATGCGGAAACCGCGTCAGCGTGAGCGCAAAATTCCCGCTCCAGGTAAAATCGATCCGCGCGTCCTTCAACGTCGGAAACGTCTTAAGCATATTCGGAATAATCTTGGCCCGGATGCTCTCGGAATCCTGCCCGCCATAGACAATGCCGCCGCCATAAAGAATCCGGTTATCGGCACTGCGCCGGAAATAATCCAGCACATAGTTGCAATCTTCCACACAGACATTGGAAGGCAGCAACGCCGCCGCTTCTTCGCCCAACGGCTCGGTTGCGAGAACCTGCGTGGAAACAGGCATGATCTTGCCGCCGATCTCGGGCAGCAAATCGCCGATATACGCATTGCCGCAGACCAGCACGAATTTCGCATGTACCTCGCCCTGCGCGGTTTTCACCACAGGGGAGGGGCCGGTATCGACGGAGATTACCCGCGAATCCTCAAAAATCCGTCCGCCCAGCGCCTCCACCGCCGCGGCCTCGCCCTGCACCAGGTTTAACGGATGAATATGCCCGGAGAGCTTGTCCACCAGCCCGCCGACATAGCGCTCGGTGCGCACATGCGCGGCCAGCCCGGCTTTGTCGACGAGTTCCAGCGCCGTATGCCCATACGCGGCCCACACTTTTTTATGGTGCTCCAGCCCCTTCATCTGCTTGGCCGAGAACGCCGCAAACAGCCCGCCGGGCACCAGATCGCAATCAATGTGATATTTTGCGACGCGCTCGCGGATGATATTCCCGCCTTCCAGCGCCATCGCCCCAATCTGGCGCCCCGCATCCGCGCCATAGCGCTCGGAGATCACGTCGAGATCGCGGGAATACCCGTTCACAATCTGCCCGCCATTGCGGCCCGAGGCGCCGAAGCCCACGCGCACGCCTTCCAGCACAATCACCGAAAAGCCGCGTTCCACCAGCTCAAGTGCGGCTGAAATACCGGAGAACCCGCCGCCGACAACGCACACATCCGCACGCTCGGTGCCGCGCAGCGCGGGCCGTGCATCCGTCTTTTGCGCCGTAGCGGCGTAGTAGGATTTTACATGTTCGCTCATTCCCGGCCGTGCCCCATCAACGCCACGCCGAACATCGCCGCCAGTACCGTCATCGTAATCACCATCAGCCGGATTTTATAAGCCTCGTCGCGCGCCTGCGCGACCACTTCGCTGCGCATATTCTGCTCCGCCGCCGCAACGCGGCCTGGTACCGGCCCGGTCCCGTTGGTGACGATCGCGGCGGTGTCGTCATCCACATCATTGGGCAAATTCTCAATCGCGGCTTTCTGCGCCGCCGCATCCGGGGCCGCCAGCACGGCATCCAACGCCGCCTGCTGGTGCATCTCATCCACCACCGGGGCGGGGATGGAAAAACTCGCGAAGGTGCCGATCAGCCCGGGGAAGAGAAAACACGTCAGCATAAAGCCCACGCGCGAATAGGATATTTTTGCCATGCCCAGGCAATTGGCCGGTTACGGCCAATTGTCAATCAGAGCAACAATCAGGTCAAACGGCTAAGACGGCTCCTCGCGGATATCCTGCCAGGTATCGGTGAACGGCTTCTTGCGGAACGTCGCCCAGAAGAAATTCATCGAATACCGCAGCCCGATGGTGAACACGCCTTCCCCCGCCAGGCGCCGCCCGGAGGATTCCGCGGGAAGCCGGAAGGTGAATTTCACACCGCCCACCTTGGAGAGCCGGCGCGCCATATCCGTATCCTCGCCGTAAAAGGAGAAGCGCAGGTCGGGGCTGCCCAGCTTGAGCATCGCCTCGCGTTTCACGATGAAATTTCCGCCCTGGAGCATGGAGCCCACATTCAGCACGAAGCGGTTGATCAGATACGCGGCATAGGCGACCCGGTAATACGCCCCCACCACCATATTCACCCGATTCGGCACGCCGTAATACACGTAAGGGCCCGAAATCGCGACCAGCGAGGGGCCGCGCTCGAATTGCCGGAACACTTCGGTCAGCCAGCCGGGCGGGATCACCGTATCCGCGTCGATATTGGCGATCAGCGTGCCGGTCGAGGCCTCGAACCCCCGCCAGCGCGCCTGCACCAGCCCTTTGCGGGGTTCATCCACCACCACCACGCCGGGAACCGCCTCGGCGACCTCGCGGGTGCGGTCGGTGCTGGCGTTGTTCACGACGATGATCTCCGCATCCTTGCCCAGCTCCTGCCCGGCGCGCAGAATCTCGTCGCGAATGGCTCCGAGTGACCGGGGGAGCAAAGCCTGCTCATTATAGGCGGGGACAACAAAGCTGATTTTCATACTATGGCTCCAGGCGACTCGGCCGCTTTAATCGTATGAGGAGGCTATCAACAGAGGAACACCCCTTAAAGCGAATGACGATTTGATGACAGCTGAATTTCGCGTCGGGTTGACATCCTTCGCCCCGCCCGGCATACCGCGCCACCAATTGCACCTTTAACCCGAGAGCCTCTTATGAAGATCCGTAACTCCTTGAAATCCGCCAAGACCCGCGACAAGAACTGCCGCGTGGTGCGCCGCCATGGCCGGGTTTACGTGATCAACAAAAAGAACCCGCGCATGAAAGCCCGGCAGGGATAAGCTTTTTTCATGAACGCGTGACCAAACCCGGGCCCTTGCCCGGGTTTTTTATTTTGCGCCATTTTCCCTCCGGGCGCATGATACATGCCGGAGGGAAACAGAAATGAGACAACCCGAGCCAAAACCCGGAATTATGGCCCGGCGCGCCGAAATCATCGCCGGTCTGCAGCGCATCCTGCCCGAGCGTGCGGTCATCGGGGACGCGATTTCCCTCAAACCCTATGAAACAGACGGCCTTACCGCCTATCGCGAAGCCCCGCTCGCCGTCGTGCTGCCCGAATCCGAGGCGCAGGTGATCGCGGCCGTGAAATTCTGCGCCAGCCAGGGCATCCGCATGATCCCGCGGGGTGCCGGTACCTCGCTTTCCGGCGGCGCGCTGCCGATGGCGGACGCCGTGGTCATCGGCATGATGCGGATGAACCAGATCCTCGAGATCAATTTTCAGGATCGCTACGCCGTGGTCCAGCCCGGTGTCACCAATATCGGCATAACCCAAGCGGTCTCAGATGAAGGCTATTTCTACGCGCCGGACCCTTCGAGCCAGCTTGCCTGCATGATCGGCGGCAATGTCAGCATGAATTCCGGCGGCGCGCATTGTCTGAAATACGGCGTCACCGCCAACAACCTGCTCGGCCTGCGCCTGGTCACGGTCGAGGGGGAGGTGCTGGAAATCGGCGGCACGCATATGGATGCGGCGGGGTATGACTGGCTGGGCATCATC
>Ga0116227_10012517_pt1 | contig 13763 bp, 10 predicted proteins | sample S1TSphgellanicum_FD_89693 | JGI IMG/M metagenome (GOLD analysis project Ga0116227, IMG submission 89693) | Host-associated microbial communities from peat moss isolated from Minnesota, USA - S1T2_Fb - Sphagnum magellanicum MG | ecosystem: Host-associated > Plants > Peat moss > Unclassified...
AGTAATATGTCATTGTTATTTTTTATTTATTTAATATTATTTTTTAATGTATGAGGTTGATGAGGTGATTGATTGGAATTTTGCAAGAGAGCGTGCGTGGAGAGGGGGGGGGAAGGGTTAATTCAACATTTCTAAAAATGCCATGGTAATATTATGCCATATTAAATTGGCGCCATCACCAATGTGAATGTCAAAATATGATGAAATGGAAAAACTAAAATTATGAAATGTGTTGATTATAAGCCATTGTTTTCAAAGTAAGGTGTTTGGTTGGAAAATTTGGGCAAGTCAAAAAAATTTAACAGACATGGAAACAAATACAATGGTAATAAGATATACCCATGAACACATATAATAATACAATGGTTTTCATGATTTGCACAATGGGCATGTGGATTTTGAACAATGGATATAGGTCAAGTAGATTCAAGAACACCTATCCATTGTGCCTTATAAAAATAACAATGTTTATGGTTTACTAGAAACAAAAGTGATTTCACTATTTGCCACATGCAAGGGTAGTATTAGTGTTTGTCCCTCCCCCACCCATGAACAATAATTATCCAATTTTGTACATTGAATTAACATTTAAATGCCACATGTGGGCCAATTGATAATAATCAAAATTTGGTTAATCATTTTGGTCAACCAACAAAAAACAATTTATTTTCAAGGCTTTTGAAATCATGTCATCTGATGCACATTTGCAAGAACATTTTCATTTTCACACCATTATGGCATGAAACTTCATCGAACAAGTGTTGTACAAACCATTTTAATGATGTTGTTGGAGTTACTATAAAACAATTTAAAATGTCACATGAAAACCATAAAATATTAGGTAATTAGCGAAAGGGTGTTAATTACCAAATATAATTGACCATAATGAGTTTAATCAAATGTCATTTTTTCATCCATGAAGAAAATGGCTATCACACTTTTATCCAAAAAGTGAAAGGTTACATAATCAATTGGCGAATGAGAACCAAGGGTGGTACCTTATGTTAACTAATAGATTATTATTGAGGTTAAAGCTATGGTTTGTAACTTGCAACTTTACAGTCAATTGGAGTGTTGAGATTCTCATCAAAGTCAATCACGTTAAACTATAATTTTTTAATTTTTCTTGCACTATAATTTCAATCTCTCACTTGTTTAATGACAAAAGTTGGCGACATGTACGAAATATTGCATGATCATGATGGAGATTAACAATATCTTTAAGATCTTCAAATACTACCATAATACCAAGTTACCATTTTGGCAACAAATTGTTGAATAATTAATTAAATTTGAAATCATAACTTCAACATTTGGTTTTTTAATTTTGAAATTTTCAGCATGAAATGGTTATAGAAAATAATAAAGATGGTCTTGTCAATGTTATGGAACATTATAATGTCTCTAAATTGCCTCAATTTTAAGTTATTGTAATCAAAGGTCTATGGTTCAAAACTTGACAATTGAACTTTTGATTTTATTAAAAATTTGGCACAAATAATAAATATTTTTTCAAAATTTTGGCAATTTTTTTTTAAAAAAATTTATGTCAAAACGTTAAAGGTACTATGGTAGTTCTTGAAATATGGGTTAATGTTTGCCCTTTGATTTGTATTTTAATGCATCCATTTTATAGGGAAAAAAAGACAATTTGAGGATAATCAATCGCCTTAATTACCTTCATCATAGAAAAGAATCTTAAAGAGGAAAAAACATGGAAGTGTATTAAAAATTGCTTACACATACATAGTTTCAATGATATTAACATATCATGAGGTTTACAAACCTTGGAATGGGCACATTAGTATAAAAACCTTAATTTCTAGTTTCGGTTTGCAACTAGAAATTAGTTGTAAATCACTTTTAACAACTAAATATTCCATTATTTACATAAGCTTAATTGCACTGAACATTTAGTTGCAAATCATGATCAAGCAAGACATCAACACGATGCACATGGATGAGGTATATGTTTAACCATATATTTTGACTGTATAATTTTTTGCAACGAATTATCATAATGTGCAAGTTTTGTAATAACCAATCACACATTGTCACATGGCATAATTTGTGCATTTCCAAAAAGTGAAAACTAAAAATAATTTTTTAAAATATCCATCATCCATTATGGATGTTTTGATATTAATACATGTGGCAAAATTGATTTTTGCCACATGCCATAATTTATGCATTTTCATATATATATTCTATTATGATTGTTCATTTTAGATGCTCTCATATTGTGACATGTGGCACACTTGTCAATTGTCATGTGGCATATCAATTGAACTTTGGAAAAAACATAAATTAAAATAATTAATTAATTAATTAAATAAGTAGATAAAACAAGGTATGTAGGACATAACTACCCATTTAGGTTACCTACCTACCTACTTCCTTACCTAGGTAGCAAGTAGGTAAGAAGGTATAACGGTAGGTGAATTAAAAAGTAGTTAAGTAAATATTTTTATTCTATTTTATGTTAAATGCCTTTAGAATTAATCTTTTTTGAGTTCATCCCAAATTGAGACATGTATTTTAATGTGAAAAAAAAGAAAAAAATCATTTTATATATTTTGTGAGATTGATAAACAAGGATATAATACATAGGTTAAATTTTTTAGTTACACCTTAATTGCAAATTGGGCTGCATTTATAATTTTTTTAATCCCACATACTTTGTGTTTGCTCTTAATTTTGTAACTTATAGAACCAAATAGGTAATTATCTGATTATTTTACATGTGATTAATTATATTAATTAAATTGATCAATTTAGATTAATAGTTAATAAATAATAAATATAATTCATTATTAATTAATAAATATAAAGTTATTTACTTATTAAATTATTTAAAATTTATCAATTAAATAAATATTATTTCATTTTTCCTATCAAGTAAAAATTTAATTAATGTTAATAATTCATCAATAATTGTGAATTATTGTATAAATCTATGATTTATGATTTAATTAATCAATTAAAAATTGTGAAATAACTAACTAAGTAACCAATTATTATATATTGGTTAGTACTATTTAAATTTTAATGAATTAATTAAATAATATTGATTATTTCATAAATTTATGTTAACTAATCAATTAACTGATAGTAATAATTCACCTATAATTAATATTTTTTAATATGATGATTATATCATATTAATATGACCTCATAATTATAATTTAATCATATTTTTTTTAAAAATCATATAAAACCAAAATGACAAAATTTAATTCTAATATGCTGATAATATGAGCAAATATATGTTCACTATACCTTGAATACCAATTAAATATTTTAATATGTTTGAAATATGAGCTAAATACACTTAAATATGTTAAATGTGCTTAAAATATGTTTAATATACATTGAATACAAGTTAAATATATTTTTAATTTAATAAAAATACCTTAATGTACATTAAATGTATATGCACACAATAATAATCAACTAAATTACAACTAATTTTGTGATTAAATGAACACAAAGGCCTATTTAAAATTAAAATCCAAGAAGTTAGTTAATATGAAAGGATGTGCAATTTATTAATTGCACCATAATCACAAAAATAATAGCAAATTTAAAAGTATGTTGAATAGTTGTAGATATGATAAAACATAATTGCAAATGATAGATAATTGCATGTAGTCACAAAGTGGTTACATAATACAAGATTTTTCATGATGGTAAATGATAAACAATGGATAACATTTTGACATCAATAATTGCACACATGTTGATATTATGAAAACCTAAGGATACCATTAATATAACATATCAAAAAAATCATCGTCCTTTGCAAAAACAAAAAAACAATTTGATTACACTTCTTTCAATTATTCAAAACATGTTTTCACTAGTAACAAATGTGTTAAATGATCTTCACTCCAAACTTTCTTAAAATTTTAAATTTATAGTGCAACTATATTGAAACATAAAGTGGAAAAGTCAAAATTAGACCTGGAATTAAAAGATGGATTTGATGATATATGGACTTATTGCATAAACAAGGTTTACAATGCAAAGTTCAACAATGATTTTTCACTATTGAACTAAATACAACAGTTTGTGGTCTTATGAATAACAAGGAGTACAAAGAGAGTTGGGTTTTACATATTTCATTATGCTATAATGTATTGCAACTTGAGATCCACACCCATATTTTACACATCAACAATAAACATGAATTTAATGTGGAAAGACCTTTTATAATTTTTTTATTGGATTTTTAAAATTAAAACACTAAAAAAATACATTTATTACATATTTGACTTAACACATATCTTAATTTCATGGTTAACTTATATAAAAAGGAGAAGGGCATAATTCTCGAAAGACTTGAATGCACTCCTTTCATTTGTTGGAGTTTAGGGTTAAAAGGACATGAATTGAAATAATGATCGATACAATGCTTCATTGGACTAATGAACTATGGACAACAATGTTTCGATTATACATGATCACATTGCCTCTACATACATTGCATGCATTTTTATCTTTACATATATGAAGTGCTTCAAATCCCACATTTAACAACATTCAAAAATGGATAAGATAGTTAAAAATATTTATAAAAAAAAAAACAAGACCATGTTAGTTGGAGGGTAAACAAACCTTTGGACTAATCGTTGTTTATATAAACCATGGAGAAGGAAATAGTAGATTTAAGAAAAAAACATAAGCAATTCAAGGAAGAGATAAAAACGAGGCTATATGGGTTGTTGATTCATTGATTGTGGTTGAGTAAATAATTCAAAGTTGCTTTGAAATTCAAGTAAAAGAAGAATTCATATTAATGTAATATATGTTATTGTAACTTTTAGATAAGTTTACAAGCTCATCCACTAAGGTACATAGGTGTGAACCTTGGCATCACATTAAAAGTTTAAAAAACTAGTTAGAAAAAGTTCAAAAGAATCACAATGCAAGTTGTAGGGCAAGTTCTAACAATTTGATGATTAACAAAGTGAAAGGGAAGGGTGAAGGGAGATGAGAAGAACACCATGAATACCAAGAAATGAAGGAAAAGGAGCATTATGCACATGACGAATACAAGGAAGACCTTGAACTCGAAATCAAAAGGATTATAAAGATAGTGATGACCAGAAGGTTAATTAAACATAATGAAGATTAGGAGGTTATCAAACATGCCTATGAATTCAATGAAGACCAAGCAATTAATGAACATGGTGAAAACAAAAAAGATCATGAATAGGAACACCAACACTAACAACACAATAATTAACAAGTATGAACATAATTAAAAAGGCACGAACTTGAACATAGTCAAAACTAAGAAAAACACTTGTACTCACATGAACACCAATAGCTTAACACCTTGAACATGATCGAAGGGAGACGACCATGTGCACAAGTAAAAAGGGAGGAAAACAAGATGAACAAAAGACAAAAGGAACAAACACAAAGATAAAAGGGAACACAATTGAAAAGGAAGGACAACAAACTTGAACAAAGGGGAAATACATACAAACTTGAGCAACAAAACACCAACATTACAAACATGATTACAAAAGGAGAGCAATGCAAAAACAACATCAACACCATCATGAAGATGATGGCACCAACCCACATTGCCCAACAAGATTTTAGGTATTGAATGGAACCCATTTGTCCCCTCTTCACCATAGATCACTCAACCCCGTTTTGAAATTAGATTTGGGCCACGTGAATGATGTGAATGTTAAATTTAAAAAGTAGAATGATTTCCACCTTCATACATTTTGGTAATAGAAGTCGTCCACATGCCAATGTTGGACTTTCCATTTACTCCACGTGAAGGTGCCCTACTACTTTGGGAAGCCATATCTTCCACATTTATCAACAAATTTGAATAATCTAAACAAACATGGGTGCATCAACAAAATCTTTACATGTTCTCTTTGAAGGCTAGACACAAAGGAACAACATGTAAAAACTAAAAGTTTAATGAGTGCTTAAGTGTTTGGTCATTAGCCTATCTACTTGATAAGCCTATCAATCAAACAACATTGATCAATAACATTACCTCTTGACAAAATGTGGATAAGAGTTCTTTAAACTAAGATCTTGGACTTCAACACATGTTTGTAAAATAGGGTAGACTAGCTAGTGATTAAACATTTAAGCATTCAAAGTAGGTCGAATCCAAGGGGAGGGCTCCATTGTTTCTAGTGTCCAAACAAAACTTGAACCCCTCCTTTTGGCGCATCTAACACATTAACAATGTTGAAAATGGATTAAAAATGAGAATGTTATGGCCCCCCAAAATTAATGGGGTCCATAACTAAAAAAACAAACCACAAAACATAACCAAAGTCGATCCAAAGCTAATTCCCAAACACGCAAAAAATTCCTTGTATGTTGGTATTAGAGTTCAAAGATCATTTGGAAAACTTTAGGTGACACTTCTATAGCACTTTAGATCTAAAATGAATAAGAAATAAGAAAGTTATGAGGTTTGAAAGTAGGAGAGGTCCAAAGAGAAGAAGAAAAAAAAAACATGTTTTGTAAGTTGGAAAGCTTATTTTTCTTCTTATTATTTTTTCATTACTCCTTTTCTTTTGCACTTCAAAGATGATTTCTAGAGTTGGATGTAGTGCTCCCATAACATTTTGAATCACTCAAAATGAAGCACATATGAATAAAATATAAATAAATGTTTGATCATAGACATTCGATCAATGATGGCCTTGTCTACCCTAATTAATTAATTTTCAAGACTCCATTTCAAAAAATATCATACTCATAATATTCCAAAAGATTATCTATTTTCTTTTGCAAAAAAAATGTTTTTTGAGAAAAAAATGTTTTTCTGAAAATTCCAGCATTTCTAAAATTAGGGTAACAAAGTTGCATGGAACTAGGCATTAAAAATTCCATGCCGAATAGAAAGCCGCCAAGGTACTGCAAGGTAACCGGTGAGAGCACACAGGTTACCAGACATAACCATCAAAGCCGCATCTAGGGTTACAGAATCATTGGGCCAATGAGAGCCCAGGGTGGTACCTTGTGGTAACTAGTAGGTTGCAAATGAGACAGAGGTTTGAAGGTTATATGGGTTGTAACTTGCAACCTAAACCCTAACCCTAAAAGGATGAGCTCCATCATTCCCTTCCTCACCAGTAGTGCTTTTTACTAGAGAGAGAGAGAGAGAGAGAGAAAGAGATGCCTCTTTGAGAGAGATGCTTCACAGATTGAATCTTGGCTTTCACACTTTTCTTTGTTAGTGGTGCTTGCACCTTGCCTCTCTCCTTGCTTTCTTTTCAGGCTCCATTGTAGTTGCCTGCACCATTTTGAGGTATTCTTCCATTCATCGCACCTCTGGACTGATATTCCCTCATCTGCTAGAGGACCTGCTTAAGTGTCAGTATTTCTGACCTGCAAACCCACTTCTAAGGTTTCTAGGATTGTACAACATCCAGTGAGTTGTAAAGCTTTGCTTTAGGCAGTATTGGATTTTTTTCCCAAGAAGGTAACAAAGTTCTCACATAATGAAGATTTTTGCTTATAAAGATTTCTCTTTGTCTGAATGAAGCTTACAAGAGTTTTGCTCCTCAACGTCAACTTGATCAGCTCCACAAGGTCATGGGTATGTAACATTCTGGTCAAAAAACTTTTGGGGAAACAATTGCACAGAAGACAATTTCTTTCTGCCACAATAGGAAGGAAGACTCGGGCCTTTTGAGGTTACATAACAACACTCAAGAAGCAACTTGTAAAGAGTCCAAATATCTTCATGCCCATTGCTGGATTTTGTTGTACACATGGCTACAATTGATAAACTTTGATTGACAAATATGGAACCATGGAACTAAATGGCTGTACAAGTTGCATTGTCTACTTTTGCTTAGATGAAAGCACACATTCATGCAGCCTGAAAAAAAAATTGGGAGTTTCCTCTACAACCCTACAAAGAATCAGCCCTCCTATGGAGGCAGGACCTGAGAAAGCAGTCCTCACTTTTCAGCCTAGTGCTTCGAGTAAATGGTGATCATGGCCTTGCCATACTGACTTTTTGGGCACCAGCCATGAATCATCTGCAGTAGGCCTAATTGACTTTTGCTGTTTGTTGACAATAGTGGGGTTTGACTTCTTTGGGGGATTAGTAGGCAGTTTGGTGCGTAATTTATCGAGGTGATAATCGCACAATTGATAACCCAACCTTGCACGCAGTGGACAGTGCCAAGATTTACCATCACTTCTCTTGCACTGCTCTCCAAGCCCCACAACACCTTCTTGTGTCAACTGGATCAATTTTCTTTTACTCTTCTTCTGTTGCACCATTGTTTTTTTCTCCACACATGATTTGTCTACATCCATCTTTATGTCCGCTGGCATACCATCGTCTACCTCAACTTTATGCAATGGTGACATGCCTCCTCCTGCCCCCCATGTCCCCTTTTTTCTGATTTTCTTTGGAGGTGGTTGTTCTGCCTCTGATTTGGCCAGGTTTTCTTCATTGCTGTGGATTACAGCACTGAAGAGTGCAAACCGTCCCTCCTCAAGTTCCATGAAGAAGGGAGAGCTGCGTAAGAGCTTCCCCACTTGCACACGGCCTGTAACTCCACCTTGGTGAAGTCCAGGAAAGCTTTGCTCCACAACACGAGAAGCAGCTTCTCGTGCAGTAAGGCCTGCCTTGCCGGCTTGCAGAAAGACCTGGTAAACTGAGTGCAGAAGACTTTCTTTTGAATGGTTGGAAGGGTGATCTGGGGGCAGTGGTGAAGGAGGTTTCACTTGTGCTTGCAATTGTGAAGAAAGAATTGATGATTGCTCAGCACCAACTCCGGAGTTCTCATCTCCCTCTAAGAAATACAAAATGGCCTTGTCAGAAAATCATCGTTTGTCATACCCTAAGTAGGGTGCTTCTTGTCACTGTCTAAGGTAGATATGCATGCTCATGTTATGTCAAGCGTTGGACATAATTTTCAGCTCCAGTCTAGAAATTGCAACAAGAATGGGTTTGTGCCAATATTTGAGTGAAGAGATGGAGAAGGTGCATACTGCAATTGGCCCATGAAACAGCCCCAAAAACCAAACTTCAATTTCATAGTGAAAACTGCTTACCAGTTTTAAGATTGGCTTGTCTTTGTTTCCTGCGAGACCTGCCAACAGCAGCCACACCAACAACAACACATACTGAAATTTCACAAACACATTCAAGTATGTTGTTCAGAACTCACAAGATTCAATCAATCAACCTAATTCCGTATAAGTTCAATATGATGGTGATGCATGAACTTCCTTCTGCTTAATGATTTTGTTAAAGTGAAAACGGAGTTTTTGAGGCAAGAAGGGTCTCAACATACCTTCGCTGAGTAATTTGTGGAAAGAAATTTCCTAACCTTTCTTGCTGCAGGGCAGGTTTGAGCTTCTTTGAAGCTGGTTGTTGTTCAGCATGATCCACCTGCTTGTGAATAGCCAATAGATAGATCCCAGCAGCAATATTCACAAATTCTTAAAATCTCCCCAAAAAGATACTGCTATATCTTTACATAAATTTGAAAATTTTCTGCATGTGAATTTCAGTTCCTAGACCTAACTTCTTGCAACTGAAAAAAGAAAATTAGGAACAAGCAATTGATAGGACAATCCATACTCACGTGAAATGGATCTGAGTCAGGACTGCAGGAGAAGGTATTATGCCTGACTCGGATGTGCACTGTGTCATCATAAATTTGCACTTTTGCACCACTTCTTTGTCTCTTGCTACACTGATCTGTTGTCCCTGAAGAAGAACCCTTATTACAGTGCTTTGGAGTTCCTGTTGTGGTACCACCTGCCATAGTTTCATCATCTGTTTCAAACCCTTATTGCCATTAGCTGCCCATTCCGATCTCGCAGATCAGCAATTATTCTATTCAGCAATTTATATTAAGGATCTGAGCTCCAACATTTGTCTTTCCCCTTTCTTTCTACATGTGATCTGCAATTACCACTTGAAGGACATGATGATTCAAGGATTTTCCATTCCAACAAAGGCAATCCAGCAAGAGCTGCAGCATCCTTTGGAATGATCCGGATGTATTCATGATCGATACAGTTGCAGTAGCTTCTTCTTCTTCGTATCCTGCAGTAACAGATCAGGACCCTAGTTCTTCTTTCGTTTCTATTCCAACAACTACAAATTTTGGCGTCAAAACTCGGAATCTGATTTTGTCGGTAGGAGGGAAAAGTTCGTCCTGGATCAGTTGAGATCTAGTCGCATGCAGAAAAGAAAACTGTGATCAAGACGTTATGAGAAACCTGTATACAAAAAGAGCGTGGAAGATTATAGCAATACCTTACCTTTCTCTGCGGCGCTGCTGCTGTTGATGCTAGTACTGCTGCCATTGATCAGCTGCTGTTGCCTCTGCGGCGTTTTGTGCGAAAAGCTTCCTGAACAACTATGGAGCGTTTGCTGTTGCAGCGAGCAGCTTCGGGTATCGAGATCTGACGAATCCGAGGCCTGTTTGCGAGGAGAGAACCACAGCTGCTTGATGTTGGAATCCGAACCTTGCACAGCAGCTATTATAGAAGACTGTTGTGATCTTCTCCCCTGTCGCAGCCTGAATCTCCTCCTCTTGCAGCCCAAATCATGATCAGAGACGCAGGAACTAGCCTCACCCTCCGCAACCTTCACCTGGACTTCCTCCTCCTCGAAACCGCGATAACCAAACTTCTCATCCTCCTCGACTAGCTGCGGTTCCTCCTCCTCCTCCTCCTCCTCCTCCTCTTCATCCTCGCCACCACCACCACCACCGGCGCTGCTGCTTGTAGTTTGATCAAGCTGCTGCAGAAGATCAACGTCTTCTTCAGCCACCGCACCGGTCATGGCTGCAGCCAGCAGATGCAAACCGGAGGTGAAGGCGGCGCCGGGCATCAGATCCCGCTGCTCTAGTTGCTTACGGATCCGCATTGGATGAAGACTGCGGATCTGTGGGAGGAGCAAAGCGTGGATCTGAGGGGAGATGGTGCACGCGAGCGAGCGACGATATCGGAGCTTGCAAGCAGCAAAATCCAAAACCAACAACACGCCCCCACGACTACGTGCGTTGTTTTTCCAGAGAGAGAGAGAGAGAGAGAGGAGAGAGGAATTGGAGAGAGAGAGAGAAGAGAGAGAAGAGCAAACCCCTGCCCGTTGCCAAAATTTCATACCTACCCAAAAAAATTCGTCTGTTATGAAATTTTTATTTTCAATGGATTTTTTTAATTTTTGGGATTATTCTTGTCTTTGTGTTTTGAAGAAAATTTTGTACAAAAAAGCCTTCACTAAATTATGCAGGCTTCTTCACACAAGAACTCCAGTTATCATTTGTCCTTTAGGGAAGTAGTATTGTTCTTCTCTTCTAAACTTCAAATTGTGCCCTTCTTTCTTTTGGTGCTGTGGTACACATGCCCACTCCAAAAAAAAAAAAAAAAAAAAAAGTCCTTTCTTTGGGTTGCCAAAAACTCTCAGAAAACTCTCAGCTCCTTTGAGTTGCCAAAGCCTCTACTTTAATTTCTAGTATGTAGCCAAATTTGGCTAAAAATATTTTCTGGATAATTGCCACTTTGTCTACATCACAAAATCCTTTTTTCTTAAAAAAAATTTCATCCAATTGCACACTGCAAGTGAAAAATGAGCACAAGGACATCGGAGGGTGGGTTATGCAGGGCTGGCTTTATGCATAAACATCATATACGGTAGTTGAATAGCCGGTTCACCTAGGTCTCTGCCAAATAATTATTTAAAATTTGAACATTTCATTTCGGCAAATAGAATATTCCTGAATATTTCTAAAGACACTTATTTTCTTTCACTAAAAAAAAAAAAAAAAATCTTCTATAAAAAATTTTTTTTGAAAAAATTTAGCATGTCTGAAAAAGGAATATATATATATATATATAAATAATTTTTTATTTTTTATTTATTTATTTTTGTTGTTGAACCTGTGCTATTCAACTATGGGTAACCAATGAGTCACAAAAGATATGCAATTCGCCGCTATAGATATGCCACTTGAAGCAAGTGGGTTATGAAGTGGAATGACCCCCTATTCTATTACCCATCCATATGACGGGACCAATGAATTGACTTTGGATGTTAGGGCCATGTGTACATGTCTGTCAGTCAGTCAGTCAGTCAGTCACCAGCTGCTTTCATCCATTTAGTAGCCCTTTGCTCAGAGCTTCTTCTTTGGTACTAGAAGAACCCCCCTCCTTGTGTCTCCAAAAGCATTGTTGGCTGGTTCTGATGGCTTTGAGGCTGGTTTATAAGTGGTTCTGGTCCAGCTCTCCAGGTTCTCTGACTCCAATGGGGTTAGGAGGAGTTTCACCAAGTGACACTTCATCCATTGGATGCTGGTTTGAGTGTGGAATTGCCCACTACTCACAAGGATTCTCATAGCATTCTCATCCATCGGTGTCTAATAATGACAGACAACATCCATTGTTGCCTTTTCTGTCACTCTAGTGTCGGGGCTGAACTGCCGGTTCTCACATGGCACTGTCAGAACAGAGCTGATTCCCCCAAAACCTGTTTTTGGGGGGGGAGCTGGTGAGAACCGGTCAGGGTATCAGCATTTCTTGGTTTTTCTTTTTTTCTTAATCACCCGGTTTTCAAATGTGCAAGCTCTCACAAATGCAATAACTGTTGGTTTTCACATTCGATTTTCACAACTCAGATATCAAATTTTTGTGCTTAATCGTGTGTTGCGCAAGACTCAATCCATTGGTCTAGGTTGTGATATTCATGTAGTCTTTCCAAATCTCTATTCAAAGGTCTAGGTTTTAACATAGCAAGGAATGAAATGATTGTTGTTCATACATGGTTGTGTAACCAATGGTCTATCATATAGCCTTGTAGTGGACGCTTGTGTGCGTGTGTGTGCAACGTGAGCTTTGTTCACACACTTACACAAGAGAGACAATGCTTACATGAGAGAGATAGTGCCGCACACATGAAATAGGAGATGTGCATACAAATTGCACAACTGTGCATGTTGATGATGGCAAGGCACGTATCAAAGAAGCAAGCCAATTTTTTGGGACGTTTCAAATTTTGCATGATTGATTTTTCTTTTGAAAATTGAGCTTTCATATCAAGGGTTTTGGTAGTTTGAGCTACGAGAACAATCTTGCAAGCCAAAAATTTGGTGTTGCTTGCATCTCTATTGTGTGCTTATGCTATTGTAGCTAGAAAAGAAGTTACAAGGCTTCCAAACTAGTGTTGGAAATTTTGGTGCCAATTGATTGTCATGGAATTTTCTTAATCAGTGCCAATTGATCAACAAAGAGGTTGTTTCTTTGTTTCTTGTCTAGATCAGGATGTAAAGTGTTTTATGGGATCATATACTTTGTTGTATTGTGTTTGCATGGCAACTCTTTTGTGATTTGGTAGAAAAAGAGAAAAATCATTTTGTTTCTATTGCAATCTTTAACTTGTGTTGTTCATTGCTTGTTCTTCAATTGGATTATTTGTGTTCTTGCAAAGAGCTTTGAGACTCTTAAGGTTTCAAGATGATTTTTGGAGGACGAATGTTTATGTTTTTTTTCTTACCACTATCCAAAGAAATTTAGAAATCCTTAAACTAAAACTTAGACCTAATCCTAGCCACCTAATGACTAATTGAAACTTGCATTTGCCCCTAAGAATCAAAATTGGGTTTTGTCAAAGAACCCACTTTTTTTTATAAAAATGTTCATCAAAATTGGGTTTCCTCACCCAAAAAAAAAAAAAAAAAAAAAAAAAAAAAAAAAAAAATTTTACTTTTTTTTTTTTTAAAAAATTAATAATTTTTATA
>Ga0116227_10012518_pt1 | contig 13763 bp, 7 predicted proteins | sample S1TSphgellanicum_FD_89693 | JGI IMG/M metagenome (GOLD analysis project Ga0116227, IMG submission 89693) | Host-associated microbial communities from peat moss isolated from Minnesota, USA - S1T2_Fb - Sphagnum magellanicum MG | ecosystem: Host-associated > Plants > Peat moss > Unclassified...
AGAAGCTTGGTTAGCCCTTTGCAGATTGTTTCCCTCCAAAGCTCATCAATGAGGCGCCGCAATCCCTCATCAAATTCGCCGTCAAAGAGCCATGCATTCCATGCAAAGGAAATACCATCAACAAAAATTCAGAGATCCGCCATCACTCTCCATCAGAGGCGGCCAAACCATCCCCTCGTTCACACGTCAAGTCCAGTCCAGAGAGTTTTCTGGAACGGTCACCCATTGTCCGGCTACAATACATTGATGTCTTTGAAACCTAACATACATATATGTGCATATAAGGTTTTTAACTAAACAAGGTTTGTAACCAACATTTATGTGCATTAATGGGATTTGAAATTGCATACTACAAAATGTAGCAAGATAATGTAATGTGTTTGACTCATTATGGGCACTTAATTCTAACCAAATTTCATGATTTGTTATAATTAAAATGTATCAAATGCAATTAGCTCCTCCAAAGTGGAGTTGTGTAGAAAACTAGATCTATGTTATACGCTCTTAGTTATGTGACAATTGTCAATGCATTACATTTGAGGCCAACAACATATGTTATGTATTTATCCATCAAGGAAGGTAGTTTGTTTCATTTTGTCATAATGACATCTCCTAAACCATGATGTTTTAGGTTATGCTATGGAATTTATCATCAAAAAAAATTCAATGACTAAAGGTGCATCGACTTGGTTTAGAATGTTTGGAATTATGGTGTGGAATCTATTGATTATTGAACCATTTTTTCATTGAAAGTTTTTTAAAAACCAAGATTGAAAATTGTATTGGAAATTGGGGGCGTTCTTGGTATTATTGGAAAGCCTTCACGAAGCTTGATTTAATAAAGTTGATTTTGTAATTTTGAGACCTAAAATGTGAAAATATTATTGAATTTTTGGTAGGTATTATTGTTGGAAATTCAAAAAAGTTGCAAAAAGGGGTTTGGAAGGAAAATTCAATTGAATGCATTCAACTTGGGTTAATGACATACGATACATGAATGTTTAATCAATTTTTGTCATAATTTTAAACAAATATTAATATATCATGTATATAAAAATGAATAAACATTAGAGTTGCACAATATTATTAATTGTGAATCAACGTTGTAATGATCTACATAGAAATAATAAATTGCATGGGTATTGAACATAAACATGTTACTACTAAAATATATTTTGATTTTATAAAAACCTTGTTTTGAAATTAAAGTGTAATACTTATATGCACACAAAAAAACCATTCATTTATACAAATAAAATTTACATGTAATTTAATGTTATCATAGTTTTAAATAAATATTAAAATATTATATGTACAAAATTAAAGTTGCCTACTATTTGTTTAGCCTAGTTGAAAGAGATAGTTGCAATAAAGTTACAAACAAAACTACATTTCATCTATCCTCTAGTAAATTTTCTCATCCATATATGTGTGTTAATGGTGTCAACAAAATATTTGAACACTAGTCAATGTCTTGACTATGTGCCAACTAAAAGATTTTAGATGCCAAAATATTTTTAAAATGGCCTTTTAGTTGAAACATGTTTCACACTATTTACCAACATAGTTGGGCATTCAACTTAGAAACATTATTGATGCTAGGAATATTCAACAAATGATCACATTGTTGAAAATTATTTTCAATTATATATCAATATAGTAGACAAGTCAATTTAATTGGTAATTGTCATAATTTTTTTTATAAAAAAATCCCAATTGAAACATAGTTGCAAATGTCGTGTAGTTGAAGACTTTTGGTTTAAAATGGGTACTTTTATATTAGTGCTTCCCCAACTTCAATGTAAACAAAATGTCACTAGTGGATAGTTTTAATCAAAGAGCTTGGAGAAAAGTAACAATACTCAAACCCCACTTGACCACATGATACATTACTGTACCATTACACCTAAATTGCCTATTGTTGCAAAATTTGAGATGTTGACAAGACAATTTAGCACACCTTCATCCAAATAGATTGATGATAATTTCATTTCTTGGGTTTAACAATAGACTACCCAACAAGGTGAAAGCACACTATGGGGACCCCCCTTTGGGGCACTTTTGGGTCTAGTATTATAGTACATATAATATAATTTTTTCAAAAGCATGGTACATTTAATTTTGGGTACCAAATCTAGTTTTTGGGCCTTACAATAATTATTTTTACAAAAATAATAATAATTTTCATTTTTATATTGAATAATCCATGATTATATTCACAATATACATTGGTATAATAGGGTCAAAGTCTTGTTTTAACTACATTAACTTTAGGGCTTCTTTAATCATTAAAATAATCAATTTTAATAGAAATTTTAAAATGTCCCATTTAGCTATGCTTGTCATCTTCTATGTGAAAGTGATTACTTGTCAAATTTTCATTTAACCACACATTTATCATATCTTTGTTGAAAAACCTCAATTTTTCAGATGAAAATTTCCAAATTAATGACATGGTATCCAAACTTGGCTCAATATACTTTCAACTTTCATAAAGATTAAAAATCATTTAAATTATTTTTGGAGTATATTTGTGTTTTTGAGTACATAGGTGCATTGCTTCCACAAATATATTCCAATCTCCCACTTTATAAAATGAAATGAAATGATCTTTATTCCAATCTTGGCTAGTAAGTTATATTCTAACATAATATGCAAAAATATTGTGAAAATATTTCAAAAGTTTGAAGTGGGATACACTCAAACATGCACACCCTTGGAAAGTAGTACAATGTGAGACCCCAAAGGGAGTCACTGTAGTGTGCTTTCACCCAACATGGATTTTGAAAATGAAATCCAAAATAAAGGGGGGATTATGTTAGTGGGCAAGTTAACCCAAAATTAATAAATTTAGATGGTATCCCAATAATCCTTAATTACCACTAGTATGTGAAGGCAATTATTTTTTCCTTCTTATTTAGATAATGAAACTACTATATTTAATTAGTTGTAGAAAGGGGATGTGACATTACCTTGCCACCTCACTTGAGTTAACTTAATAAAATATTAGTGGAAACTAGCTTTCTTTCCAAAGGCCATGTAGACAAAATATTTAAGTGAAAAACAACAAAACAATCTTGCTAGGAAACGTGGCTTGTCAAACTAGGGATTTTAGTAGTTAAATGACCTATTGTAGATTCTAACCCAACAAACTTCACTAGACTTGGAGCTATTGTCTAGGAGGTCTCAAGTGCCAATGTAATCCAATAACAACATAACTACTAAATCTATAAATAGAAAAAATAATATAGTTGCATGTAGATACTTAAACTGCAAGTTTTAAAGTAGTTAGCTAATCTAAACATGAAACTACTCAAAAAAACAACATTTTGTTTCGATGTGTTAAAAGGGACTTATGCCTTCAAGAAATGACTATTAAAGTATTTGAGAAAAAATCCAACAAAGTAACAACTACAGTAATGACTATTTGGGGGGTTTTTACTAGGCTTAAAACACTATTTTAAAGAGAAACAACACACATATGTCCCTAGGTAGCGCAGACTTTAATGACACAAGGAATCACCATTTTTCCATTGTTTCATCATAACCACACCTTACAACATTACTTGAACACTACAATACCTTATTACTACTAATGAATCCATTATTCAAGTTTGATTTGCACACATCCACACACATCACATAACTACTGGAATTTCACTACAACATTTTAGAACCATTTTTCACAACTTTACTGAAATCTAATCCACTACTCTATTCTATTGCCTTACTTCCAACAACTTTGTCGTTCTTTCCAACAAACAACTCTACAAAAACATGCACAAAACACTAAACTAGTGCCCTCCTTGCCTTCTTAAGGACCCAACCACTCCCTCAATTAGTGGTGGATATTAAATCACTCACATCCTACATTCTTTCCACTTTTCCCCTCTAACTACCATTACTATAGCAATTTCCATCTAGATTAAGGGGAAGGTAGGTAAGCAAAATCAACCTACATCCTATTTCCTTAGCTAAATGTAAGCCAACAAACCCCATGTTCTAGAACATTCCAACCTACCACATACATTAAAATAGTGGCAGTTTAAAGTCAATTAAACCTCTTAGAAAAATTTACTAAGTAGGTGATTTACTTAATCATTCCTACCTACCATTGGTAACTTTAGGTTATTGTAATGTTGTAGTAAATACTAAAACTAGCCAAAGGTTTAGTATTTATGCATTTAACAATTAAGATGGATGCAAAAAAATAGGACAATATATTGTTGGGGCAATGGGTGGAATTCTTTGTGGGGATTATCCTTTTTCTATTATTCTTATGTGTGATATTGCAAGAGGACTTTTGTTCCCTTTGTATTTGTCATTATTTTGTTTATTATTTCCATTGTTTTATCCCTTTTAACAAGTAATATTTCCTTTGGCTGTCGGTACTTGTTGGGCCTTCAAATGTGGCATTAACACCTTCATTTTGAACTCACCTTTGTGAATTGAAATCTTAGTTTCAACTTGAAGCTCCCATCCCCCTTCTTTCTTTTGGGAGTTAAGGAACAAGCCTTAGGTTTGCACTCGATTGCAAACAAAAAATCAAGGTTAGTTATTTACCTAATTCGATACACTTGACAAACCTAAGGGGTGAGTCATGTTATATAATAGCACCAAATTAATATGAAATTGATCTTAAAAGAAGGCCTCCATACTCATACCTACCATGCATGAAAAAAACCCATGCCAATTTAGAATGTTCAAAAGCCAATACTAGTAAAAAATTGGTTTAAACCTATCAAATCACTTTCCATCATTAAATAAACATTATATATAAACAACACAATTAGTTATAAAGTATGTTTTTAACAATTACACAATCCTAGCAATGCACATGAAGATTTCATTACAAAACCCAATGATACAAATTCATTCATAACATATATATGTTTATATTTTTATCAAATGTTAAATACACCAATCCATCCATGTGTTCCATAAACATGGATTTTGAAAACAAACATATTTAATGAATTAAAAATAATTATAATACCTTTTATTCATGTTCCAAATGTACAAACAATTACAAACTTCTTTTATGTAAAGGTGGTCATATTTTTTTTCAAAATTTATTTGGTGCTAATAAATGAAGTTGTATTGGCAACTTTAATGAAGATGAAAAATGGTTGGTTTTGGTTCATTTAGCTTGTGAATAATATAACACGAGAGGTAACATAATAAACATCATATAAAATATCATTATACACAATTGATCTTACTTTCCATGTGATGAGACTACTAGTGGTTTACCATCAAATTTTGAATGGAATACAAATCTTCATAATTGTTGGAAATGTACCTACAAACCAAAGGTTTTTTGAGGAATTTTGTGATGTAGCCAAAGTTGCAATCATTATTAGGAAGATTTAACCAAATCTAGTTATAAATTGAAAAAATAAAAATAAAAATCACCCTTCTATATTTTTGGTTACATATATATTAAAAACATAAATATAAATATATTATTTCATTTTTTCCACTCATAGCAATTGAAATTGTCAAAAATCATTTCATTATCAAAATTTTATTTTCAATTCCACTTTTTGGAAATTTCACCAATAAAATGTTATTGTGAATCCACAAGTATTTAAATGTTCACATTTTATCTATTCATCTTGATAGCGACTTAAAATGTTTACATTGCGAAATAATTTTGCAAGTTTAGATGCACATTGCTATGTAGATCAACTTCATTCATTGTTTTGGTGGGCAAAGTTGAAAATTGGGCCATGTGGATTGGGTTTTAGTCCCCTATGGCGATAAAGAAATTAATTCAAAGAAAAAGAAATTGGGCCTTCAAGATGTGGTCAAGGTTGTCAAAATGGATGTGACAAGGCCATTTTGCATCAAGGACACAAGAAAAAAATTCTTGACATTTAGGCAACAACCAAATAATTTCAATTATCATAGCATAGGCGACCACAAGGTCATTGAAAGCTTTCCAAAAACATGACACCCCCCCCTTTTGTGGCAATTGAAAAAAATCACCATCACTTTTGAAAAACAAATCATCCCCACCATGTCTTTTTAGGTGATTGAAAAATTTCAATCACCATTCGATAGTGGGGTTGTATTGGATGGCGACAAATTTTTTTTGATTGCCCCCTTTATGGTAATTGTGGCAACCCATTTTTTTTGGTTATCATAAAAGGCTTGCTTGTCACATCTTTTTTTGAAAGCCCTTGTTGAAGGCTTTCCAAAAACATGTGACATGCCCCATTTTTTGGCAATTGAAAAAACTCAATTTCCATCTAATAGACTACCACTATTAGATTACGACCAATTTTTTATTATCATTGTAGCATCGGTGACCAAAAATTTTCAATTGTTGTAGGATTAGTGATAGAAAATTTTGGTGGTCACAAGGTTTCGTGATTGAAAAAATTCAATTGTCGTACCTTGCGGTGACTAAATTTTTTTCAATTACTAAAGGGTACGACGATCAAAAACTTTCAGTCACCAAAAAACCCTAAGTTGAAATTTATATGAAAATATTAATGTATTAATTAATCACCTAGGTGGTTTAATAGGCTTTGCAACCTAGGCTACCTAATTAAATCACCTAAGTAGCCAAACTAACCTAGGTTGCAAGGGTGGGGACTTGAATTCCTCACCTTCACATTGAAAAATCAAATCCTTAACCATTGCACCACCACCCTATAAGGTGATTTTTTTTGGACAACATATTGTAATGAACATGATTTTGGACCAACATATTGTAATAAACTTCCATGAACTTTTTTCAACATATTGCAGGAAATGAATTTTATTTTTTTTAAATTACTCACATAAATAAGTAGGTTATAAGTAGGTTAGCCTAGGTTGGTAGGAGGCACCTATTAATAAATGAATGTATTTAAGTAACATGTGGGTTATAGTCTACTAGGTTAATAGGTACTTACTAAATCTATGTTTATACCTATCAAATAAGCTACCTATGCTTATGTTATTTTTAGTAGGCTAGTAGGTACCTATTAACCTATTAATAGATCTAGCTTAGGCATACTAGGTAGGTAGCCTAACCTACTAAATAGGTCTAAGTTTAATCTATCACTTGCCTAATACTAAACTAGGCTATCTAACTAGTAGCAAGTTAAGTGGCCTAATCTAGGTTAGTTACATACCTACCTAATAGACCTAGGTGGTTTAGGTAGCCTAAATTAGGTTTTTTACCTACCTAATAGCCTTAGGTTAGGCTACATACCTATTTAATAAGCCTAGGTTAGGTTAACCTAAGCTACCTAGGCCTAGGTTAGGCTATGTACCTACCTAAGTAGCCTAGGTTAAGCTACATACCTACTTAGTAAGCTTAGGTAGCCTAGGTTAAGCTACATACCTACTTAGTAAGCTTAGGTAGCCTAGGTTAAACTACCTACCTAGGTAGCCTACATTAAGCTACCTACCTACCTAGTAGACCTAGGTAGTTTAGGTTAGGCTATGTACCTTCTTAGTAGGCCTAGGTGGCCTAGGTTAAGTTACCTACCTTATAAGCCTAGGTGGCCTAGGTTAAATTACCTACCTTGTAAGCCTAGGTGGCTTAAATTAGGCTACATACCTAGTAGGCCTAAGTGACCTAACTTAAATTACCTATCTTGTAGGTTTAAGTGGCCTATGATATGTACATAGCTACAAAATAGACTTTGATAGCCTAGGTGGCCTCGGCTATTTACCTAGCTAGTAGGATAGGTTACCTACCTATTAGGCCAAAGTGGCCTATGTTATTTACTTAATAGGCCTAGGCTAGTAGGCTACTTACATGGTTAATAGGGTTATTAATAAACCTAGGTCACATAGGATACTTACCTAGAAGGCTTACACTACCTAGTTATAAGTTGCTTAGTAGTTTTAGGTTATGTCCTAAGTAACCTACTAAATAGGTTTAGGCTAGGCTACCTAGTTAGGCTTTTAGCTAGGTTATTACCTAGCAAGTAGACTATTAACTTATTAATTATGCTAGGCTAGATAGGTATTTTAGGCCTAGCCTAACCTACCAATTCTGTTAGGTTAAGTAAGTAGCTTACATTTAACAAGTAAATTAAGTCATGAAATGAATATGGCTCATTTGACTAAGTGTCAAATCATAATGGTTAATTTGACTAAAGGTCAAATCAAGATGGTCAATTTGACTAAACCCTATCCATTCAATATGGTTAATTTGACTAAGCCATGACCATTTTGATAGACATTTGTCTACTTTGAACAGATCTTTGGCTTGACATTCAATCAAAAAGGTCACTTTAGTCAAATGTACTGGTCAAATGTAACATGTGATTTCATGCCCCAACCCTTTAGTCAAAATGGACATACCCTTCAGTCAATGTTAACACTTTGGTTAAGTCGACCTTTTGAAAAGCTATGATTTATTATAGTGGAGCAATGAATATTTTTCAATTTGAAAAATAAGGTTATATATATATTTCAATTCAAAAAAATGAAAAGTAAATAAAATTTTAGTTTTTGAACATTATTAAACATTTATTAATTAATTTACAAATTAATGCATCAAATTATGTGATGTAGACATGATGACTAATATAAATTTGGTGCGTCAAATTGATTTTGAAAACCCTAACATAGCCCTATTTAAAACCCAAACCTTAATTTTAAATGTGATTACAACTTAGGTTTTAAGAAAGGTTACATTGAATTTGCAAAACCTATGTCAACACAAGATGTTTTTGCAAATGAAACTTAACCCTACTTGGAACTTAATTATCCCCAAATTTTGTTGTAAATATAAGTCTTGTTAGAAGAAGGGTTACATTGAATTTCCAATTTAACATATGTCAAAATAGCTTTTGCAAATTTGACAAAACCCTTTTGAATCCCTTTTAAACCTATGTCAATCCCAATACATTTGCGTTTCAAGGCTGATTATCAAGGGCCTATGTCAATTCTACCAAAAGTTACAATTTTTTTTTTCTTTTCAATGGAAATTTTGTAAGAAAAAAAAAGGTTACATCAATTTTGCAAAAACCTATGTTGGCACATGCTTTTGCTACTAACATAGCTTCAAATCAAGTCAATCTTTAAAATTTTAGTCTTCAGTCAAACAATATCAACAATAATAATAATAGTAGTAAAAATAATAAATCATTGTTTTACAAGGGCTACATTTTGTAGGTTTTTGCAAAACTAATGTGGCCCCAAGTCAAGTCAATCTTGGAAAAGGTGGTCCCCATTCGAAAACAAAAGAAAAAAAAATAATTCAAAGTCTTGAAGGGGCCATGTCAATTTTGCAAAAACAACCTACATCAACATAGTTTTTTCACAATAGGTTTTGGAAAATTTGATGTAGCCCCAATTCAAGTTGATTTTGGAAAAGTTGTTCCCCACCAAAAAAAAAACCCAAAAAACAAGAATAAATAAATAAAAACAAACACACAAACATCAAGTTTCACAAGGGTTACATCATTTTTGCCAAAATAAACATGAAAAAATGTCATACTTGAAGGTTATGATAAGATTGTGAATGCAAAGGACCCCAATATACAATTGTTTTCAATCCCAATTGTCCTTTAATGCGAAATGTTCAATGCAAAAAAATTGATTCAAAGGGTTGTAAATAATCATTACAACTTTTGGAATCATTTTACATTAAGAAACATTCAATACTAGAATTCCTATTTTTTCAAACTAACCAAGTTGACTAGATGGGTCTTTTTAACTAGAGGACATGTATTTTTTATTAAAGGCTAAGGGCTTGGATAACAATGGGTATCTTTTGACTAATCAATTTGATTATAGTGACCAATTTGACAATTAGTCAAATTGGACTTTAAAATAACACTTAGTCAAATTGGTTAATGGCATGGTCAATAAGACCACCCAATCTAGTCAAATTGGCAAGTGCCCTAGTCAATAAGGCTAATTAAGTAGGTTTGGTGAAAATGGCCATGGCCCAGTCAAAAGGGTCAATTACAAATTCAAATATTAATTGGGTATTTTGGGACTAGATGTAACGTTTTGACTATGTTTGACCAATTAGAAAAAAATTAGAAAATGTAAAAATTAGTTAATCATAGTGAATGAATTATGACCAAATGAATTATGGTTAAACTAATTATATATATAGTCAATTTAACCATAGTTAAATAAACTATATATAGTTGATCTAACAATGGTTAAATTGACTATATTGAAATTAATTATCATTTAACTACCTATGAAAAATTTAATTAAAATTAGCCATAATTAATCTAACCATGGTCAATTTAATCACATTCAATAACTATTGTTAGTTTAACCATAGTTTGTTTAGTTGTGTATGTTTTAACCATGGTTAATTTAGCCATATTTAATTTAACCATGATTCATTTAAATATAATTAATTATTCCATCATTTTTTTGCCATATTTCATTTAATTATGGTTAGTTTAGCCATAAATAATTTAACAATTATAAATAGTTTAATTATGGCCAATTTAACAATATTTGGTCTAGCCCTAACAAGTTTAGCCATCATACTTAATCTAGCATAATTAATTTAACCATTACTAGTTAGGCCATTGTTGGTTTTACCATAATGAATTTAACCATGGTTACTATAAACAAAACTAAATTAGCTCTATGTATTTTTAACATATTATTATTTTAACCATAATTAATAGACCTATAATTAATTTAAAACTATATTTAATTTAGCCATGGTTGGTTTCGCCATAATTATTTTACACATTTTCATTTTAACATAATTATTTCATTTATATTTATTTAAACCATGGTTGGTTTTGCCATATATATTTATTCATTGGTTAGTTTAGCCATATTGATTTTATTAGTGGATACTTTAGCCAAATTTATTTACTCATGGTTATTTTAACCATTTCTAATTGATCCATGGTTAATTTAGTCATAATTATTTAAACCATTTTGATTTTAGCCATAATTGTTTCATTCATGATTATTTTAACCATAATTATTTTTTTAGAACTATTTTTCCATAAAATATGTATTCATTAATTAGTTTAGCCATATTAACTTTATTCATGGTTAGTTTAGCCATTTATAGTTTAACCATGGTTGGTTTAACCATAAAATATTTATCCATTAATTAGTTTAACCATTTATAATTTAGCCATGTGGTTGGTTTTGCCATAATTATTTTACCCAAAATTTGTTTTGTCATTATATATTTAACAATTTTTTATTTTTATATGGTTAATTGAACCATAATTAGTTTAGTTATGGTTTTTTCCCATATTTATTTGTAATTTTTGGTTGGTTTAACCATTATTATTTTATTAATTATTATTTTTCCAAAATTACTTTAGTTGTGGTTGGTTTAGGCATTATTATTTTATTAATAATTAGTTTTTCCATAATTGAATTTTCCTAAGTTAAATTAGCCACCTATTTAACTTGTGTAATATAAGTATGTGACTAAATAACATAAATACAAGTAGCTTATATGTAGTACCTATATTCCACCTATTTATTTTTACTTTAGCTTATAGGTAATTTAGTTATATAAGCTAGGGTAGCCCATTTATATACCTATGATAAATTACTAGTTGGTTAATTATTTATTTACTTAAAATAAACTAACAAATGTGTAATTAAATATTAATTATTACAAATACATTGTTGATAATAGATAATGAATTAGGTCAAATTTGTAAGGATTTGGTTTTAATTTGGTTCTAATTATCAGTAAACAATATAGTAAATTTTTATTATTTTGATCTTTTATATATTTCAAATATTTATAATATGGTTGTAATTATTAATTATAACTAAATAACTATAAATTATCTACTATCAATTTTTATTTAAACTTAATTGACATACATATTTACCTACCTCTTTATTTATTTATTTACTTAATTTATGTATCTTGCGTAGTTATTTAGGGATAGTGTTGTGTGTACATGAAAATGTTTCTCCCTTCCAAAAGTTTATCCCATATTGTTTGTCATCCTTTCCAAATGATGAACAATATAATTAATAGATGCACTGTAAACATCCAAGACATAAGAAATATTTTTAAAAGGAAGGCTACTTGAGTTGAACCAATTGAAAAGGTTCAACCTTAAATTCAAAATGAAATAGGATTTTCCTACCTAGGTCATTTAGGTATAGGTTTAATCTAGGCGGTGTACATTTAAGCCTAGTAAAGGTCATAGCTTAAGTTGCCCTAACTTATTTTAAGTTTTTATACCTAGTCGTTAGTTATAGGTTCCGAGACCTAAGCCTAGGAGTTTAGGTTGTGGGTTCCTAAACATAGGGACCTTGGAGTAGGTATATAATTTTAGGCTTAATCTAGGTTGCTTATGTTCTATCCACGTGGTATAGCCTATTGGCCAATGTTTAAATGCCACATGGCATAGCTTAATGGCCAATGTTTAAATGCCATGTGGCATAGCCTAATGGCCAATGTTTTAAATGCCATATGGCATAGCCTAAATGGCCAATGTGCTAATGATGTCATTGAAATTCATAGCAACTAGAATTGAGAAACCATGTAGACAATATAGTCAATATAAGCATCCATGAACAAACAAAAATTTGAATAAGAACTAAGGTGTTTTGAGTGAACTAAACCTTCACAACTTGGAATATCAAACTTGAATGTTTGATTGATTAAGGTCTTATTGGACTATGGACACTTTGAGCTAAAACCATTTTGTATATTGTTTGTAGGCCCATATGTTTGTGATCGTTGTAAAGAACATTCAAATGTTGAATTTGGCTATAAGTTGATCTTGGATCAAATAAATGGAAGATTGAGTTTGCCAAACAAATGTGCAAATGTGAACCATGATTGCAACCAATAACCGCATGATTTAATGGTTTGATGTGATAATTGTTATAATTTAAATCATACAATTGATTAGTACAAAGACAATGCCCCAAAAATTTGGGATTTATGATCACTTTGAAAATGCCGGTGGGCTCAATTTATCATTAGGCCAAATGTGAGAGGTTATTCTTGAAGTGATAATTCATTGACGATTATTAACATTAATTTGATTTTTTTACACTCATAAGTGGTAGTTCTAGATTCAATATCAATCTCAATTATAAGATTGGATCTCAATTACCACTAAGGTTCTCCAATAATTCCTTCCATTATTAACTTTTAACTAATGTACAAGCTAGCCTAGGAATCATTGACATGCACAAGCCTTATTTTTGTATGGTGCTTCAAATGTTAAATGATTCCTAAATTGTACCTCGATGATAGACCTACCACATGGGATGACCACTTCATAATGAAAAATATTTGAAGAAAGAATTGAAGAAGGGGGAACCAAATTGTTTTATACTTCTACCTCTTTTGTAGATGTGCTTTGGAATATTTAGCAAAGGAAATGTATTCAATTGAAAAAAAATGATAAGGAAAACCAAATTTTCTTGTCATTTAAAAAAAATAAAATTACTTAGGTATATTTAACAAAGGACAATTGGGACCACCACTTGATTCCACCTATCTAATTAAGTGTATTTCAAAGATGTGTTTATTCAACAAGAAAACAACACACACACATCTCACAGCTACACAAGTATTACATTCATCCTTTACCCACTACAATGACATATTTACCCTATGTAAAGGCAACCCAAAAAGTTTTGGGATTAATACCATGGTACCAATGTAGGAAGTTCTAATCACCTAAGGTCTACAATATGCATCTCCCTATCACAACTGCACTAACCCTGATAAGTTGTTTGATTCCACTCCAAGATCACCTCTCCTCATATAATCACTTTTACTAACTAAAATCCTCCATTTAAAAACAACTAGCCCCTACCCTCCT
>Ga0116227_10012519_pt1 | contig 13758 bp, 12 predicted proteins | sample S1TSphgellanicum_FD_89693 | JGI IMG/M metagenome (GOLD analysis project Ga0116227, IMG submission 89693) | Host-associated microbial communities from peat moss isolated from Minnesota, USA - S1T2_Fb - Sphagnum magellanicum MG | ecosystem: Host-associated > Plants > Peat moss > Unclassified...
AAAATCATGACCACCAAAATTTGTGAAAGCTTTTAAACCCTAAACCCTAAACCTCAAAAAAAAAACAATATCAATAGACAAGAAGTTAAATTTGATATGATGCTCCCAAAAAAAAAGAAAAAAAAAGGTGCAAAATAAACAAAATGGAATCTAAGGAGGAAACAAAGCAAAGATGTGCAAAAACAAAGAGCACATGTAAGAAGGGAAATAATAAATATAATAATAAATATAAAGTAAGTAAGAAATGAAGTAAGAAGAAGGGAGGGAGGGAAAGAAGGAAGGTGCTCACAAAAAGTGCAAAAGTAGGTATCAAAAGGAATGAATGGAAAAGGAAGGAAGCAAGGAAGGAAGGTGAAAAAAATAAAAATGTAATGATACCTCCTCACTTCTCTGATTAGTACACATATCAAATAACCTTTGCCAAACATCAAATCTATTGTGGGCATCACTATTTATTCCTTTGATTGTTTCTTAAAGACTTATTGTTCACTTTATCTCACTCCCTTTAATCAAACGGTAAGAAATTAGGACCTTCAAAGTAATGAAACTCAATTGGCTTTGAAAGCACAATTTCATGAACATTGTGAAGTGACAATTTTAGAACCTCTACATCTCATAGGTACAATAGACGATGAATAAAATGACATTGACACCATATTAAGCACATTACCAGTTATAGAAATTGTAGGAAGAAAAGCAATCCCACCAAGACCATAAATTTTAAGCAAGAGTCATAGTTGGAACATGGGATGAATGGACAACAAAAAGCGCAATGTCAAGTGCATGGACATGAGGAGGCACATAACGAAGAATGGATAAAACAAGAACATCATTGTGCAAAGCCAAAAACAATAGAGGTGCCCTAAAACCCACCATAACAACATAGGAAGCATGCCATGGCTCCATGATGTCAACTAGAACACACAACATTAAAAGGTGCACAAAAATTAATCATATATATATATCACATTAAAAGTTGGAATGGAAGATTGGGCACCATTTTCAAAAAGCATCAAAATCAAGAAAATCATCAATAGTTATTTGATCAACAACTACACCAACAAAAGTAGCATATTTAGCACTAAGAACATGTATATCAATGATGCAAGCAACATGAAAAGCAATAGTATTGAAAAGAACATGTTGATAATCTAAAATTCCAAAGTGAAATTTTCCTATGAACGCACTAACATGTTGCCATGATTAATGTTCTCACCAAAATTCAAAAGCACTTGATTACTTCAAGTAAATCCTTTAGACCCCAACCTTTACACTTGCTTCTTACAATCATGATCATTTTTACCATCAATATGAAAATGAATCTCAAACAATGGCATTCCATTGATACAAGATATTGTAAAAAAGACACATCAACATCAATCTCTCAAATTCAAATTGTAATAAAAAATTGATGAAAATTTTGTTGCTACAAACCACTCAAGAACTTTGTCCAAATCAACAAGAAATACACAACAAAGTTCATATCCAACATTTGCATCATAACTATGTCCTTGCAAAAAGTCTAACATTGATGCAATGAAAATTAAAATGATGAACAACAATGCATGATAGTTTCATGTTAATCATGTCATCTTGTGACATCCAAACATTTGCTAGGTTGGGTAGTGTATAAATGCAAAGGGGGGCTATCCATCCCAATAGGTAGCCCCCATTGCATAAACATTAGCTAGTTTGTAACCAACTTGGGTATGCTAGTTATTGTGAAAAGTTGAAATGCATTACCTAAGCACTTTCATTAATTATCTCGCCCATCATTGACAACATGAATAGAAACTTTGAAAATAAAAGGAACTTAACACATTGGATGTTCATAATTTAAACAACCATTAGTAAAGGTTCTCATTTGTAGGCCTTATATTACTACTTGCAAATCATTTATCCAACTTGCAATTATGGAAAACCATTTGAATCATTTTTGACACTTGTAAAAATATTAACAAATTCATTTAAAAAGAAAAGAAACTTGGCATATTAGGAACACCTCTATGTGTGATTTTTCAAAGCGACATTCCAATTGCAAAAAGATGTGGAGTTATTTTAGAATTTAAATCCTTGAGGCCACAAAAGCAACTTGTTCTAACTCTTTTGACCAATGATGGGTAGTTATTAGAAATTACAACAAACCCTTGCTAGGTGTTATAGCCTAGGGTTAGATTTGTCACTATAAAAATGATTTTTTTTTCAAAAAGTCATTTCCTTTTTCATAGTATATAATATTCATGCAAATTTGATTTTTTAAAAAATTTGTCGAATGTTGGATATACATACAAAAAATTTAGATATATGTGGCAAATGGTGGTATTGAATGCACAGTCAAATGTTGCACATCCATGCCTATTAATGTTTTTATAATGTAAGAATGCTTGTTTTTTTCATATGTACTTCATTAAACACACATAATCTTAATTATCTATCATATAAAAAAAAACATCTATCACAATGTTGATGCGTCTAAGGGATCAATGAGGATATCAAAATGCCCTTTGCTTTCCACATCATGTTAGCACATTGATGAAAAAATTATCGACTTGTTAATGCAAACACCCAACGACCTTTATGGCTAGAAGGGAAAATATGTTTACTAAATATTGATCAATAAAAGTCATATTTAGCCTGAACCACAACTGTCATGCAACCCCACAAGATAAAGTTATCTGCAAAACTAAATTTGTTCAAATGGTGTCAACAATGACAACATCAAGCAACATCCAAACACCATCCATTGAAAACCACAATGTCAACTTATTAACGGCAAGACAAAAAGGTAGGTGACGAAAAAACAAGAATTTGTTCACATAAAACATGAAATCTCGCATCCCTCATGATAGATGCAAAGGCATCTTGCATAACATCATGGAAAGTGATCCTCTTTTCACATTGGGTGGTGTCACCAAAAAGAAAAGGCTACCTAATGTTGCCTCTACTACTAAGAAATACAATTTGGAAATTTCATGCATTAATACAAAATAATAGAACAATTATGAAGTCAATAACTTCCATCTACCCTAATCACATTGAATTATGGACCATGAGTTTTCTTTGGCTTCACTTTCTTGACCCAACTAGTTTATCATGGCAATTCCACCAACAACTCCTAATCTTTCATAATGAAACCCCCCCAAAAATCACATAATTTCAAGGAAGTTGGAAAAAAAGGAAAAAAAGAACTTAGATGCCTCTTTGACATAAAGACTTGATAAACCTAATCTCCCATTATTTATCTTTAAAGCTTCCACATTTGTAGGTACTCCTTCCCATGAACACTAGAACTTACTGCACCTTGAAACAAATGACAATACTCATCCCCACAAGCCCAATTGCCATGCAAATTACTCTCTAAACCTCTTAAACCTTTGTCATTTTCCCCATTTGGTCCCTACTTTGTCCATCTAACCTTTTTGACCTTTGAAAAAGGGCTAATGCGCAACATAAAAGAAATAAAGTCCTCTACCAGAAGGTTCACAATATAGTCAGGGCATTCATTCCTAACCACAACTATTAACGGATTACATTATCCATACTTCAAAAACTTAGGCACACATACACAACCTTCTTTCCTTCTCCAAATTCAAAGTATTAGTTAGTAGAAAACCTAGCTTCTCCAAATTGATACTTGCCATCCATTGTTTTCAATTAAACATCCCATTCGAATGTTGTGACGTGTAATGTCGTGACGTTCGGTGTGGTAAGGGTGTAAATTCATAGTAAACTCTACTAAACAAAAAGACTAAAACCAGTCAAAGGTAGAAATTAATCAACCAAAAAGATATGCATGCACACATATATACAACGCGCAAAAGGAGGCTAACATGAAATTTTCATGTATTATTAAATTGAAAAGAAGGAAAGAAAACATAGTGTATGTAAACGGTGGCCGTGTAATAGTCGCCGTGAGCATCTAGAAATCCAATTTGACTATGGAGGAAACTTTCCCTAACAAAGGAATTCTAAAAAAACTAATAAGAGAAGGGAAGAGCTTAGCCTTTTACACAACTGTCAACAAGCTAAAACACTAAATAAGCCATAACCCTAAAACACTTAATAGCGTACAATAACCTAAGAACGTACATTAACCCTAAAGGCATGATTGGCATGCCTATAAACGGCCGTCATGTATGAGGCCATGCATACGAAGCATGACAACTATCATGACATGTAGTGTCATGATGTTTGGTGTTGTACGGGTGTAAATCCATAATTAATTTTATTGAACAAAAAAAATTAAAACCAATCAAAGGTAGAAACTAATCAACCAAAAAAAAATGCACACACATATATATATATATATAATGCACAAGAGGAGGCTAAGATGAAATTCTCATGTATCCCCCCCAAACTTAAGGCGGGAAAAACATGGCATGGTTTAAGTAGAAATAAATTATCTTTTCTTCATTTCCCTCCATCCATCCATGGCTAATTTATTGGATGTAAGAAATGGTGTGTTCTTCCTTGAACATACATAGGACTATGGTTCCCATGTAAATCAAGGGGTATGTATCCCATGTGGTGGCTATCAGTCTCCCAATTCATTCAGTAATACACATGCTCGAATGAGTTATCAATTGTGAAACCTGGTGGAAATAGGGCTTCTTACCTAATGAGCACATTATAACTGATGGCATTGGTGATTAAACATTTGACTTGTATGCAAAGCTCATGATCTGTACCTTCATTGAAATTAAGTGTAATCAAATCTAAGCTTTCCCCAAATACCTCCTCTACGCTCCCACTAGTGGTGCAAATTTGCCACATAATTTTTTATAGTTTGGAGTCGGGAATGCCCATCTTCTTGGTGAATTGAACTCCAAGAATCACTTATTGGGCACCTGTATCAAAAAGTACCACTCTCGGTGTATGTTTTCCCACCTGGATTACGGACTTAGTATTGTCGAGAATAACAATTCCGGTGGCGATGGAAGTTCTTTCACTAGGCATCACCTTCAGAAATGAATGAGAGACTTTGTGGAGAAAATGGTTATCCACAACGCCTTTGCTGAATAACAAATCCATAAGTGGGGTGTTCTTAGCTCCTTTCTGATATGTGAATGTAGAATTAGAAGTAGGAGAACCCACTAGTTTAACCATGCTAGAACTAATAACTAGATTATGAACGCCATTTTCAACACGTGAGCTAATTGAATGTCTCTCCAAGGTGTTGGATGGGACCCCTGTAACATGCGGATCAAGGATTGATAGAGGACTTGATGTAGTGTTCAAGGTATCTTTTAGTATTATAATTATGTCCCTAGTGCTTAACTTCAAATCCTGAAAACAAAACAATGGTGTACTCACAAGTTTTTGCACCATTTCACGTATTTGAAATTGGCACTCCAAAAGCTAATTAGTGGAAAATTGTGTGTTTTCCTGATGTACATGTACTTTTGGGACACGAGAATTTGATGCTTTAACAGCTTGTGGTGTAATAGTCTCCTCCCCCCTCGCCAATAAGGTGCGTTTTTCTTCCATGGTGAGAGGATGAAAAGATTGTGGTATGACTGCTCAAGCTCCGTTAGCCCCGGTAATAGGACTTGAATTAGATGCGAGTCCATCATCTAAATTGTCTGCCTAGTGGGAGAAACTCTAGGTGCGACACTAGCCTCTTGTGCTGCAAAATGGGAAGGGCAAAAAGAAATGGCAAATTCTGGTGTGAGATTATAATTGTGTGCACTGGAAAAAACATACTCCCCAACCATGGCATCATGTGAGAGGCCATAGAACGACCTAAAAGGTCCCTCCCATAATCATGAACCTTGTACAGGTTGGGTGCGACTTGGTGGGGAAAGCGTGAGTGGAAGGTTAAGGTGCTTTAGCTTTTGGTTGAGGGGTAGCAAAAGATGTTGGTAGATTTTTCTGTGGTAATCGGAGTTGTTTCCATTCCGGGAACTTGGCAAAACAAACAACTTTTTAACGTCCCTTTTTCCACAATAATCACAAAAGATATCCTCGGAAAAAATGTTCCATTCACTAGCTTTGTGGCTAGGATTGCCACAATAGTTGTAAGAAGGTAAGACGGGTGTAGCCAAGTGAATCGCTTTAGCCCTTGAAGAAGAATGTGATGATTTAGTTGGCGCAACTAGTGGAGGCTTAGGCCTTGAATGTGATGGAGGCCTCATAGTACTGGCCTCATAGTGTGCATAAACCAGTTCTAGCTTTTCAAAAATGTTATACACATCCAGCAAAGTGTACGAGTCTCCAAATTTTATAAAAACCCGTTGCAAAACCTCCGCATGGAATGTCGGAGTACCTTCCAACTAACAAAGATACCAATGGGCAACTTCCAAGTCTATGATGCTCTGAGTACCCTCTTTGAGCTTGAGAAGCCTCCTGTAGAGCATCTTGAGGGTTTCATCCTTTTGTCAATAGAAGGTGGCAAGCTACAAAAAAAATTTAGAACTCTTAACCAAAAATTTCAACTCAAAAACTCGAAAGAATTCCCCCACTGGATCAACAAAGCTAGTGCATCGATGGTGGGAGGAATGTTTGTGGTAGCAGTAATGAATTATTGAGGAGAAATGTTTACTAAAATAAGTACCTAATCTAGATTATTAGGCATAGTCCCATGATGTGCAATGGTAGTTTGTAGTGTAGCTTAAGAGGCAGTGCTAATGAATATGGCATAAGTTAGATCGGGGATCTAGGTGATGCCCAAAATCTTCAAAAAATGTTGTTCGTAAACATCCAATGCTTCATAGTGCACATACGGGCCAATTGTTTGAATGCGAACACCTCGATGTAATTAATGCCATACTTGAGTTCCAATTCACAAACCATAGTTGCGAAAGTTACTTTGAACTCCTTCAAAGAAATGGTACTTGGCCTTCCTGTTGAACTTCTCAATTATCCCAAAGGAACTGTTGACCTTCATGGTGTATATGGGTGTAGAAGTAACAATTTGTAGTAGAATATATAATAATGGTGTGAAATCTAGTGCGACAACAAGCATACCCCACTAATTAACCCCTCCAAATGGACTTTGATGTACCGTTGATGTAGTGTAACCTAAACCTGAATTCGTGGTAGGAGTTATACTAGATGACAGTGGCGTTGTAAACGATTAATGGTATTGTCGTGAAGATCTTGAGCTCAAAGAAATCAATAATGGTGTTATAGACGCTTGATGGTACCGTTGTGAAAATCGTGAATTCAAATAAATCGGCTCAAATGATTATGTGTTTCTTCGTAGCTGATACCTTGGCTTTGACTGAGCAAGAGTGTTCTCACCATCCAAGGACATGGTGTTGTCCCATGCCCCAAAATCTTCTAGCATATACAGAACATTAGCTACAAAGTTCTAACACAACGTATGGTTTGAAAAATATGGTGCGTCGACAAGGATGAATGACGACCCACGGACGTTGGTGGATGGAAGGGGTTGGAAAGACAAAATTAGACAGATGGACAATGACAGCCGACAAACGGAATGGGGACAGATGTTGGACGAAATAACGACGAATGTTCGATAAAATGGCAACGAATATAAGATGGAATGACATAACGAAACAAATTATGATTATGACGGACTATGCTGGCAATGGTGCTACAAAGTGATTTGCATTTGCGACCTCTTCAACGATGGCGTGTAGAAGAAAAAAGAAAATTCTTTTCTTCTACTTCGTGGGGATTTTTTGTTTTAATTATTTTCTTTTTTTTTCTTTTTCCAAAGTTGCTACAAAGGTTATTCACTACATGATTACAAGCTCAAAAACACACAAGAGTGCCTAGCCCAGATGCTAACCTCCAAACCTATGTACAAGGAAAACAAGTGTACGTGAGGTTGCATCACCTGGTACAGATCTTGTACTACAATCACCTTGTGTGTGTGTGTGTGTGTGTGTGTGTGTGTGTGTGTGTGCACGCGCTCCCAAGACTTAAAGTTGGCAGTAAAACAAACTTTGGAGCTGCTTGCTTTTTCCTCCCTTCGAAGCTTCAAAACTTAAAACTTCACAGCTTGTAGCTTGTTTTTTATGTCCCTTCTCCTTCGCTTACGCTACTGTTGGTTATGATTGTTGTTGTTCCTGTTATAGTTGTAATACAAAAATAGAAAAAGAAAAAGAAATAGCAACAACTCAAGAACATAAGAAACCAATAAGAAAAAGAAACCCAAGAAACTCAAAGGCATGAAAAATCTGCCATTTTCAACATTAAGTGACAAAGAACAATTTTTCTAGAATTAAATTGAAAAGAAGGAAAAAAAATGTAGTGTATGTAAATGGTGACCGTGTAATAACTACCATGAGCATCTAGAAATCCAGTCTGACTATGGAGGAAACACTCCCTAACGAAGGAATTCTAGAAAAACTAATAAGAGAAGGGAAGAGCTTGGTTTTTTATACATGCATCAACAAGTTGAAACCCCAAACAAGCCATAACCCTAAAACACATAATAGTGTACAGTAACCTAAGAACATACATTAACCCTAATAATGTACAATAACCCTAAAGGCATGATTGGCATGCTTGTAACCGACTGTCATGTATGAGGCCATGCATATGGGCATGACACAAATACAACACACATTCCACGTTGATCAACATTGATGGCCACCCATTCCATGAAAAATATTAAACAAAACTCATCACCTATAAACAACAAACAACACAAGAAAATAGAAAGCACATAGTAGAAAGATAAAAGTGCCCCCAAAACCTTGTCACATCAGTTGGTTATATAAATGCTTATATTTTGTGCATTAAAGAGTTTAAATATTTGACATTTTTATCACCTTCACTTGAACATTTCAAAAAAATTCATCTTATGATTTTTTGGATTATTTAATGACAAAACTGACCATAGGCTAAGTTATCAAGGCTATTGGTAGGATTCATAATCATGATTATGAGAAAGCCAAATACCTAGTTTTGACATATAACTATGATTATCAAAAATCAAATTACTTTTGACATATAATCATGGTTATCAAAAATCAAAATACCCAATTTTGATGCAATGAGGATTCTCAAGTTTTGAAAAAGTCAAATAATTGCCCAAAAAACTTCCAGTTCTTCCATGAAATCGATGGTTCTTTGATTTTTATTTCATATACCTGGAACTGCTGGTTCTTTGATTTTGGTTTCCAAAATAATACCTTGGATTGGCAATTCAACTTAAACCTAAAATTTCTGGAGGTCCATTCTGACACAAGGGAATTTGCAAGATTATGAAAACATTTAAATGGCCTCTTTAAGGTATCAAATGAAAAAATTAGCCAAATCGCAATTAGGTTAGCCATAATAAGTGTTGCCCACCCATGGTCAACCCCTTCCGAAATATAATTCCAACCCATGCTAAATCCTTCACCTAATTGGCTCCATGTTGCTTTCGGGCAAAACCCTCTTTTTTTGTTCCCCCACAACAATGTTTGTTTCTCCAGAAAATTTCAGGTGATTGGCGATTGGATTTCCAAATTGGCAAAAAGAAAAAAGCAAAATAGCCAGACCGATGGATGATTGCCACTTTCTCAGGTGCATCACAAAATTGAAAGAAATAACATTGCCCTAGAAGTTGTTGCATCCCTTATTTGTCACCAATCCCCCTTAAATTGACATGTACTTCCAGGGCCAGCATATCATTTGGAGCCTATGACCACACTTGAGATGGCTCAAAAAAACAAATTTAAATAAGAGAAGGAAAGAATATCGACTTGTTGCTTCAATCTAAACTTCCAATGAAAACCATTTTTGGGTTAGTATTAGGTGTTCATGGGTTTAAGCTTGTTGAGGAAAAGGTGTAAACCTTCCCATATCATTGTCCATATAGTTTCTCAAATACATGGGACAATATGTATTATGGAATGTGCACCTTGCACATTCTCCCTCTTAAGCTGGATTCACACCAAGGTGGTAAAGGGGATAAATTAATTGACTAAACCAACCCTAATGCTATCCCATTTACGCAAAAAGGGTAAAATTTGACTTGACAAATGACATGGCATTTTGGTTTAGAGACCGATAAAGGTGTTGGGATATTTTTACCCTAGGATTAAAATATCTTCATTTTTCCTAGATTTGGGATTAAGCCCACATGGAATAAGGAGGTTAATTTGACTCCTTGATTTCAATAGGTTAAAATTATCCCCCTTATGTTCCCAAGAGCTTCTAATGTTGGATTGTACTCTCTTGACTTGAGAGAGCACTCGGAATGGGTGGAGACTTTGAGGATTTTTTTGGGCAACTTGAATATATATTTTCCAATCTGCCCAAGAATTTCAGGCACCTTGGAAAGATTTTTCCATGTTGCCTGAGACTTTGGGCAGGCAAAGATTTTTCTTTCAACCTTCATAATCTACCCAAATTATTGGGCAACATAAAAATTCCTAAACTGCTCGATTTTTAAAATATTTTCTAGCATCAGGATTTTTCCAGAGTGCCCAAAATCGTTTGGGCATAAATAATTTTTTATTTCAACCTTTATCATCTACCCAAAAGTGTTGTGAGAAATAAAATTTCAAAAACTGCCTGATTTTGTTTTCCAGCATCAGGATTTTTCCAGAGTGCAAAATTTTGGGCAAAATTGAGAATTTTCCAACCTTAAATATCTGCCTGAAATGATCGGGCAGAATCAAATCCCCAAACTGCCCACAAATTTTCAAGCATCCTGAAAAAAGTTCTTAAAATTTTTTCCAAAGTGTCCATGTTTTGGAGCAAAGAAAAACACTTCCTAAGTTTCCCAAACCTGCCCAAACTTTTTGCATAATTTGGAAAGCCCCTCAATGTGAAGGTTTAACATCGGGATTAAATTGACCCCATCAAATATTTTATTTACCTTCTTTGTGTGAACATCACAAAAGGTTAATTTATTACTTATATTTTTGTGTATTTAACCCCCAAATCAAGAGAGGGTTAAATGAAATAAAAATATCCCTGCTAACCCTTGGTGTGAATCCAACTCTAGTGAGTTGCTAGCATGAGGCTACGAGGCCCTTAGGCCAAACCCTAGGGACAAACTAGGTGGCTGAATGTGCCATTGGCCAAGAGGACTTTATTTAAGTGACACAAGAATCGCAAGTCCATGTAGAAAGCTATAGACACCTAAAAGTCCTCTTAGAAAGCCCACTATGGAATCACACTAGAGGTACACAAATACACAACAATACTTGAGCTCCACATTCCTTCACATTCCTAGTGATAATTACCTATTTTCTTCCCTTGTCTTATGTTCCCACGTATGGTTTTTAATAAATCATCATTATTTATGTCATCTCTAATTAAATTAAATTAAATTGAAATTAATATATGAACAATGAAAGTGCACATGTTAATTTATTTTTTACATATCTATGTTCATGGGTGGGGGAAAAGAGTGAAATAGTTATTAAAATAAAAGATAGGTATTAAGAAAGGAGTGAGATAATTAAATTTTTTTTGAAACTATTCAAGAATGACCATATGATATGAATAGTCTCTCAAATTTGCCAAAGATGATCATGCAATAGATGTCATGCTCGTATGCATGGCCTTATACATGATAGCCAGTTACGGGCATGCTAATTGATGTGCCCCCAAGTTCCTTGTTAGACCCAAAAAGGGTCCAACTATGTTAAAAAGCGAAAATAGTTGGAACTTGGTGCTGCTCCCAGCTTCCAACACTAAAGGGGGTGAAAGGGGCGTGCTGAAAGCTCCGGGATTAAACTAGGAAAAGGGACAAGCTACTTAGTTATTTGGTCCTGCATCCAAAACCAACCCATAAATTGGTTAGAACTCATTCTGCACACTTTTGGCGTTGGGATAAGCCACGGGCAACTTTGGACTCACTTGATTCACCACAGCCCGGACTCGGGGGAAGCCACCACCTTCCCCCATATAGTATTCTATGTCTCTCCACCGCACTTGCATCCGAATGGCACTTTTTCCCGGGACTCCCAAAGTGAGTGGAGTCCCAAAACTGTCCCAGTTTGGATTCTAGGGACTTTGGGCGTTCATAACTTCTCGTTCTGACCTCCGATTAAGACGAGGTCTGAAACAAACTTGTAGCTCTCCTTGAGAGCTTTCCAACGGTGTGTCGCACTTCACTTGCACACACCGGAATTGGGTCGATTCTTGACTTTTAGTGATTGGGAGTCAAATTGCCAGTTTGAGTCCTGGCCCTTTTTTTGACCATAACTTGTGCTACAGATGTCCAAATGGTTCATGCGAGGCCATTTTGGACATCTACACTCCAAGAATTTTTCAACAATATAAAGAACACATCAATGCAAGGTGTTTTGACCCTTGCAATCGTGCTCTGAGTTTTCGAAAGTCTCGGAGGACTCCCAAGTCCCATTTTCGGGAGTGTGAGTGGCGACCTCACACTTCCCTCAAAATGGGGTTGCGACACTTTCCCCCACTAGAAGAAATGGTCAATGTCCTCATTGACACTTAGAAATTTCCTTTCACAATTACAATCGCTTTTTTTGGATCCTTGGCCATCAAATGCCGACTTTTGCGGCAAGACCTTGCCTCAAGTTAATTTAGGTGTCCCTAAGTTTCCAAACTTTTTTGGCAAGTCCAAGGGTATCTCATAGAAAACCCTTAACTCTTGCTCCATCAAAAGACTAAACTAGCCTAATTGATAGAGCCCTCATTTGGGAGGTTATTTTTTCAACCTTCCCCTCATGAGGATTCAAATCAAGTCTAATCTTGACCTAAGCTATTGACACGACTCCTTTCCCAACCTTGCACCTTGATCACAACAATCAAGCCTTGACTAAAAGGTTTGTTTATCAAGGTACGAGAAGCGACATTTAAGTTTTGCCAAAACCCAAATCTCAAACTACATGATTAAAATATGCGAACGGGGTCATGACTTCCCGCGTTGGCTGCCGCTACCAACCAACCCTTTGGGATGCACTTAAGGCTTGTGCATGTCCCCACAAGCTCACCTTGCTTGCCTTCCCTTTTAGGGCCAAGTTTCCCTTAACCCCAAAATAGGAGTCTAATTTTGATTCGGGCCTACACAAGATGGTTCCATTTGTCCAATGCCATTTGACAACCCTACTTGCCATGTATGGTTTTTAATAAATCATCATTATTTATGTCAATCTCTAATTAAATTAAATTAAATTGAAATTAATATATGAACAATGAAAGCGCACATGCTACTTTTTACATATCTATGTTCATGGGTGGGGGAAAAAAGTGAGATAGTTATTAAGATAAAAGATAGGTATTAAGAAAGGAGTGAGATAATTAAATTTTTTTTGAAACTATTCAAGAATGACCATATGATATGAATAGTCTCTCAAATTGGCCAAGGATGACCATGCAATAGATCTCATGCCCGTATGCATGGCCTTATACATGACAGCCGGTTATGGGCATGCCAATCATGCCTTTAGGGTTAATGTTCGCTTTTAGGGTTAATGCACGTTTTTAGGTTATTGTACGTTATTAGGTGTTTTAAGGTTATGGCTTATTTAGGGTTTTCGCTTTGTTGACGGCTGTATAAAAGGTCAAGCTCTTCCCTTCTCTTATCAATTTTTCTAAAATTTCTTTGTTAAGGAGAATTTCCTCCATAGTTAGACTGGATTTCTAGATGCTCATGGTGGCTATTACACGGCCACTGTTTACATACATTACGTTTTTTTTCCTTCTTTTCAATTTAATTCTAGAAAAATTGCTCATTGTCGTTTAATGTTGAAAGTAACAAAATTTTCCTAATCTCCCCCCCCCCCCCCCCCCCTACTCCCCCTCAGTTTTGTTTTTTTTTTTTTTGTTTTCCTTCCTTTTTCATGCCCACCCCCTTGCCATCCACAACTGCAG
>Ga0116227_10012520_pt1 | contig 13758 bp, 11 predicted proteins | sample S1TSphgellanicum_FD_89693 | JGI IMG/M metagenome (GOLD analysis project Ga0116227, IMG submission 89693) | Host-associated microbial communities from peat moss isolated from Minnesota, USA - S1T2_Fb - Sphagnum magellanicum MG | ecosystem: Host-associated > Plants > Peat moss > Unclassified...
CATGCAGCGGCTCAACGGGATGGATGGGCAGATCGTGCCCGTTTATGGCGGCGATCGTACGCTCTACGCCGTGAATATCGGCCCATACCACTCGGTCGAAGATGCCGACGCAGCCCTGCAGCAGGTTCTGGCCCAAGGCATTCCCGACCCTGAGATCATCGTGCGATGAGCGCGTCAGCGGCAGATCGTGCGATGAGCGCGTCAGCGGCAGATCGTGCGATGAGCGCGTCAGCGGCATATCGTGCGATGAGCGCGTCCGAGGCATATCGTGCGATGAGCGCGTCACAGATTTGGTTTGCGATGAGCGCGCCAGAGATTTGCTCTAGGTGAGTGAACGCCAGGGACTGTTCATCACGCTCGAAGGCGGGGAGGGGGCGGGAAAATCCACCGCCGCGGCCAGGCTCACCGCCTTGCTCCAGGCAGAAGGCGGCGAAGTCATCATGACGCGCGAGCCGGGCGGCACGCCGGGCGCTGAAGCCATCCGAACCCTGTTGCTCAGCACCGATACAAGGCTGGACCCGATGTCTCAGACTTTGCTGCATTTTGCGGCGCGGGCGGACCATGTGGAAAACATTATCCGCCCCGCTCTGGCGCGCGGCGCCGTCGTCATCTGCGACCGTTATTCGGATTCCACCATGGCCTATCAGGCCTATGGTCAGGGCGTGGATGTCGCCGCCGTTGCCAGCCTTATCCGCCTCATCAACCTCCGACCCGACATCACCTTTATGATGGAAGTCCCGGAAAACATATCAAAATCGCGGCTAAAATCCCGGGGTGCGGCGAGCGACCGCTACGAGCGCATGAACAGCGAGACCATGGCCCGTATCGCGCTCGGCTTCCGCGCCATCGCCGCCTCCGAGCCCGGGCGCTGCGTGATGATGGATGGTAGCCAGCCGGTTGAGGCCATCATCAGCCAGATGCGCACCGCGATCAAAGCCCGGACCGGACGTTGAGCCTGGAACCGCGCGCCAACCCGGATTTTCGGGGCCATGATGCGGCCGTGGCGGCGCTCGCGCAGGCAGCGCTTTCGGGGCGTCTGCACCATGGCTGGCTCATCTCCGGCCAGCCCGGCATCGGCAAGGCGACGCTGGCATTCCGATTTGCCCGCTGGCTGCTGGCGGGCGGCACCGCGCCAGATCTCTCGCTCCCACCTGGCGCGGAAGGCGTGTTCCGACGCATCGCCGCCGGCACGCATCCGGACCTCTTCACCGTCGAGCGCCGGATCAACACCAAAACCGATAAGCTTCAGTCCGAAATCGTCATCAACACCATCCAGGAGGCCTGCGCCTTCATGCGTCTCACCCCCGCCGAGGGCGGCTGGCGGGTCGTCATCATCGACGGTGCGGAGGACATGAACCCGAACGCCGCCAACGCGCTGCTCAAAGTGCTGGAGGAACCGCCAGCACGGGCGATCCTGCTTCTCATCTCCTCCGCGCCGGGCCGCCTGCTTCCCACCATCCGCAGCCGCTGCCGCGCGCTTCCCATGGCGCATCTGCCGGAGGATACGCTGCGCGCGCTGCTCGCCGAATACGCACCGGAGCTGAGCGCCCATGAAGCCGCGCGCCTCACCGGGCTTGCCGAAGGCAGTATCGGCACCGCGCTCACCCTCGCGGCCGAAGGCGGCGTGGCGCTCGCTGGGCTGGTGGAAGAAGTGCTGCAAGCCCCGGTTTCCCCAGAGCGCGCGCAGAACATCGCCGATACCGTCTCCCGCGCCATTGAGGGCGTGGATAAATTCGCGCCCTTTTTCACGCTGCTGCGCGCCGGGCTTGCCGCCACCACCCGCGCCGCCGCGCGGTCTGGCCAGCCCCCCGCGCGGCTTGCGGGCGATGTGTCACTCTGGCAGGAGTTCGGGAAACTCGAACGCGAGGTCACCGGCCTCAATCTCGACAAACGCGCCGCGGTCATCGTGGCGCTCAGCCAGTTGCACAGGTCATGAGCAAAGAGAAATTCTACATCACCACGCCGATCTACTACGTCAACGGCGCCCCGCATCTGGGCCATGCCTATACCTCCACGGCGGCGGACGCGCTGGCGCGCTTCAAGCGGCTGGACGGGTTCGACGTGTTCTTCCTCACCGGCACGGATGAGCACGGCCAAAAGGTGGAAGCCGCCGCGCGCAATGCGGGCATCGAGCCACAGGCCTTCACCGATCAGGTCGCCGCCGATTTTCAAGACATGGCGCGGCGGATGAATATCTCGAACGACGATTTCATTCGCACGACCGAAACCCGCCACAAACAAGCCGCCCAGGCGCTCTGGCAGCGGCTGGAGGCGGCGGGTGCGATTTATCTCGGGGCCTATGAAGGCTGGTACGCCGTCCGCGATGAGGCGTTCTACGACGAGGAAGAACTCGTCACCTCCTCGGATGGCAGTAAAAAAGCCCCCACCGGCGCGCCGGTGGAATGGGTCGTCGAACCCTCCTATTTCTTTAAACTCAGTGCTTTCCAGGACAAGCTTCTGGCGTTCTATGACGCCAATCCGGGCTTCATCGCACCCACTACCAAGCGCAACGAGATCCTCTCTTTCGTGCGCGGTGGGCTCAACGATCTCTCCATCAGCCGCACCAGCTTCTCCTGGGGCATTCCCGTCCCGGGCGATGAGAAGCATGTTATGTATGTGTGGCTGGACGCGCTGGTGAACTACCTCACCGCCGCCGGCTATCCGGATGAATCTTCGCCACGCTACGGCTACTGGCCCGCCAACCTGCATCTCGTCGGCAAGGAGATCATCCGCTTCCATGCCGTCTACTGGCCCGCCTTCCTGATGGCGGCAAATTTGCCGCTGCCCGGCCGCGTCTTCAGCCATGGCTGGTGGACGGTCGAGGGCGAGAAAATGAGCAAATCCACCGGCAATTTCATCGATGTCCGCCCGCTGATCGACGAATTCGGCCTGGATACGGTGCGTTTCTTCCTGCTGCGCGAAGTTCCTTTCGGCAATGATGGGGATTTTTCCCGCAAATCCCTGATCGCCCGCACCAATGCGGAGCTGGCCAATGGCATCGGTAACCTTGCCCAGCGCACGCTCTCCTTCATTGCTAAAAACGCGGGCGGCATGGTGCCGCCGAAGGGCGCGCTGCACGAGGCCGACCACGCCCTGCTCGCCCTGGCGGAAGCGCTGCCGGAGAAGGTGAGGGGAGCGATCAACCGTCTCGCCTTCCATGAGGCGCTGGACGAAACCTGGAAACTCATCCGGGCGGCCGACGGCTATATCGACCATCAGGCGCCCTGGACGCTGAAAAAGACCGACACGGCACGCATGAACACCGTGCTCTTCGTCCTCACTGCCGTGCTCCGCACGGTTTCGATCCTGCTCCAGCCCTTCATGCCGGAGAGCATGGACAAGCTCCTTACCCAGCTTGGCATCCCACCGGAGGACCGGCAATTCGCGGCGCTGGAAACGCCTTTGGCCGAGGGCACGGCGCTGCCCGCACCATCCGGCATTTTCCCGCGCTTCGTCGGCACGGAATGAGCGGAGGAACCTGATGCTCATCGATAGCCATTGCCATCTGGACTATTTCAACCAGCCCGGCGAGCAGGCAGACGTGATCGCCCGCGCCCGGCTGGCCGGGGTGGAACAAATGGTCACGATTGGCGTTACGCTAAGCCAATCCAAACAAGCCATTGACATTGCAGAAAAAAATGAGCATGTTTGGGCCTGCATAGGCATCCATCCCAACCATGCGGGGGAGGAGGGCCCGGTGCCCGAGCCAGAGACCATCGCCGCGCTGGCGAACCATCCCAAGGTCATCGGCATCGGCGAGTCCGGGCTGGATTATTTCTATGACAAAGCGCCGCGCGACGTGCAGGAGCAGAATTTTCGCGCCAATATCCGCGCCGCCCAAATCTCCGGCCTGCCGCTTGCCATCCACGCCCGCGATGCGGATTCGGATATCGCCCGAATGCTGGCGGAGGAACGGGCGAGGGGGGGCGATTTCGCCTTCCTGCTGCACTGTTTTTCCTCCGGCGCGAAACTCGCCGAAGCCGCGATCGAAATGGGCGGCTATATCTCCTTCTCCGGCATTTTAACCTTTCCCAAATCCCAGGAATTACGGGAGATCGCCGCCACGGTGCCGCTCGATCGCCTGCTGGTGGAGACGGACTCGCCCTATCTCGCGCCGGTTCCTTTTCGCGGCAAACGCAACGAGCCTGCCTATACGGTCCATACGGCTAAGGTTCTGGGCGATATCAAAGGATTGCCGCCCGAAGCGATTGCGGAAAATACGACCCGAAACTTCCGTAGTCTCTTCCGGAAGGCCGCGTGAAGGTCACGCTGCTGGGGGTCGGCGGGTCCGCCGGTTCGCCACAGATCGGCGGCCCGGGCGGCTTCGGCGAATGGGGCCAGCTCGACCCGCGCGAGCCCCGCAACCGCCGGTCCCGTGCAAGCATCGTCATCGAAACCCCTGAACATAAACGCCTTCTGGTCGATACCGGCCCGGATCTGCGGACCCAGCTCACCACCGCCGGCATCGGCAAAATAGACGCGGTCCTCTACACCCACACCCATGCTGACCATATTGCCGGGCTGGATGAAATCCGCATCCTCAACCGCATCCTCGGCGCTCCGATGCCCGCCTATGCCGTGGCGGGCGATTGGGACGAGCTGCGCCGCCGCTTCGATTACGCCTTCAAACCCTATAATGGCGGCTTCTTCATGCGCCCCGTGCTTGAGCAACATGTCGTTACCGCCGGGGAAACGATTGATATCCTTGAAATTCCGCTCCAGTTGATCGACCAGGACCATGGCTACGCCCGATCGCTCGGCTTGCGCATCCAGAATTTCGCCTATTGCACGGATGTCGTCCGCCTGGACGAGAAAGCCCTCGATGCGCTGCAAAATCTGGACGTGCTGATCGTCGACTGCTTCACCTCCGGGCCCAGCCATCCGACGCATGCCAATCTCGCACAGGTCGAGGCTTGGGTGGACCGCCTGCAACCCAAACGCACCATTCTGACGCATATGGGCCCCGATATGGATTATCGCCGTCTCGCCGACACGCTGCCGGCGCATATCGAGCCCGGCTATGACGGCCTCGTCATCTATCTCTGATGGATGCGCTGTCGAAATTCCTCGCCGTGCTCGTCGTTCTTGCCGCCACCTCCTATGTCGTCGCTGAGCAACCCTGGTTTCAATCCGCCATCGGGCCAGCCGGTCTGCAAAGCCAAAGGCTGGGAATTATTCGCTGCCCCCTAAGTCACCATCGGTAGGTTTCACAGCTCACTTTCCATAATATTGATTCTGCGATCTTTGGATGCGTTGTCGGCCTATTCGCCGCTCGACAACCCACCCCTCGCTGCTCCAAACTCATTTTCATGTCGACGAGTACAGAATTGCCGCCCGATTCGGCCGCGCGCACCCAAACGGTCTTTACGCCCGCCAGCTTCGAGCACGCGCCGGTCTCCATGTGGCTGGAAGACTATAGCGCCCTGAAAACCCTGTTCGCCGCCTGGCGCGAAGCCGGCGTTACCGATCTGCGCGCCTATCTCAGCGCCGATGCCTCCCGCATCGCCGCCTGCGCCGCCGCCATCAAGCTGACCGCCGTCAACCGCCGCACCCTCACTCTCTATGACGCCCCGGACCAGGCCACACTCATGGCAAACCTCCAGCGCGTCCTGCGGGACGATACGCTGGAAGGTTTCACCCAGGAACTCTCCCAGCTCTGGGCTGGAGAAACCCATTTCAGCAGCCAATCCGTCAACTACACGCTCTCCGGCCAGCGCCTGGATGTCGAAGTACGCGGCGCCATCCTCCCGGATCACGCGCAGGACTGGTCCCAGGTTCTCGTGGTCATCGACGACGTCACCAAACGTGAGGAAGCCCGGCGCGCGCTGGCCGCCCGCACCGCCTACGCCAACGGGCTGTTCGAGCACTCCCCGGTCTCGCTCTGGGTTGAGGATTTCAGTAAAATCAAAGTTTTAATAGATGAACTTAAAGCTCGGGGCATCACCGATTTCCCGGTCTTCATGGATGTCCACCCGGAATTCATCACGCGCTGCATCTCGGAAATCCAAGTCGTCGACGTGAACCAGCGCACGCTCGACCTGTTCTTCGCCGAAAGCAAAGACGACCTGCTCGGCCGGCTCGACGAAATCTTCCGGGACCATATGCAGGGCCCCTTCCGCGAACAGCTCATCGACCTCTGGAACCGCAAGCTGTTCCAGCTGCGCGAAGTGGTCAATTACCGTCTGGACGGCGAAACCCTGCATTTACTCATGCAGTTCTCCGTTCTCCCCGGCCATGAGGATGACTGGTCCCTTGTCCAGGTCGCCCTCACCGACATCACCGCCCGCAAGAAAGCCGAAGCCTATCTCGAATATCTCGGCACGCATGATGTCCTCACCCAGCTCCACAATCGGACCTACTACACCGACGAAGTCAGCCGCCTGCAGCGCCGCAAACCCTCGCTCTGCACCGTGCTGATGATCGACCTGAACGGGCTGAAAGCCGTCAATGACGAACTCGGCCATACCGCCGGAGACGCCCTGCTCCGCCGCGCCGGAGAAGTCCTGGCCAAAGCCGTCGAAAAACCCAACGTCGTCACCCGCATCGGCGGCGACGAATTCGCCATCCTCATGCCCGGCCAAACATACGAGTCCGGCGAAGAACTCGCCGCCGAAATCGACAGTCTCATCGCCCTCAACAACCAGTTCTACGGCGCAACCCCGCTCGAAATGTCCATCGGAATCGCCACCACCCAACCCGGCGAACTCCTCGAAGCCACCATCCGACGGGCTGACCAGAACCTCCTCGAAGCCAAACGCATCCACTACGCCCAACCCGGCCGCAGCCGCCGCCAGCCGGAGCGATAGGGGAAAGGCACCAAGACCAAGAGGCTCTGCCCCTTGGAACCCCGCGAAGGGCCGCGCCCTTCGATGGGCGCTAGTCCAGGGTAATAAATCGGGGCCGCACGGGTGCTTCCAACACCTGATGCGGCCCCGCTTTATTACCCTGATTAATGCCGATCCAACGGCGCGGCCGTTGGCGGGGGTCCAGGGGGCAGCGCCCCCTGGCCTTGCTTGCCCTTCCCCTACCCTCCGAGCTGGATGAGCACGCGGCGGGCGGATTGGGCAGGGGTTCCGGTGGGGCCGACAGTGGGTGGGACGATGCCGAGCGCGCGGATATGGATGCGGCTTTGGTCGACGCCGTCTGCGGCGAGGGCGTCGGCGACGACCTGGGCGCGGGTTTCGGAGAGGTATTTATTGGCTTTTGCGCTGCCTACGCTATCGGCGGCGCCGGTGACGAAGACTTTTGTGTCAGGCTGTTGGCTGGCCGCTTTGGCGACGCTGGCGATGGTGCTGAGCGCGGGCTCGTCCAGGGCGGCCGAGAAGGGCTGAAAGAAGACGGGAGTGGCGGGTGTCGTGGTTGGCGGTGTGTCCACGGAGGACATCGAAGCGCATCCAGAAAGCACGCATAACACGCTGACCATAATAAATTTTTTCATTCTGCCTCCAAGCACTGCTGACATATCTCATTTCGGTACGCAGTGCATTGGTTTCAATGTATTTTAAATTCTTTGCAAGGCTTCACACGCACCGGGTGTATGTGGTCTAAGCGGGTTTTAATGACATCCCCCCGCCATTTGCTCGGCATCGAGGGTCTCAACCCCGTGTCCGTCACCGCCCTGCTCGACCTGGCAGAGAGCTATGTTCTGCTCAACCGGTCCGGCAAAACCCAACGTGATCTGCTGCGCGGCCGCACGCTGATCAATCTGTTTTTCGAGGACTCCACGCGCACGCGCACCAGTTTCGAACTGGCGGGCAAGCGGCTGGGTGCAGATGTGATCAACATGTCCGTCTCCACCTCCTCGGTCACTAAGGGCGAGACGCTGCTGGATACGGCGGCGACCTTGAACGCGATGAATTGTGACCTGCTGGTGGTGCGCCATAACCGCTCCGGCGCGCCGGCCTTGCTGGCGCAAAAGGTGGAGGCCTCCGTCATCAATGCCGGGGACGGCACGCATGAGCACCCGACCCAGGCGCTCTTGGATGCGCTGACCATCCGCCGCCGCAAGGGCCGCATTTCCGGCCTTACCGTCGCGATTTGCGGCGATATCGCGCATTCCCGCGTCGCCCGCAGCAATATTCTGCTCCTCACCATGATGGGCAATTTCGTCCGCGTTGTCGGCCCCCCTACCCTCATTCCCTCGGGCATCGAGGCGGCGGGCGTAACCGTGCATCACGACATGGCGGAGGGATTGGCAGGTGCGGATATCGTCATGGCCCTGAGGCTGCAGAAGGAACGCATGTCGGGCGGGATGATCCCGTCCTCCCGCGAATTCTTCAACTTTTATGGCCTGGACCGCGCCAAGCTCGGCTTCGCCAAGCCGGACGCGCTGGTCATGCATCCCGGTCCGATGAATCGCGGCGTGGAGATCGACAGCGACATTGCCGATGACGCTCTCCGCTCGGTCATTAAGGAGCAGGTGGAGATGGGTGTTGCCGTGCGCATGGCGGTGCTGGATTCCCTCGCCCGGGGAACCAACCTATGATTCTATTCCGTAAAATCAGATATTTGGACAGCGCGGTGCAGGCGCTGCACGAGGGTGAGCTGCTGGTTCAGGACGGTATGATCGCGGATTTCGGCCCCTCGCTCGGCGTGCCGGACGGTGCCGAGATCATCGAGGCCGAGGGCGCCATTCTATGCCCCGGCCTGGTGGACATGCGCGCATCGCTCGGCGAGCCGGGCTTTGAATACCGTGAGACCATCGCCAGCGCCGCGCAGGCCGCTGCCGCCGGCGGTATCACCACTATCGCGGTGTTGCCGGACAGCGCGCCGGCCATCGACGATCCGGCGCTCGTTCGCCTCATTACCGCCCGGGGCGCGGAATCCGGCAGCGTTACCCTCCTGCCCTACGGCGCGGCCACGCGCGGCTGCCAGGGGCAGGAACTTGCGGAATACGGCCTGCTCAAAGCCGCCGGGGCCATCGCCTTCACGGATGGATCGCGCGCCATCGGCTCGTCGCGACTCATGCGCCGTGCGCTCAGCTATGCCAGCGGCTTCAACATGCGAATCGTCCAGCATCCGGAGGATGTGGAACTGGCCGCCGGCGGTGCCGCGACCGAAGGCAGCCGCGCGACCTGGATGGGCCTGCCTGGGATTCCTGCCGCCGCTGAGGCGATCTGCGTGGCGCGGGATATCCGCCTGGCCGAACTCACCGGCGGCGCGGTTCATTTTGCCCATGTCACCACCGCGGAGGCGCTGGCGCTCATCCGCCACGCCAAGGAACGCGGCCTGTCCGTCACCTGTGATACCGCACCACCCTATTTCGACCTGAACGAAACCGCCATCGGCGATTTCCGGACCTATGCCAAACTGTCCCCGCCACTGCGCGCGGAGGCGGACCGCCAGGCGGTGCTGGAAGCTCTGGCGGATGGCACGATCGACGCCGTCGCCTCGGACCATCAACCGCGCGACGCGGATGACAAGCGCTTGCCCTTCGCGGATGCCTCGCCCGGCGGTGCCGGTCTCGCCACATTGCTCGGCGTGACCTTGGCCCAGGTCCAGTCCGGCCATCTCACCATGCCCCAGGCGCTCGCCTTGCTCACCGCCAAACCCGCCGCCTGGCTCGGCATCGAGACCGGCGTACTGCGCCGGGGCGCGCCCGCCGATCTCTGCCTGTTTCATCCGGATCGTTCCTGGCGGGTCACTTCCGGCCAGCTTCCCGGCAAGTCCCAGAACACGCCGTTCGATGGCCGCGCTCTGGAAGGTCTTGTTCTTGGCACATGGAAAGCCGGAAAAAGGGTGTTCGGATGACCCTCCTTCTGCTCTGCATCTTCGCCTATATGGTGGGGTCCACCCCGTTCGGCCTCATCCTCACCCGCGCCGCCGGGCTGGGCGATATTCGCGCCATCGGTTCCGGCAATATTGGCGCCACCAACGTGCTGCGTACCGGGCGAAAGGGCTTGGCTGCGGCCACGCTGCTGCTCGACGCACTGAAGGGCACGCTGGTCGTGCTGTTCGTGCGCCATTACGGCCATGGCGGGGTGTTTGCGGCCTCTCTTGCCGTGTTTCTTGGCCATCTTTTCCCGTTTTGGCTCGGTTTCAAGGGCGGCAAAGGGGTTGCGACCGGACTCGGCGTGTTCTTCGGACTCTCCTGGCCGGTGGGCGTGGTATGCTGCGCCGTCTGGCTTGCTACCGCCGTGCTGCTCCGCTGGTCGTCCGCCGCCGCACTGGCCGCCTTCGCCGCCGCGCCCTTCGCCGCCTGGTATTTCGCCTCCTGCCAGGCGGCACTGCTGGCGCTCGTGATCGCCGCCCTCGTCTTCTGGAAGCATGAGCCCAACATCGCCCGGCTGCGCGCCGGCACCGAACCCAGGATTGGCAAGAAAGCTTGAATGACCCGATCGACCGCCTGCGGCTGATCCGGACCGAAAGCGTCGGCCCGGTCACGTATCGGCGGCTGATCTCGCGCTTCGAGAGCGTCGCGGAGGCCATCGCCGCCCTGCCCGAACTCGCCAAAGCCGGCGGCCGGGCCGCGACACCGCAAACCCCGAGCCGCGCCGAAGCGGAGCGCGAATTCGCCGCACTGCACCGGATGGGCGGCAAATTCATCTTTCTCGGCACGCCGGATTATCCTTCCTACCTCGCCGAATTGGCGGACGCGCCCCCCGCGCTGGCGATCCTGGGCGATGCCACCCTCCTCAAATCCCCCGCCATCGGCATCGTCGGCGCACGCAACGCCACCGCGAACGGCATGCGCTTCGCCGAGACCATCGCGGCGGAGCTTGCGCCCAGCCATGTCATCGTCTCCGGCCTCGCCCGCGGTATCGACAGCGCCGCCCATACCGGCGCGATGCGAGCGGGCAAAACCATCGCCGTCATCGCCGGCGGGCTGGATGTCCCCTACCCGCCTGAAAACGCCGCTTTGCAATCGCGCATCGCCGAGCACGGCGCGGTGATTGCCGAAGCGCCGCTCGGCACCGCGCCGCAAGGCCGCCATTTCCCCAAGCGCAACCGCATCATCGCCGGGCTCGTCCTGGGACTGGTCGTTATCGAGGCGGCGCAGCGTTCCGGCTCGCTGCTTACCGCCCGCTTCGCCATGGAGGCCGGGCGCGAGATTTTCGGCGTCCCCGGCTCGCCGCTGGACCCGCGCTCCAAAGGTGCGAACGACCTGATTCGCCAGGGCGCGCATCTCACCGAATCCGCGGCCGACGTGCTGGCCAATCTCCCGGCCCTATCCGTGCCCTATGGCCGGACACCAACCCTGCCCGGCTTCTCGGAGCCCTCCTTGGCCCAGGCGCAGCGCGCGGACGCCGCCGAACTCACCCGCGCCCGGCGCGATATCCCGGAAATGATAGGGGCCGATCCGGTCGGAGTTGACGAGATCGCCCGGCGCTGCCAGTTGTCGAGTGCCGCCGTCACGGCGGTTCTGCTCGAACTTGAACTTGGCGGCCGGGTCGAAACCCTCGCCGGTAACAGGGTTGTACGCTTCACTGACCCATGAATGGAACGGTTATTGACTGATATCGTCGTCGTCGAGTCCCCTTCCAAGGCCAAGACAATCAACAAATATCTGGGCGACTCCTACAAGGTGCTCGCCTCCTTCGGCCATGTGCGCGACCTGCCGCCCAAGGATGGCTCCGTCCGCCCGGACGATGATTTCGCCATGTCCTGGGAAGCCGATGAGCGCGGCCAGAAACATATGGGCGAGATCGCCCGCGCCCTGAAAGGCGCCAAAACCCTCTATCTGGCGACCGACCCGGATCGCGAGGGGGAGGCCATCTCCTGGCATGTCCGCGCCATGCTGGAGGACAAGAACGCGCTGAAAGGCGTGAACGTCCTGCGCGTGACGTTCAACGAGATCACCAAATCCGCCGTTAAAGCCGCCATGGCGGCCCCCCGCGCGCTGGACCAGCCGCTGATCGAGGCCTATCTCGCCCGCCGTGCGCTGGATTACCTAGTCGGCTTCACCCTCTCCCCCGTGCTCTGGCGCAAACTCCCCGGCAGCCGCTCGGCCGGGCGCGTGCAATCGGTCTCTTTGCGCCTGATCTGCGAGCGTGAAGCCGAGATCGAGGTCTTCAAGGCCCGCGAATATTGGACCATCGAAGCCGCGATGGTGACGCCCGCCGGTGCACCCTTCCCTGCCCGCCTCACCCATTACGCGGGCAAAAAGCTCGAACAATTCGACCTGAATGATGAAGCCAAGGCGCTCGCCGCCAAAGCCGCCGTGCAAGCCGGCACGTTCACGGTCGCGCAGGTCGATAAAAAGCGCACCAAGCGCAACCCGCCCCCGCCCTTCATCACCTCCACCCTGCAGCAGGAGGCCAGCCGCAAGCTCGGCTTCTCCTCTCAGCAGACCATGCGCCTCGCCCAGCAGCTCTATGAGGGCGTGGAAATCGGCGGCGATACGGTCGGCCTCATCACCTATATGCGGACCGACGGCGTGCAGCTCGCCAAGGAGGCCGTCACCGCCATACGCGGCCAGATCAAGGCCGATTTCGGCCCGGATTACGTGCCGATGGCGCCGCGCGAATACGTCTCCAAGACCAAGAACGCGCAGGAAGCGCATGAGGCGATCCGCCCGACCGACATCTCCCTGAAGCCCGAGCGCGTGGCGCGCATGCTCTCCGGCGAGCAGGCGAAGCTCTATGAACTCATCTACAAGCGCGCCATGGCCTGCCAGATGCAAGCCGCGGAACTGGACCAGACCAGCGTGGATATGACCGATGGCAAGGGCCAGACCCTTCGCGCCACCGGCTCCGTCCTAGCCTTCGATGGCTTCCTGAAACTCTACCGCGAAGACCTGGACGATGCCGCCGCCGAGGATGAGGATGCCCGCATCCTGCCGCCCATCGGCAAGGGCGACCCGCTGAAAACCAGCAAGGTGGACGCCTCCCAGCACTTCACCCAGCCGCCGCCGCGCTATTCCGAAGCCTCGCTCGTGAAAAAAATGGAGGAGCTGGGCATCGGCCGCCCCTCCACCTACGCCTCCATTCTCACCGTGCTGCGGGACCGCAATTACGTCCGCCTCGAAGCCCGCCGCTTCATCCCCGAGGATCGCGGGCGCCTCGTCACCGCCTTCCTCACCAGCTTCTTCTCGCGCTATGTCGATACCGGCTTCACCGCCTCGCTTGAGGAACAACTCGACGAAATCGCCGAAGGCACCGCCAAATGGCGGGACGTGCTGCGCGCGTTCTGGACCGATTTCTCGGAGGCCGTCGCCCAGACCAAAGACCTCAAAATCTCCGATGTCATCGACGCGCTGGACGCCGATCTCGGCCCGCATTTCTTCCCCGCCCGCGAGGACGGCACAGACCCGCGCATCTGCCCCGCCTGCGGCACCGGGCGCATCGGCCTCAAACTCGGCCGCTATGGCAGCTTCATCGGCTGCTCGAACTACCCGACCTGCCAATATACCCGCAAACTCGCCATCGACGGCGGCGAAAACCCGGACGACACGCTCAAGGACGGGATGCGCATGCTCGGCCAGAACCCCGCCACCGGTGAGGAAATCACCCTGAAACGCGGCCCGTACGGCCTCTACGTCCAGCAAGGCGAACCCGACCCGGCGGATAAAAAAGCCAAACCCAAACGCTCCTCCCTCACCAAAGGCATGGACCCGGAAGCGCTCACGCTGGAAGATGCGCTCGGCCTGCTCTCGCTCCCCCGCCTCGTCGGCCTGCACCCGGAATCCGGCCAGAAAATCGAGGCTGGCGTCGGCCGCTTCGGCCCCTATGTGAAAATGGGCGCGATCTTCGCCTCGCTCGACCGCGATGACGACGTACTCCATATCGGCCTCAACCGCGCCATGGACCTGATCGGCAA
>Ga0116227_10012521_pt1 | contig 13756 bp, 11 predicted proteins | sample S1TSphgellanicum_FD_89693 | JGI IMG/M metagenome (GOLD analysis project Ga0116227, IMG submission 89693) | Host-associated microbial communities from peat moss isolated from Minnesota, USA - S1T2_Fb - Sphagnum magellanicum MG | ecosystem: Host-associated > Plants > Peat moss > Unclassified...
ATTTTGAAATAGTCCAAGCGAATATATATATATATATATATATATATATATATATATATATATTATTATTATTTCATTTTTCACTTCAGCCCTACAATCACAATTTTTTTGAAAATTTAGATATAGTAAAAATGAGAAATAATAATTTAGCATATTATTGGAAATAGGTACTTATGTAGTTATATAGGTACCAATAAGTAAGTAGTTTAAATGTTGTTAAACTAGACCTTCACAAAATGAATTAGTCAATTATGATGATTTAAAACAAGTATTTATTTCGAGTAAGTACTTGTTACTAGATCACACATGATGGTTAAGATTAGAGGTGCTCATGGACAAATGAACACAACAATGTTTTTTTTTTTCCAATTTGCTAATAATGTCAGGTTGTGAGTATCCCTAGGCAAATTCAAATGGATTTTGTCAAGTTGGAGACATTATTTCAAGGAACTTTTAAAATTGCAGCCAATGAGGCATAAATGTGTTAACACCTTCCCCCAAAAAAACAATTATTGTCATATTTTGGCGATTTCAAATGAAAACCCCTTTTGTATTAATAGGGTTTTTGTAAAATAGAAATCTAGTGATAAATCACCAGAAAAAAAAACATTGGAACACAATGATCCATAAATTTCGAAATTTTAAAATTAAGTTTTAAGAACTTTCGACATGGAAACTAATAAAATTTTTGAATTATTGAATTATTATGATAATTATGGCCAAAATGGTACTACAATGCTCCTTTGGGATGGTACACATTTGGGGTATGCCATGAGAGAGGCAATTAAATATGTCATTAATGATGACAAGTTTTCTAAGGACTTGACATTAGTTAATGTGAAATCTTAAACTCCCTTTCAATCTTGCATTTAATGGCCAAAAAATTAAATATGTTAACAATTTTCATTTTTATGATGTAAGCATTTGCAATTTCTAAAATCTATAACATATTAATGTTTTTTTATTCTCATTATGCACAGGTAAAGGGGGAGTGGGGTGAAAGCATGGATAGATGGCTCAAAAATGACATTTGAAAGTCCATAATTTAACACTAGCAATTTGTTTTGTAATTTTAACAATTATCAAACCATAAATCCTATATTTATCCCCTATGATTTTAATCATAAATATTCATAAACCAACCTATGAATATCCCTAAACATGTGGTTGATAAAAAAATCCATGCAAAAGATTAAAATTTTTAATGTGAAATGGATTCTCAAAGATAAAAATTTATAATAATCACATCATTTAAAACTTTGAAAAATTAAAAAGATATATATTAGGAAAATTTCAATGCACTTCATTAATAGATCCTTCATTTGATGATGTTTTATCTTTTAATTTTAATGTTAACACTACTTTGACATTTTTTTTAGTCCATATTTTTCATTTTTTCTATGTGACAAATATAGTGTTGTCATTTCTAAAGTTCCTTATGAGTCCATAATCTTCATAGAATTCATCCAAAAAATTTATGATGATTCCCATTAAAATTTATGACAACATGAATAATTTAAAAATTGACAATATTAATTTTGAATATGGCTTTAAGTTTTACATTGTATGTAATCTTAAAAAATTACAAGTGTGATAGTCCAAACTATCCACCTATTCATGCTTTCACCCAATGAAAATATGGTGGGGTAGACCAATTGGCAAATGCAAAATCCATACATGAGTACCAAATTTTGCAATCCCTTTGTTAGCCTTTTCACAATTCTAAACCCTAATGTTGTAGTCATCTTAAAAAATCCATAACTCTTTTTTAAATGATTCAATCACCTTGATATATATATATTTTTAATAAAAATTAATTATAATGGTTAATATCAATGTGAACTTTATCTTTCAATTCATTTATTTATTTCTATATATATCCAATTGTAAGTATTTATGAACAAGAAAATTATTAAATATTCATTGTGCCAAGGCCTTATTGAATGAAACCATTGGTTTTCACACCATTCCTAATATTGATAATACAAACACATTGTTCCTAGATTATTTTTCTAATTTTTCTAATTTAATTCCATTATGGACTTTTTAAAAATACTTTTACATGGGTGTAAAAGATTGGAGGTTTTTTTTGTATAACATCTAATTTACATGAGCACAAATTGGCAACATTAATGAAGGCACACTTTACATCCAAGGTTGCCATATTTGAATAACATCTATATATAATTAAGCCACAATTGTGAATGATGTGTTACAACTAGTAGATAGAAACCTTGGTTAACATGATTCCCTCGGTAATTATTGAAGCCATTTGTGATGTCAATTTTCTTGTTGTAATTGTATGTCTAGTTAACTAACACCTTGGGTATTGGCTACTATTAAATGTTCTTGCTTTAGCAAGTTATGTGTGCAACTTTCCAATGATAGATTAGAGTGATAGGGTATCTTGATGTTGCTAAGGATATGAACATGCACACTAAGCTAAAACAACTTTGTGCTAACATCATGGGGGGGACATTTAGTGTAAAGTTTGGGATCTACATGCATCAAATGACCATTTTCAAGGGGGGTATTAAAAAATTGTGCAATCTATTTTTTATCACCCTATTACTATTTAATTTTTTGATATATACATATTAAAGCCACCCTATGTTGATTATAATCCATTATTTCAAATTTTTACATACCTTATATTATAATTACATTTATAAGTTGAATAAAATGTACCCTATTATTTAACTAATTAACTTATAATTTTTACCCAACAACTAATATTGCACCCTATATTTTTACTCATGTATTTTTTACTTTTTTTTTACTAGTGTTCCCTTTGGGTGCCAACATGTGGGAAAAAATCCATTGTTTTAAAACTATTCCTTGATTTCATGATGGATCATTGTTTCAAGTTTTCTTAAGTTCACAAAATGTTTACTTTCATGTTGGATCCTTGGTTTAAAGACTTGAGCTTCGAAGGAGATTATGTTGGGCAAGCTTTAACAATTGATATTGTTGTCACATATGATGGTCAATTTTTTTTCCTAACCTTCATGATTTTGTATTAAAGTTTGCAAGGACAATCAAATGCCCTTTCAAATGTTGCATATGAAACTATATGTAATATTAATGTTGTTTTTGGAGTAGGGGTGTCCAAGGATGAAACTTATTTTTGATAAATAAATCTAATTATTTTTATCACATCTTTAGAAGATTTTGTGAGTTGAAAATATTTTTTTGTTTGCACACCTTGAACTAACCTATTTGGGGATTATGTTCATTACAAGGAGATGAAGCCAAGTGCATTTTATGTTTCATTAAATTTACATGAATTAGGGAAAAATAAACACAATCAGAATGACTAGCCTTTTAATGGATTAGTTATTACGAACACAATGAATTCACTAATAGTTAATTGAATATGGAATTGACACATGGCAATCAAATTCAACTACATTCAAATTAGACTAGGCACCTAAGTTAAACTAGGCTAGCAACCTAAGTGACCTAACCTAAAGATTGAAAACCCATCCTACTAACTTAGGCTACAAGTGTGAAGGTTTGAATAGTTCACCTCCATTCACTTCCATGCAAGTAAAAACCAAGTCCTTAACCATTGGACCATCATTTAAATAAATGATATTCTTTGTCACCACATATTAATATGCACATTTCTCTTTTTACCTACCTAGGTAATCTACCTTAATCATCTTGTACCTATTACATAACCTAGCTACTTTAACCTACCCTAGGCTATTTGATGCACCCCAAGGTTCTTTAATGGACTCAAATGTGAATCTAGACTGAAGACAGCAGAAAATCAAGGAGTCGAGGCACACTCCATGACTCGCAACACTTTGAGGGGTAGAAGGTCGTGATGGAGCTCCGGGATGGGACTAGGAAGAATGAAAAGCACTTAATCACTCACTCGGATCTGCACAAACCAAACAACAAGTTGGTTAATGAATAGTTGAAACACTTTTGGTGCTAGGACAAACCATGGGCAAAGTCGGACTCATAAGACTCACCATGGCCCGGACTTGGGGGAAGCCACCACCTTCACCTTATAGTATACTTTGTGCCTCTCCATGAGGCCCACATCCAAATGGTTTTTTTGTTTCAGGACTTCCAAGTGGCAATCCTGAAATTGGGATTCCTGCAACTTTGGAGCCCCATAACTTTGTGTGCAGACCTCCAATCGCGATGAGGTCTGAAGCAAAGTTGTAGCCTTCGTCGAGAGCTTTTCATGGGTGATGCAAACCCATTTGAGACATCTATTTTTCAATAGCTTTCCAATGATATAAAAAACTCTTCAAACCGATGGGTTTTGACCCCTATGATCACTTCCTGAAGATTCGGAAGTCCTTCGGGATTCTAACTCCTCAAGTGGGAGTTGCCTTGGAAGTGTGAGGGTTCATTCTCTCACACTCTCTTGCACTTCCAAGAGTATAAGATGTGCCTCATGGGTCTCCCTCTTGTCTTGCCCTCTTGCAAACCTTTGCCTTGGTCGTGAACCCAAAGCTAGGGTCGCGACACTATTAGTAGGTTATTTTAGTCTATTATTAAGCTAGTCTAAATTCCTTAAACTACTACAAAATAATTATTTTATTATATCCTAGGTTATTTTAACCTACCTTAAACTATTAATAGGTTATTCTGAGTTATTACTAGGCTAATCTACTTATGATCTACCTAGAACCAACCTACCAACCTACTTAGCTATGACCTACCTACCAACTATACCAATTTGTGACCTACATACATACAACCCACCTTGAAAAGTCATAAAAACAAACTTATTAATTGTAATGAATTACTTCAATTAGTAGTGAAACATGATGACTAATTACATAATGACATGATTTTAGCCAAAGTGAAATGATTAGGGTGGGGTGAACACATTTCATTTTAAAAGCCCCATGATGAATTTGGTTAGTGAATTGCACCACTTTTTTTTATTAATGTGTGTAAGTACAAGTTCAATGAAAATTGTCATGCTATAAATAGGCTAGTTTGTCATCCTTACCACATAAAAATAGATTTTGTATTTTTTAATTTTAGGCCTTTTAACCATGCTATAGATTTTGGGATGTAATTATGCATTAAATAAACCATATATTGTTATTCATCATAAACTCTACTATTCTAACAGTTTTATTTATTTATCACAAATTTAATAACTTGGTTGATATGTTACATTTTCCAAATTCAAACAATTCAAATGATAGGTTATTGATGTGTGAACCATCATGCATGAAGATAAACATGTTTTGGAACTTGAGTATTATAACTATGAAAATGTTAAGCCGTTCAAAAGTGAAAATTTCCTTATGAGAAGTCTAAAGTGCTTGGAATCTACTTTTTAATATGTATGCAAAATGCATTTTGTGTTTGCATCACGGTAAAACATGCCTTAAAACTTCAATAAATGCATCATATGTTTGTATTTCACAAATTGTTGCCCATGAATGTGGAAATGGTTACTTTGTGCAATTTGGAAATATTATAATTTTTGAAAAGTAAATTGAAAATAGATTTTTATAAATAAATTATGTTTTACCAAAAACTAGATTGACCGTTGAAAGAATTTTTTTTCAAACCTCAAGGAAGAAAGTTATTATTTTTTTACCTTTTAAAAACTTCTCCAGATCACATTTGATATTCATGTAATTCAAAAAGTTAATATCAATAAATGTCACCTACTTTTTTCTCACACAATTTTAATTTTTTGCCTTACTAATTTTTTGGCTTACTTTAACGTACCTTCACCTTTTAACAAGATGAATTTGAAGCATACATAGTAGTTGGATTGAGATGAACATGGTGTTTTCTATTGCAGGGATATACTCAGAAATCTTCATTAATGTCAACTTGGTCCAAAGAACTTGGATCTCCTAGTTTTTAAAAATTAAAAACTACCTTAATAATCCAATAATTGGTGTTGAAGATAAAAGAGAACTTGAAGATGTGGATGGGCTTGGTGAGGCTAAAGAGAAGATTTTTCGAATGAGGTTGAGGATAATGTAAAAAATTGTGTGCAAAATTGAGACATGTATCCATGATTTTGATAATGTTTTCTTCACAATGCACTTGGCACCTCTTTAGTTTTAATTAAACTCCTATGTTCCCATTGTCACTTTGTACACATGTCAATTCAATGATCACATTGCACACTTGAAATCCATGTTTGGTGTTTGATGAAACCTTTCATATGAGTGAAATCAAAGTTTACATGTTTTGACATTTTTTAGCCTCATTTTTTGTTTTACTTTTTTTTTTACATTGTTTTACATAGCTGAAAAGGGATTCATACTTTGTAACACTTGCACTTACATGTACTTAGGTAGCATAAGGGAGATATCCATCCATGGCTGCAGTCCCAGCCTGACCAAAAAAACAACACCAAGGATTCAGAACCAAGTGAACCAGTTCTGATGGAGACTTTGTCAGAGTCCTTAAAGAACCTTTAAAGGACGCATTTTCTTTTTCATTCTTCAACATGATTCAAATGTAAGGTGACTCTTAAGTCTTCATCATGGCTAGAAACCCATTGGTGTAGCCAGATGATGGTTTAAAATACTCCATTTCTTACCATCTGGCCATTTGTATGTCGTTATGAAGTGAAGGGCACATTTAGTGGTCCCACAGAGGGGCTGGAAAGGGCATAAGGGTCCACACAATAAGCAGACAAGAAAATTAAGGGACTCGTAAGTTACCCACCTATCCTTGTTTGGTGTGATCTCACGTCCCCTATTGTGATTCATATTGACTAATGTGGCATGTGTCATTGGCTCAAATGTGAACTTTGTTACCCAACTAATTTCTCCTTCCAAATGATTCTTGTTGCGTCTCAAATTCTCTAAAAATTTGAGTTTTTGATTTTGTTGAATTTTCCTTGACAAATTTATTCAATATTCAAAAGCTCTCATATTGTAAGTCTAAACATTACAAAACCACCTTGGTGCACCCTTACACATTTAAGACTTTCCAATGATACCAAATGTGCCACAGGAGCACTTTGGTTTTGGAGATATCTTCATAACCGTCAAAATAAATGAGGGGGTGTGTCACACTATGGCCTTGCCATTTACATAAAAAAGTATCTTAGGGGAAAAACAGAATTATGAAAACTCAAATATTTCACCCTGCAAAAATAGAATCTTCAAAAAATCCTCTAAAAGAAACCAAAATCCTTCAAGGTATTGTAACTCTATAACTAATCTCAAGTTTCAACACAAGCCAAAATATCATCTTTCAAAAATCCTCATATAAAAATAGATCTATTACTTAGGGCCGGCCAAAATCCCTTAAGCTACTATACTCTATAATGAATCTAAACACAATATCCTTTCCTACCAAGGCAAGGCCAACAAACAACCTTCCTTAATAGATATTTATTTGGGAGACATCCAAAGTACAACACAAAGCATTTAATTTTTTTCCTTTCAAGGGCACGTTATATCCATGTATGTCCCTACTCCTTTAAGAGTGGGAGGGATTGTACTGGTTCAAAGTAGACATAAGATCACTCACCCTCTTACCCCTCATGATGTACATATGTTTAGGTTCATGATAATACTTATGATGGGTAAAGCTCACATGGCTGGAGGACATTCCCCAAATGCAAGGTTGGACTTGACCACAGCCTCATCATAGGGCTCCTTACTTTGAGAATGCCCAACCTTGGGTCTTTACCATACACTGAAAATGGGTTTTGGGTGATAACCGCTTTGATTGGCCTGCAATCCAAAATCATTTACACTTTGGACCCTGTGAAAATAAAATAATTGTAGAATTTCACTTCAATCTGGCTATTTCAGTTTACAAGAGTAAAATTTTGGGTAAAGGAAATGGATAAAAGTGCAGTTCTGTGGGGGCACCACTTGAGGAACGTGTGAGAACTTTAGAACGACATTGGGATCATTGTGGGAAAAAACCAGTGGGAACCCTAAAATCCAAAAAACTCCCAACCACCCCCATTTGGCTAAATCTCTCTAGTTATGATTGCCATATTTTCTACTTCTTTATATGGACGATCGCCAATTAGGTCACTTTTTAAAAAAATTCCTTAAAAAACCACTGGCTACAACAGACAAGTAACTATCTTTTTAAAAAGTAATAATAAGTTTGTTTGCCACAATCATTGGCCACTGCGTTCCTTGTCGGGCTACAGGGGGGACAAGGAGCCCACCGGTTGTCGTGGGGCAGGCTGGATTGGGGGAACTGTGGAACTGCCGTGTCCTTCAGCGACGACCCCCGATTGGGGACCGGGAATGGCGGGAGGGAAACACCGGGGACTAGACAAGTAGACCAATGGAATGACCGCATTTGCCTCCCTGTCCCCCTCAGTCACGTGACACTGACCCACCAGGATTCAGGAGCCTGGGCGTATCCTGACAAAACCCGACCACTAGTTTGAATGGATTTACTCCCTGTCAGGGGGCTTGTCGGCCATGCCTTGATGGTCATGATCAGGCTCCGGTCCAGTCCAGTCTCCTCCCACATGACCCCATCGTGGTCGTTGAAATCATAACCATCAGACTTGGTCCGGTGCGGTCAGGTCCGGTCCGGTTGTCAAGTAGGTACATGACCGTAACGGTGGTCTCGGTGGGTAAAGAAAGGGACAGGGGGGTAAATCAATAGCGAGTACAGTAAAAAGTATAGTAGGTGGGCCTATTAGGTAGTGTTTTTACTTTTGTGCCCTTGTTCTTTTTTACAGCCCTGTAAATATATGTTACAAAGGGGCCCCTACCAGTGTTTTTCTTTTTACTGGCTAAATTTCGCTATCTTTCAATAAAGAAATTAGAAAATTTTGGAATTTTTTGTTTCTGTAGTGTAAATTCGACTAACTTCGCCAAAAAAATTACATTAAAAAAATGAAAAAAAAAAAAAGCCACCAACCCTTATATGTGCACATATTTGTTATTTCAGGCAGTACAAAACTACTATGTCCTTCTTTTTTCTCCTGTTGTCTGTCCTTGGCCAAATACATCTTTTTCTCCAAAAAATTGGATGATGCCCACACACACTTTGGACCCATATTTTTGCACATTTTGAGATTGTAAAGGACACCTTGAGGTGTCCATTACAAGCCCAAAACTTGCATAACAGGACCCAAAGTGTACAAGGGCAGCACCAACATGTGTTTGTGTAGCACCAGACACATCTTGGATGGGCAAAAGGGCAGTCATGGAAAAAAAGAAGGAGGCATTACTTTTGTATTGCCTGCAATAACAACTATGTGCACATATAATGTCGGGGCACATGGATCTGTTTAGTCATGTCTGGCATGGTCCCCAGATTGTGGCTATTTATTTGAAGTCCTGCTTTCATATGCATGTATGGATGTATGTATGGGGGTTATGTGTGTGTTTTGATTTTGCTTTTGGGTGGGTTAGCACCAGTGTAGGGCTGGTACCAGGCTGGAACCTTGGTATATAGAGGAGAACCTTGGTAGATTGATACAAGGACCAATATCCTAAACCAAGGATATTGGTCCTTGTATCCATGAACCGACCAGAGTAATATGACCTGAGAGAGTATCTATCTCATACCTGCCTAGTAGGAACTTGAGCTAATATCAGCTTTGTACCAATACTTACCAGGTAGGGACATGAGCTTCATACCAAGGCTGTTCCAGTCTCAATCCCAGGCATATGCTTCCCTCATACTATCCAAAGATCAGCCTTGGACCCTAATATCAAGACCAGGCTGGTATGAAAGTTTTTTTTAATTGATCCAATACCAATACTAGGTTGGTATGTTCTAAAGTTGATGCCTGCCCAATAATATTCATAAGCACTAGTGAACTTGACTGTTTGAATGTGACAACAGACATGAAATTGGTAACAATAAGGTTGGAAGACTCGACATTCAGGGAGAATGGTGTGAAATGGGAAGACAATTTCGGGAATTGTCAATGGGGTTGGTTCCAACTTCATCGGATGATTGGTTAATTGTGTAGGTATTGGCTTTCTTTGATAATAAGCAATCTACTACTACACTTTTTATTTGAAACTTTTTTCTTTGTAAGTAAAGAGGTGTTCTATAGGTGGAGTTTATCTAACGACTTGTGTATACATGCATTTGAGGAGAATTCTTACTTGGAATTCTATGGACCTACTTATATGCATGATGTCCACCAGAGAATCAACCTCATGCAAGGATAAAATAAAACCTCAACACTTATATGGATGTACTAAGATAAGAACTCATACAGAAGGCACCTCATATGTAAAATTTTACAACATGTTTGTGGAGGTAGGTACTGCATGATTCTGATGTGTGGAAAGTGCAAGAAGTTCATCAGTTCCAACTTTCAAGTCTATGTTCCAAATGCGCATACATTGTTTAGACTACAGTCGATCAACCAATAAACATTCTATCTTTTAAGGTTAAATTATACCCAAAAAATGGTTATATATATAATATCATTATTATTATTTTGTGGGTTCTTGCTAACAGGAGGCCTCCAGTGATTTATTTCAGTTTTTTGTGAAAAAGTTCTGAAATTTTTGAATAATTTTTTTCTAGTGTAAATTCAACTAATTTTCCTATTTTTTGAAAAGATTCACCAAATTTTCAATATCACAAAACTGTGAAGAAAAGGAGGAAAAAACCCTGGAGGCAACCAAACATGTTGGTATTCGACCTACCAAGGATCCTCTCATTATTGGAGTTTTTCCCAGCCAGTGGGCCACCCAGGAGAGAGCATTTCTCAAGAAGTGTGTCCTTATGAGACATTGAAACTGGGGGAAACACACATAACCACTGTCTCACACATTTGTACTTCAAATCTGGAACAAGGAAGTGGCTGTATATCTCCCTGACACAAACCCAGTTATATTGTGTTTCAGCAGCATTGGATGACTGATGTGTAGCTTTTAGTGTGGAGCAACTCCTGGACACAACCCGGGATCCATGATTTTTGGGAATAGTTTTCATTCTTGGGTTGGAGAACATTATTGAGTGTCTAGCCAAGTTTTGTGGGGGCCAGCTGACAAATTCCACAGTGCAACTCTCCTAATATTAAGTGTTAAGACAACCATGTTGATCAATATTCAGGTAGTGGGTCCTCCCTAATAAGTCCATCAACTAGGTCTCTCAGAATGGATTCACATAATCAGATGTGGTGCTCTCCTACCCAACAATTCTTATTGTGAGCTCTACAACCTTGTGTCCTTTGAAAATGATTGGAAATTGTGCTGCTCTTACTTGGTTGCTAGCTAATTAGCTTAGTAGAGACAATCATCTGGTTGCCTCCCCACCCCTCCCTTTGAATAGAAGATACACCTCATACAATACTTTGTGCAAATTATGGCTAGTGTAAAATGAGAAGATGTTTTACCAACTTAATACAATGGAGCACAGTATGTTTTACCTGAAGTGTAGCACTATCACTATTACCACTCAGGTAGGCTTCCTTAGAACATCCCCATCAACACCCTACACAAAAATGTTTTGGATGAAGAGGAGTCAATCCAAAAGACTCTTCTTCATGCAAAACAGGTTGTATTGGATTGGGGGTAGTTAAATAGTTTTGGGCCAATATATGGTGCACATGATGTTGTGCTCACAAAAGGCACTTTAACAAGCTAACAATTGCTCTTGATTAGTTAAATAGAATGATTAGTCCATATGGTTTTATTTAAGTAATCTCTGAGCTTTTATTGCCCCAGTTTTCATGTTTATGGGTAGGTCTTGGGAAACAAAAGGTAAAACCATGTGGGATGTGAGAAATCTTGTTGCAGCCTAAATACTTGGGTACGGGCTCACTAGTGAGGTGCCAGTTGGGGGCAGCCATAGTGGTTGTGGGTTGTGTGTCAAAATGTGGCACTATGGAGAGAACTCCAGCTGCCAGCCATGTGGAGAAGAACTGGATTGAGCTGTGTAGGGCAGGTAAATGATTTTTGTTGGCCTATCAAGGCAAGGATATTGTGTATAGTTTCATTATAGAGTATAGGTAGATTAATGGATTTTAGCCCCCAGAGTTATGATATCTTGAAGGATTTTGTAAAGGATTTTTTTGAAGATTATAGTTTTGCATGGTGAAAAAATTGAATTTCCATAATTCTTCTTTTGCCTTAAGATACTTTTAAATGTAAATGGCACGGCCACAGTGTGTGATACACCCCTTGTTTGTCATCATTCACACATACCTGTTGTTGTTGTTTGTTTGTTAGTTGAAAGGAGATAGTCACAAGTAGCCTATGCCCACTACTACTCATGTATGATTGCCTGACACACTCCTTGAGCACAATCCTATGATGATTGTTGGGAAAAAAAATTCACCTGAGTGTGATTGAATATAATATAGGCTAACACTGCAAAATTCCTTCCTTCACCTTTTGCCACAACTGGGAAGAGTGGACTGTCTGAAAGTGTCAACCAAAGAGTGACACTTGTTTCAAATTTATCTCAACCCCAAAAGCTAGTTTGGTCTCATATGGTCAAGCCCTTTTGTTAAAGGAAGGGAATCCCAATTTTTTTAATGAGCAAAAAGACATAATGACATTTTGGAACCCCCCAGAGATATTCTTCCTCAATTACACCTCTCCAAAAAAAAAAAGCTTTTAGAACAGCATCTACTACAGGTTTGGTATTACCGTAGTACCTTGGCAGCTTCGGCACAAATTAAATTATTTTTTAATCTACCGAAATTTGTATAAATTTTTTTTTAATTAAGTGAATTTTTTTTTTAAAATTTAAAAAATCTGCCAAAATTTCCAAAAAGTTACTTAAGGTGTCAAAGTTTGAACTTTGGTCATTTTCAAGGGAGAGAAACTAAACGAGGTTCACCGGATCACTAAAACAGTTCAAACTATTTGAAATACATACACCTTACAATAAGTTTATTTTTTACTATCAAAATTTTAAAAACCTAAGCTTGGTACCAGAAAACTTTAATTTAAATTAATTATTCGACATTCATGTGCCCAATCCACCAAAGGTACTATAGTAGTAGTAGTATTAGTAGCTCCCCCTTTTATTACAAGTCCCAAAAGATAGCAAAATTGTACAAATCCAAGAAGGGAAAAAGTCTCTTCTGAGAACTTTTGTTTCTTTTGAAAAGCAAACAGGAAATTCATTCCTTTTCAAAATAATTGTTTATTCCTGCTTCCCAGGTTTTGGGCATCTGATTGTGTTTTTTGTATGCATGGAACATGCAACAACTTCTCAAACAATTCCAAATTTTTTCCATCATTGAATACCGTACCTATGACTAATGTTGGATGCCAAATAATTTGCAAAATGTTTAGCCAAAACAAAAAGGGGGAAATTTTTTTAATGGATATTTGTTAAATTGTTGAGAATCTAACTCCCACCTTGTGAAAAAAATATTTAATAAATATTTGTTGTCTCAAAATCATTGGGTTATTATTACAAATACGCAACAAAAGGTGTACTTTGCATACTTGTTCCTTAACTGTTGAAATTCTGAAAAATTAAATTTGAAATTGCCTAGCCTCATTTTTATAAAATAAATAAATAAATATTTGGCAAAAGAAATGCCGAACATTAGTCGTAGGTGAAAATGGTTATGAAATAGGAATTTGACACATTATGACCAGAGTGGGGGGTGTGTATTAGTAGAAACTGCACCAAACCCCATCGGGTATCAGAGTTTATAGCCATGGTTATTAAAAAATCAAATACCCATCTATTATATATATATGTAACACCATGGTTCTCTTCTTTTTTTCTTTTTTCTTTTTTGGTAAAGTCAAGTGCGTGCCCAGAAACCTCTCACCTCCCCTCCCCCCCCCCCCCCCCCCCCCCCCCCCCCCCCCCCCACTCCCCC
>Ga0116227_10012522_pt1 | contig 13756 bp, 4 predicted proteins | sample S1TSphgellanicum_FD_89693 | JGI IMG/M metagenome (GOLD analysis project Ga0116227, IMG submission 89693) | Host-associated microbial communities from peat moss isolated from Minnesota, USA - S1T2_Fb - Sphagnum magellanicum MG | ecosystem: Host-associated > Plants > Peat moss > Unclassified...
ACAGACAGACCACCTTCTCCCATGCATCCCATGCATATCCAGTTTCCCTCTCACACTAATGAAGAAGAAATCCGCCGCCACTCATCAATAGAGGCGGCCAGATTACCCTGATCAAGGTTTTTGGGTTCACACAAACTGCACAATCATGGAGTCATTGTCTTGCCACATGTTGTTTGGCTACACCTAAGCATGGGCTAAGTCTAAACCTAGGCCCCCTAGTTTAGGCTTAGGTTAAAGCTAAACCTAAGCACCTAAGCTAGGCCTAGACATAAGTAGCCACTTAGTTTAAGCTAGGGCTAAACCTAAGCATTAGGTTAGGCCTAAACCTAAATCACAAATAAAATTCTAGTTCATTTAATTTAGCTTTTAAGGTTGTGCTTTTTTTGTTGGTTCATCCCAAATGGTTATTACATTTTCATGTTTACTTTGATTCTCCATCATCCTAGTGCACTTGTTTAATATATAATTTGGATTATTTAAATGGAAGCCAAATAATATCGGACAAACATTTTAGTTGCCACCTTGGGAAGACAAGCTCAACAACACACATATGCCTATAATTAAACATTTTTAGATCTTTTTCATTTCTTGTCCAATTTGAATGATGTAAAAAGCTATGGGAATGTCAATGTAAGCTCTACATTATCTCTTTAAGCTTTAGAAGGAAAGGAAGAACACATAAGAAACATAAAACACATCAAAATTAGATAATGTGTTTTTTTTAAATGACCCATTATTTTAGCATGTCATATACTCTTCATTTCTTATCCATTTTGTGTGATTTAAAGAGTTATGGGTGCACCAAACTAATATTTACATTATTTATTTAAGTTTCAATGGCAAATGATGTACATTAAAAAACCACAAAGAACATGAGCGTGTTAAATTTCAATGTGTGAATTAAGCTTATGATCGAACACTTACCTCGCCTACTTTCAATGCCCATATCTTCTTCATTTGTTATTTATTTTGAGTGATCTAAGTGGCCAAGGGTGCGCCAAGTCGAGCTTTAAAACATCATTTTGAGCTTGAACTACAAAAGAAGGATGTATTAGGATTTAAAATTCTTTAATAGCTTAAGTGTATGGTGGTTGATTAGCTTAGTACCCTAATTGTAATCATGTGATAACATGATTGCAACTTAATGAGTTGTAACCTAGTTGCAACTAAGTTCCAACCTAGTTTAATTTACATAAACTTAAACTTAAACCAATAATTTATCTAGCATAGGTTTAGTTAATTATGTTAATTACATATAGTAAATATTTAGCAACAATTTTGAACTTCATGTTTTATAATTAATTAAAATTAGTATTCATTATTATTTATGAAAATTTTACTATTTATTAATACTTCACTAAATATAATAAAATTATATATTACTCAAATTATTAGTAATACAAATTATTATTAATAAATTATTATAGTTATTTTAAAAATTATTAATATTATTGTAGCTAATATAAGCTAGCTTTTTATTTAACTATTACTATTTGTGTTGTTATCTAACTTGTTACTATAATTAATATAATCTACATTGAATAAAGATAAAATATAGTAAAAATATTAAGGTAAACATAGTAGTGCTAAAACAAAAACATTTTTTGAACTTATATAATTATTTATCAAATGTTCATACGAACTATGCCATTATTATTATTATTATTTAATATGAAATAATTTGATAATTAAATAAATAATTTAAAGATATATTCAAACGAATAAAAATAAAAGTATTATTAAATTAATCCTAAATAATCATAATCACGTTTGATTACTTATGTTGTAAATGAAAATTCAAATTACATAGAAATAATTATCATTACACGTGTTGAACATATTATTGTTAACTTGTGCTTCAATACACATTGTTTTAAACTTATACTTCAATTTATTAAATTTTATTTTTAGATTTTACTTATTATCTAAATGAAAAAAAAATTGCATCATACACAACCTTTCTTTTTTATAAAAATCATAAAACATTAAAGTTCCACAAAAATATTAATTATCTATCATTACTTGATATGTCAAAAACTAAATTTTATTTACAAAAACATTAGAAATTACGTTTATTGAACATTTGCATTTTCTTCAACTTATATATCAAAGTTTTGTTTTAATTTTATTTCAATTTATGAAATATTATTGTTTAAATGCACCCAAAAAACGTACATCAATGATCATACATAATATTCATTTTTACAAATAAATTTACATGTATTTTAATGTCTGATGAATTTTCATCGTAATTTATAATAAATATTAAGCTATCACACAAAAAGAAATGAATAAAAATTAGAATTCCACAATTTAATTATTAATTATATTAGTGTGGCCTGTTGCCATTGGCCTAAGTGTTATCACGTCCTCAACTGATTTTTCCTTCCAAAACATGGTTTTTTGGAATTTATTTGAATTTTCAGCAGCGGAAATCACTTTAAAATCAATATCTCTCACATTCTGAATCCAAATCTTACCAAATAAATTCCATTAAATCCTGCTCATCAAGATCTTTCCAACAGCACCAAAGGCACATTCCAATTCCTACAGAAATTTTCAGCTACAATTTAATTTAATTCTCAATGAAAAAATCATTCAATATTCAAGAACTTTTGCACCGTAAGTCCATGATGTAACATCATGGAACCAAGCCCATGCACACCTCCTCCTCAAGAGCTTTTCAAAGAAATCAAGAATGTGATCTAAAGCATCCCAGTTCGGTGGATCTCATAACTACAGAAATGAAAAATCAGCCATGGCCAATTACAATAAAAAAATTCAGCCTTAACATGCATGAGAGTTGTGGTAGTAAGGAAGATGTACCAATATTGATAGAGCCAATATACCCATCCCCAATTCGGGAATTTTTGAAACCTATAAACCTTTACATGGCTAACATATATTTCAAAATCTTATGTATACCACCTTACCTAGCTATAACATTAAAATCAATATACCTACCCAACACTCTAGTGTCAATGTAGTCCTAAAAAACATCAACAAGAAGTCTATAGAAGTGTTTAATACTAAGTTAGCTATGTTTGCAAGAGTCCCTCTAGGCTCTCACAAGTGCACAAAATGAGAGTGGGCAATAAACAAACACACACACACACACACATATTTGTAGGGATGGCTTTATTTTCTATTTAGCAAGATCATATGTTAAAGCTTTCGCTTGCCTTCATCCTTTTGGAATGCCAAAAATGAAGTGTTTAATTAAAAAAATCAGATGTTTGGAGAAAAACTGACATAACTTATATAATTATAACCTTTTGTGAAACAAGTGTTGGGCAAAATCTTAGCCTTAGGCTATCTATCCACCGAAAGAAAAAAAGGAGGGTTGGTGACATCTTGTTGGATCCAATTCTAAATAATGCATCTCATTTAAAGCTTTCAAGAAAAATGGTGGCAAATTTTATGTACAAGTTGTATAATACAAGCATCAAAGTATGCAATTTGTTTAATACCATAGTACCTGGGTAGCTTTGGCACTTGTTCGCTAAATAATTAATATAATTAAAATTTTCTAATTTGACATCATGATTTGTAATTCTGAAAATTTTGATGAAGAACGAATGAAGTTAATAAATTCATAATTATCTTCAAAACTTTTACAATGTCCTTATGGTTAGATAGTTCACATTCAACATTATTTCCCTGGACAAGGCCAAAGCTTAAATTCGGTGTCTTGAAAGTGTTACACTATAACAGTTTTTTTGAAAATTTTCGCATAAACTGCTGAATTTTTTTCAAAATTTTGACAAAATGAAAATTAATTTAATTTATACCAAATCTGCCCAGGTACTACAATATGCAAATATATAATTACATTATAGTTTTGTACATTAGATATAGGTTATTTCCATTTTAGAGTGAATTTTTGTATCCTAGTGAAAAAAGGAATACTTTTATCACAAATTCCCTGATTTTGAAGAGAAATTGGAGGAAAAAAAACTGGGGAATTTTTTTTTGTCAAGTTTTGATTAAATGTTTAGTTTGGGGACAATTTTTTGTCAATTAATTTTTGACCATTTAGACAATTTTCTAGAAAATTAAATCTTTTTTGGGATGCTACTAACAACCCAGTAGCCTTATTTAACCATGTAATAACCATCTACATGCATATACTCACCTATTAGTCACCTATTTTCTTACCTACCAGATCTATTTTTTACATGATAGGTTACCAAGGTGAACCCAAACATCAAATGAGTTGAAGTTCATTCACAACTACATCATATGCAATGGGCTTCCAATGGATGATGTGCTTGTGGTTGTTGATTCACTCAAGTCTTCTCAATTATGGGTTGCCGCCTAACCTAACTCTTGAATTGGTGACATGGATGTCTTAAGAACTTTGGCATCCTTGATATAAGTAGAAGCCAAGAATGGGTATGGATGAGTTTTAATGAGTGACAAGTGGATGAAGTTGGTATCCCTTATTCTTTTGAAAAGTTGGGTTGGACGAGGATATAGGTATTAGAAAAGATGGATTGTGGACTACAATGTTACTTCCATAATTGATAGTTATTTGATATGCAATTATATGGGACAAGGTCTAATTGCTTGATCACAACAAAATTTGGGGAACTATTTATGGATGAATTTTAATAATTACCTCATGATCAAATTAATATGCAATTTCAAGGGTATGTTTTAGTGTTGGTTTGGTGGGTTGAAATTAACATTTTATGTGCAAGATTTTGCCAAAAGGTTCATTAAAAAAAAGGATGCAAATTATTAATAAGTACTCTTTTTTTAAAAGTCATTTTGTTTGTCAAATCCATTTGAACCATTGATGGGTGATCACCACTAATGTTTCATCATAGATACCTATGGTTAATAGGTTACACTACCTAACTTCTAAATACCTTACATTAGGCTAGTTACTGAAGTAAGCTTAGTAATTATATTGTAATACAATTAATCATTGTAGTCCATCAAATTTATGAAATTTATATTGTAATTATACTTATTAATACTAAAATCATTATTTAATAATTAGGACTATAATTAACTATTATTAATTATTAAATAAATTTAAATTAACATTAGTAGAAAATATTAGAATTATTTTTTTAAATATATGACAACATCTATAATATGGTATATATATATATATATATATAATTTATTATTAAATAATAATTATAATCATATAATCATATTAACATTATTACCTATAATAATTAATATAGTTTATGAGTAAACTAGGTTAATAATTAACATATATATTAAGTAGTAGTTGCAACCAGGTTGTTTATGTTTCTAATTAAAATGTTTATCCCATATTTTTTGTCATACTTCTCAATTTTATAAACTATATACAAGCATTAAAAATAGTTCAAAGGCAAGTGTCATTTCGGATGAACCAATACAAGGAGTTCAACCTTAAAAATAAACCCAAACTAAAAAAAGGTTGTCTTAAACCTACTTAGTTAGCTTAAACTTGTTTACCTACCTATTTAGGCCTACTTATCTACCTACCTACCATGCTTAAACAAAACTACTTACCTAATGCCATGTGTCACCATCAAATAAATCCTAATTTTGAAATTTTAAGTTTAAATTTTTAAAAAAATAAATTTTAAACCAATATGTGTTTAAATGCCACATGGCACCACATAATTGGCACTCAAAATAGAGACATGCCAAAAATGAACCCTATTTTCTTACCTACCTAGATGCCATATGTCAACATCCCAAAAAGCCTAAATTGGATTATCCAAATGTAATTTATTATATCATATTAAATACCAAAATGTGTTTAGATCACACATGTCACCGAATAATTGGCATTCAAAATGGATACATGTCATAAAATTAAACATTGCCATTTAGTTGCACACATAATTGCATATGTACTTTGTTGCAAAAATACATATGGACAAATATGCATATACATATCATATATACATGTCAAATACCATATGTCGCATGCAACTACAAGTCGGCTACAACTTGTCTTATGCAATTGTGCCAAATGCAGTTGCATGTGGTGTGTGCAATTGGAATTTAATTACAAATACCAATTGCAAAACTAGGATTTTCTTCTAGTGGTTGTAAATAGATGAATTATTATTATTTTATTATTTTTTAATTAATGAAGTCCTAAAATGTACTTGTGAATTTTCATCTTTATCACGTTCTAATCAAAATATATTTAACTTGTAGGGTAAAACTAAGTTTGAAAAAACTAGTTGCCAATCAATTTCAAACACACTTGTTACCTACTTTTATTATATTAAAGTTCTTGAAATATTATAGTCAACTTACTATAAACCCAATGGGGGCAAAATGGAACATAAAAAGATTTTCAATCTACATTCTTATGTTCATGTAAAAAACTATCATATTTAAATGCCAAAAGGAGTCATGAACATTCTAAACACAATTTAGAAGTAAATCTTGTTTGGTTAAAGATCTTAACAAGACATTGAAAAGCTTTTGATGAAGGATATAAGGAAAATGCCTTGCATCTTTCAATTGTTACATTTCCTAATAATTATGAAGTTTGAAAATTGCATTCATGTTTCAATTTTGGGAAACAATTTTGAAGGTCTTGAAACTTTCATCATTCTGATGTATTCTCCATTTAGAACTACAAAGTATACCTTACCTTAAGGTCAATATTGTCATTAAATAATCCTCAAAATAGTGAAATGAAATTTTTTGAAAATAAAAAGTTGACATGTTGAAAATCATTGTTATTATCATAGACTACACTCTAAAAAAATTCACTAATATCAAAATATTATAGTAGATGATGAAAATAATAACAATTTCAAAATTAGAAAAACAAAGTCATTTTTTGAAAATAAATAATTATTTGTTTTGTCAATGTGGAAACTAACCATAGGCTACGATATTATTGAGAAAGTAGCACACCAATTTGGAATTTCAATCATGGTCAGTATGTGTGAATATATGTGAATTTATCAATCTAGTTTTGACTTGAATAACATTTAATTCCTTATGTGTTTATTTCATGAAGTTTAAGGTGAATGAGAGTTGTTCATGAAGTATATAAACTTTTTTTAATCACTTTGAAGCTTTCACACCCTTGTTTTAGTCATGGAAAGCTAGGGAACACAATTCAAAAAATTTAAATCACGTTGTTTTAAAATTGGGGAGTACCATGGATTTCATTAAACAAGTTTAAGGGTGTGTGATCATTTATACTTGTCCAAAAGCTATAATCAATGAAAGCATTTATGGGTAAGATGATCATGTTGGAAATAAATGGAAAAACAATTATTGTGAAAGCTTGTATTTTTTAATGTATTATTCATTTTAAATCATATTATATGTGTCAACCCAACCCAACTTTAGTTTCCTTATATGTTTTCAAGGAAAATTTTTTGTCCATTCTCTTCTAATATATGTTTAAGGTTTTTAACATGCTAGAATGAAAATTTGTGGGTTTGTAAATTAATTATGTGAGGATTGTATTTTGTTAATTTACTATCAAGTGTTAGTGAAATGTATTTCTTTTCAACATGTTGCCCTTGCAACAATCATCCAATTTTATGTTCAAAGTTGTTGTTTAGCAAGAAAATTCATGAGAAAAGTATGTCATTTGTTCAAACACATGTGACAAAAACTTCTCTATTATTTCCTTTTAAGTCTTGTGACTTGTCCAACATGATAGATCCAACCTTTCCTATGCATGATGTGTTTGAACAAAATATTATTATGCTTGTTGAAAGTACCTTAGTTGAATTTGTAAAGTGAAATAAGAGTACAAAAGGAATTGGAAGTTTGAAAATGTTGAGGTAATCAATTAGTCATTTTTGGCTCAACATGTTTGTGGCTAAAGCAAGAGAATCTATGAAGTCTATTGCAAAATTTACTAAAATAAAAACCATGGATGAACTCTTTATCTTTAAGCTTGTTTAACAATAGAAAGCAAAAGTAAGAATGTTGAAGTTGGTTTTGCATGTTTACAACCAAAATGCATACCTATATGTTGAAAATGGGAATACAAATTACTTTACAAAAGGTTATTTGTAGAATTGTGAATTGATAGAAATCCAAATTAGTGTGAGATTGATGTATTTAAATGTTAATGGAATGTCAACCTTCCAAGGTCTATGAACCAATGACTATTTGAATGACCATACGACATGTTGTCAATTAATTTTCATTGGATAGTTCAAAAGACAAATTTAATTCTTTAAACCTTATGGAATATTCAAGCCAAGGTTATTACATCAAAAAATATTATTGCAATCATCTCACATTATTTGCATCATCACTAAAACTTAGCCTTGAATTTGGAAATTTGGTTAATATGGTGAAACTTAAAGGGTCTTGAGTTGTATAAGATTTGAAAATGAGGTGGATCAACATGTTGCTACTAAAAATAATCTAGGTTTAACAAAAAAATTGATTGTAAAAATGATTGTAGTTACAATGGGCATTTTGATGTTGTTATGTAGTGTAGGCTCTTTTTAAGTTTTCCATGCATTTTCCCTTTTATGGAATGTGAACTTTGATTTCATAATTGTTAAATGTTTTAACTTTTTCATTGTGATTTTATTTGTCATCATTTATATGTATTTCATATACAATATTGTGAGACATCAATAGTTGTGTGTAATTGATTTCCTTATTACTAGTAAGAATTTTATAAACATTAAACTCATGATAATTTTTGTGGTTCCTTCACACTTGGAGGTAGCTAGCTTTAGGGTGAGGAAGTTACCATTGATTTATAAAAAAAAAAACCAACATGTGCTGTTATTGCATTGTGCACATCCAACCATTAGAACTTACACATTTAGACAAGGAAGTATGCGAGTACGTACCTTCTACCTCCCAAACATGATGCACTTTTGAAATCACACTTCACACATTGTCACTAACAAGTTTCATGATACCAACTCCTTTTTTTTTTTTTGTTTATTTGATCCTCTAAAACCCACAAACCTTACTTTCTTCCCCATTCTTTGTCTCACATTCTTGTGATTTCCTCCCTAATCTTATTCTTGCATTATTGCAGTATCTATTGCTCCTACCCCACAATAAATAAATTCTTGTGTTTATGTGCATGTGATAAGTTTCTTCATCAACATGTTAAAACTAGTTTGTGCCATTAATTCTTGTTGATGTTTACAAATGTCATGGATAAATAAAAAACCTAGTGTGTTTTTCCTAATGTGCAAGGTGCCATTGACAGCACACATTTTGATTACAATTCATTTGTATAGTATAATGGCCAAAAAAACCATTGATTTTAATAGAATGTTTATAGTTTTTTGTGGGCATTTTTGGTAGTGTGCACTAGAAGAAATTTTGTCCACTTTTTCTTCATGGTTATGACTATGAATGCAACTAATGTTTAAATCAACTACTTTTGTATCTACTATTAGGTTAATCTTACATGTCATTTTAATTATAATTGTTTATAGTCAAATATGCAACTACTATAGTCACATATGTGATTATTATGATGCACCAACCAAAATTAATTTGAAAATGCAACTACAAGTTATGACTACTACAATATGATGGGATGAAAAAATACATTTATCATCCATCTTTGGTGTTTCCATTGATGGATGAAATGGTAGTTGCTTTTGTGTGATTGGTCTAGTTAATTTTTACAATTAATCTAGTAATTCAAGTCCATTTGTACATAGATGACTAGAGCATATTTGGGATCATTGTTATTGCAATTACCTTATAATCAGCTTGTGTATAAACATATATTGACATTGGTAGTGTAAAGTGTGTATGTTACCATCCAAGGGAGTTAAAATCATGGTGTTTCATTAACATTTAGACAATTATAATTGACATGACATGAAACATATGGGTCAGGAACCTTGAAATATACCAAATTGGTTTTTTCAATTTTGTGATGTAGTTCAAATGACAATGATCCTTAAAATGATTTAGCTAGATTTGGTTAGAGGACATGGAAATAGAAAAAAATGACGATCCTTCTATATTTTTGGTTACCTATTGGAATTTTTCCTAAAAAATTAGAGAATTAGATTTTTAATCTTCAAATTTTGCCAATTCAAATCATTATTTCCATGAAAAATTCACTATATAGGTCAAAATCATATTTTTTGGGTCAAAATTTGGTTAAAACGACCCCCCCCCCCCCAAACAATGAATTATAAATAAACAAGTCATTCAAAGCTAACATGGAAATGTTGGAATTCCAAAATTTGCAAATCCACATTTCATTCCTAAAAAATAGTTGAACTTACTTTACAAAGCCTAACATGCCAAAGATGGCATGTTAACTAGTCTAAGTTATTTATTGGTAATAGTTATAACCTTTCCTAGCTAGTTTACTAGACCTAGCTATAATAGCATAGCCTAGGCCTAGTTGGTTTATCCTAACCTAGGCCTAGTAGTTAGTAGGCTAAGCTATGTAGGGTAGACCTAATTAAGCTAAGTAAATTAAGTACCTAGGTAGTTAGAACATAACTAGGCTAGGTAGTAAGTAGGATAAGTAATTCGTAGGTAGGCTAAGTAGTAGATATTTTGTTGTGTGGATATGTGATAATGTTTTTGTATTGATCAATTAATTAATTAACTAATTAGGTAGACCACGTAATTAATTTATTAGATAGACTACAAAGTAGGTAGTAAGTAGGTAACTTAAATAGTAGGTACTTTATTATGTGGAAATGTGATAGTGTTGAAGTATTGTAATGTTTTTCTTTCATTAAATTTTATTCCATACCTTTTGTTTATTTCTTCAATTTTGTAAAGTATATAGTTAGGTGAAAAAATGGAGTACTCATGGTATGCATTATAGACATTCAAAGTGCATGTGTCATTTGGGAGGAACCAATAAAAAAGGATTGTCACCAACAAAATAAATAAGACCTTACTACCAACCTACCTACCTTATGCAAGGTTGCTTATTCTAGCTTAGTTTAACCTAGGATAGGTTGTTTACCTAAATTTAACCTACTCTAGGCAATTGTCATGATCAAGGACCAACCCCGCCCCCTCACACCCCCCCTCCCCCTTTTCATCACAAAATGCCACATGGCTACATCATTGTTGTCCATGCTTGAACAATTAGCACCATATGTGACTACACATATGACAACAAATGCAATTGTATAAGTAGCCCCAAACCTTGGTAGTCCCATATTCCTACAATATTTAACCAACTTGACATCAAGTGAATGGTTGTCCAAGGCAATGGATGAAAAATCCCACCTAGATGTAACAAGTATGTGACTATCAATATGATTAAATGCCATGTGGTGTCTTTTATGACTAGCTATTTTTTGCGACTTGTCCAAGGTGACTAAAGGGCCTAGTATTCACATGTGTCATTTACAACTAAAAAATTGTCTTTTACAACTAAAATTGCAAATTTCTTCTAGTACTAAATGATTCCAAAATGTTAAACAAGTTTGTTTTGTATAAAATTGTTCAATAAAGTGGAAGTTGTTATTGCACAAGAATTGTTTTCATTAATGGTTTGTTGGTTTTACCCCCATGTGCACCTTTCCCAAATGACCCATGAACTAGTTTGACAATGGCAAATATACCTTCTTCACATGTATTTGACACTTATTATTGATTAAATAATTTTACATTAAATTTTATACAACATCCTTCACTCCACTTCTGATACATAATTGAATTTTTTTTTAATGTATTGTTTATTGTGCACAAATGCCAATGTAATCCCAAAAAAATGTACAAAGAAATAATCCCTATCAAAAGCAATTTCTCATGACAAAGGTGTAAATAGGCCAACTAGTCTTTTACCAAATGGCTTAAACATTGTGATTGCTAACACATGGAACAAACTATGTGAACTTGAAAAATTAGACATATAACTTGAAATTTAGATTTTTAAACTTGAAAAAATAGAGCTAATTAAAACTTGAAAAATCATACCTGAAATTTGAAAAAATAGATGTAAAACTTGAAACCAAGAAATTACCCCATTTGCTTAAAGAGTGACAAATTAAAATTAAAATTAAAAAGACAACAATTTAACATGGACAACCTAATAATAATCAAAACTTGTCTGCATTAAATGTGATGAAGCTTGATGCATCCTCTCTTCATTACTTGTGATCACTTGTGTGGAAGGCAAATAATTAAATAATTTAAGTTTGAAAAAATGTTTAAAAATAACAAGGAACTTAATTAAAGAATGGACTCTACTTTAAGAAACTTTTGCCAAGATAAAAAAACAAATAGAAGTTTGAACACATAGGGAAAGAATGAACATAAAGAAAATAAATTCAAAACAATCAAAGGTCCATACAATTTTAAGATGGGCTTGTCACCTATCCAAGCTCACTTGCCAAGTTGAAATGTCAACTAATTTACAACTACATAAATTCATAATTGAATTTCAATTTCAATGGACGTGATTCAAAATTTAACAATATTTGTGACTTGTTATTAAAAATATTTATAGTTGCCCCAATATATCACAATTTTGTGTTAATTTATTTTTAATAAATATGTTAAAAGTGTATAAATTAATTTTCCTAGATTCTTATGTTTCATTTTGAAAAATGATCACAATTTCAAATCATGTGAAAACATGTTAATTATTTTGAAGTGGTTTTTTTTGGTTTTATGAGCTACAACTTTGTTTTAGACACCATATACATTGCACCACATTTCATAAAGAGGATTTGTAAATTTCAAATAGACCTTAAATTTCATTTTTTTGCAAAAACATCAAGTTATTTTATGTTTTTGATGTGTGTTAAATAATCACCTATTATTACCAAAAAAATGAGCATCAAATTTTTTTTAGTATAAAAACTTAAGGGCCTTTTGTGAAAGTAATCATTTTTTATGGAAGACCTGCTCAACTTTTGAAGTCCTTTGTTTAAACCAAAACTTAAAATTGAAAGAGTTAATAATTTAATCTATATTTATCAACATCCATATTAATCACAAAACAAAATTTTCCATGATTAACATGTGATTAAGGTGGCATCCCATAGCCATATGTAGCAAACACTTGTGTAAATTTGACATTGTTTCTACCTTTTGAAAATGTGATTTTACCCACTATCAACTTCATTCATTGAATTTGGAATCACATCTTCAAAAAATGGATGAATGTTATTATAATAGTTAAACATTTGATTTACTCACCTAAATCATATTCACCCATCTAAGTAGGTTAACAACCTATTGATAAGCATATTGATGGACATCATAAGTAATTATGTATGTTTAAAAAACAATATAAGATTGAAAATTTGAAATTTTGTACCTTCAATAACCATTAGACTACCAAATTAACAACTTTTAGACATTTTAGAATCAACATAAAATAGATTTTTTTGGACCCATGACACTTGGAAGAATCACTACATGGGGATCAACTAGTTTTTGGTTATCACTACCCTTACTAACCACCTTCAATAACTCTTCAAGAAGAAGTGACACCACCCTTTGATAGAGGATAAAACCTTTATTTTTGGGATTTGATCACACTCTTTCTTTCTTCATGAACTTTAAAACTATTAATTTGTTTGCAACTTTGTAGAAGGATACACTATGTGTCTATTCAAAGTTTAAAAATAAAATAAAATAGGGTAATACATTATGATTATGTAAAAATGCATATTGTTTCATCATTTAAATTTATTTTTGCCTATTATATGTGGATGTTTGTATGAAAACTAAATTCCTAAGAATCATGGGGGGGGGGGGGGGGGGAAAAAAAGGTTTTTTTAAAAAAGAAAGATTGGGGAAATTTTTAATTTTTTAATTTTTTTTTTTTTTTATA